>JXWR01002254.1_pt1 | contig 21311 bp, 7 predicted proteins | sample 315541 | NCBI WGS metagenome assembly JXWR01 (sample SAMN03273951, study PRJNA271842) | soil metagenome | isolation source: rice field ambient CO2 | place: India: CRRI Experimental farm Cuttack,Odisha-753006 | collected 2013-12-17
AGAGGACTCGCAATGCTACTGTTCATAAGCCAAGTACCGACTTCTGAATTTGCAAGGAAGCTCCTGACTAGTAGCTTAAACTCAGCTAAAAAAGGCAATGAGAAACGAGGCCCCTCTATTCCTCACTGTGTAAGCCACTACGTCTGCCAAGAATTCTTACTTCAACTTCGGAATGGATGGTAAACTTTTGGAAAATAGAATCTTTTTCTTGATTAGCGGTGGTTATACTAAGCATGCTTGCTGGCCTCACTCTTTATCGTGTTATTTTCTCAGTTCTGCCGAACTACGACGTTGTAGTTCTTTATGAACAGTGGTGTATGAATATGAACAGTGGTGTATGAATATAAACAGCGATTGACTGCAGTTAGCCGACATTCAGACAAAATCCCGAAGACTTGCCCTGCACTACGCTGCGTCGTACTGCACTATAGGAGGACATCCTGCGATGGATCGATCGCTAAATCTGGAGTAGTTCGACGGGGAAACTTTATCGAGCTGGAACTTTACTTAAATTGAATAAGCATTGCATGCATATTTACACAGTTTTGCAGAGACTTCAAGATCGCAGCATTTCACGAGACCATAAGCGATGTTGTGCTTATTAATAACCACAGTTTTTTTCCACAAAATGATACTAACAAAGTAACACAGTAGCGTAATAGCAGAGTAAGTTGCACTGTTTGCAATCAGGCAATCAACGGGCGGAGTAAGTTTCCGTACATTTTATTAAGTACGTAGAAAAAACCAGCAGAGTTTCTGGTAGTTTTCATGATTTCTAAGCTGTGGATCCGCTTTCTGATTTATATACGGCTTGTTTGTAGTTTTTAATTTCTTTTGATCTTTCTGTTGTATCTCTTTTCTTAATATTCAACTGTTGAACTGTTGAACGTTTTATCAATTGGATTCAACTCCATTAATACGCCAAGTATCACTTCACATTCAATTACGCAAACCTCTCAACATGTCTACTATCCCTACTATTGATTTTGAACATTTAAACAACCCTGAGCTTCGACAGGATGCGTTGGCGGAGCTCAAGTACGCTTTAATTCATGTTGGATTTTTCTACTTGAAAAACCATCCAATATCCAAGCAATTACTCAAAAAGTTGGAGACTGAAGCTTACAATTTCTTCGACTTGCCCACCGAGGAGAAATTGAAATGCGAAATGACAAATTCCAAGCATTTTCTTGGGTACACCAGATTAGCTAACGAAGTCACTGCTAAGGCTACTGACTGGAGAGAACAAATTGATTTAGGCACAGAGTTGCCAGCACCAAGAAATGAAGAAATCAAATCCGAAGACGACTTGTACAAGAACTTGGTGGGCCCAAACTTGTGGCCGTCTGAAAAACTCATTCCAAATTATAAGCCAGTGGTGGAAGAGTATTTCCGCGACATGATCAAATTCAACTATGAATTTTTGAATTACTTGACAGCAGCTTTGGGACTTCCTCCAAACGTCTTTAACAAGTATTTCAACAAAGATCTTACACAGCAACATCACAAGATGAAGCTTATCTTTTACCCAGACTTGCAAGACTTGATTGATCAGGGCAAAGCAGTAAAGCCTGCTGCTGGTGACGATAAACCATCTGGCCAAGGAGTGGGCCCACATAGAGATGGGGGGTTCATTACATTTATCCACCAAGCTACTGATCAAGTATCATTGCAAGTGTTGAGTTACGACAACAAGTGGCTTGATGTACCACCAGTACCAAACACTTTTGTGGTCGCTGTGGGGCAAACTCTTGAATTTATATCCGAAGGTGTGATAAAATCAACAATCCACAGAGCATTAACACCACAACCTGGACAAGGTACCAGATTATCAATTCCATTTTTTGTAGGAATGGAAAACAACAATTACAAAACCACACTTGAAAATATTCCACAGGAACTCATTGCTGAAAGAGATGAAAGAAATGAGACAGTTAATCAGGAAGCTATTGGGTTCCAGTTCCAGCCAGATTTGAATCATCCCGTAGGATACGTCAATTTCGCCAATCGTGTGAAGTCGCACCCTGATGTTGCTAGAAGATGGTATCCGGAATACTCTGCAAAGATCTTTGAGCAAATAGGAGCATGAGAATGTGCTTCAAAAAATGAAGGAAGGTATCACAATAAACGAGTGCTAATATTTATTCGACATAGAATGTAGTTTTGTCTGTTACTTAGGATATTAATGTGCACCAGACAGTGTTCAACAAACAGTGTACAGCAGCACCAACCAGCAGGATATAAAATAATCACAGCTGGCCAGCCGGCGAGTGTTTCCACACTCCAGACTATTGGCTAGCCCTTCGCCAGAATGGCAACTTCCAGTTCGCTGGGCCAGCACCGCTCTCAGCTGACGAGGGTGTCACGCGATGTGTTATAGAATAAGAGCGCTCCAACGGGTGCAAGTTAGTATCTGATTCAGCATGATGGCGCTTTAGCAGCCAAAAGTCTCCCAGTGTCCCGGGGCTTGCTGTTCGGAAAAGTACTGAGCCAGGGCTTCCAACAGCAGAACCAGCGGCTGTCGATGAGAACGAAAGAGAGAGAGAGAGAGTGCGAGAGCGAGAGAGAGAGAGAGAGAAACAACAATTGAGAGAACTAAACAGAAAAAGTTTTTTGAGCAAAACCGACAATCTGGTCACTGCAGTCAAGGCGTTTAACCTAATTGCAATCATTCCCTCTATCTTTGTATTCTCTGTTGCTCATCATTACATTGGTGGCTCATAGCGTTTGCACTACTTGTCTTTTTTTTTTTTCTACTTTCTATTAAAGCAGTAAAACAGTGGTGGTGTTTTCTCTTGAATGGAAAGTGCTAGCGGTTCTTGTTGTCGAGCAAACGATTAGTCAAATCACAAGCAAATAAGGAATTCCTGAAGCTGGTACAACTCACTTGTCCACCATCACAATTGTAATTATAATTTCAATCACAGTCAACACTTATAAAAGTCAAAAATTATTGAAAGCTTTGCAATTACTCATTCACGTTTGTTGCTTTCCATCTAGACTACCTACTGAATTTTTATTCTGTTTTATTTTCCTTCGCTAGAATAACACTAATCAAACATAATCAATGTCTGGTGCTTTCTGGCGGTTTGGTAACGATTACCAGATAGCCTCAGCAATTAACAAATTGTTGGACGATATTTCCGATGAGGCAAAAGAATTGGACTACCAGCCTACCGTGGAGGCTCAAGATGAGATTTTGAGCTTGCCCATTGCTGAAACTGAAACCGATAAGGACATTAAAGTTTTGGACCAGTTATTGGATCATCAAGACATATTGCAAGAACTCTTGTCTTCAAATACAAAATTAATAGATTTTTTGAAAAATTTCAAGATTCTTGCTAGGTTGGTAGACTATGTCATTCTTGATTATAACGAATACAACAAATTGAAGGAAAAGCAGATAAAGAAGAAACAGCAAAAGACATCAACCAATGATTCTCAAGCAACCAAAGAAGCTTCTAAGGATACAAACAGAACTGAAGAAGAAGAAGACGACGATGATGATGATGATGATGATGATGATGATGACGCTACCGAAACCATCAAAGAAGATCCAAAAGACAAGCAGGAAATCGATTCCACTTCTTCTTCATCACTATCGTCTTCATCGGATTCGGAGGGCAATACCTCTACCGACGAGCCCGCCACCAGACTGGATTCCAGTTGGGATGATGGCAATCAATCAGTATCGTCATCTTTTTACAATGAGCACTCTTATTATATGCAAGACACCAATGAAGAAGAAGATGATGATGAAGATGGGCCGCAAGAATTATATTCTCGCCGTTCTCAAGTGGCTGCAGAAATATTGTCTTCGGATATTTGGTCCATAACTGATGCGTTCATCAATTCGCCAAGACTTTTAATCAAACTTTGGTCCATCTTGGATTCCAAGCTGCCATTGTCAATGATGAAGGCAACTTTTTTTGCCAAGATTAATGAGCATTTGCTTGATATGAAACTCGACGAACTTGTTTCTTACATAATAAACTTTGAGAGAAATTTGACCAATAGATTCTTCAAGCATATTAGCAATCCTCAATTGATGGATTTCTTGCTTAAATTGATTTCCACAGACAAATCAAATAATTCCACTGGAATCATTTTGCTATTAAAGAAGCAAAAATTCATTCCTAAATTGATTAATTTTTTGAAACCAAAATACGATAACGCTATCCAAACTTCCGCCGGCGATTTCTTGAAGGCCTTTATTACAATTTCTGGAAATTCTGGCAGTGGTCAAGATGGCATTGGCGTCACCGATAGCTCAATCATTGGTCCTAATGAATTAACGAGGCAGTTGGTGTCTAAAAAAATGGTAAAGAGACTTGTAAAAATCATGCTTTGTGGTGGAAATTCGTTATCCAATGGGGTTGGTATTGTTATTGAAATTATTAGAAAAAATAATTCCGATTATGATATTTTTCAAGTATTGTTCATTACTTTGGAATCTCATCCTCCGAACTTAAGAGATCCTATATATTTGGGTAATTTATTGAAGATTTTTGCTAGAAACATTAAGCGATTCAAAAAAATGTTGTTGCTTGGAAGTTCCCAACAACCTTTGCTAAACCACCAACAAGATAAAGTCAGTACCAGTTTTGACAAGAAAATTGAACCTTTAGGGTTTGAGAGATTCAAAGTTTGCGAATTGATTGCCGAATTGTTGCATTGTTCTAATATGGCATTACTCAATGAAGCCAATGGTGAAAACATTGTCAAACAAAGAGATGCAGAAAGAGCTAAAGTTTTAAAGATGGAGTTTGAACAACTTGAAGAATCAAGAAGCAATTACGTAGAAGAGTTGAAACTTAATGGTGATGAAGAATTGAGCGAGTATATCCAAACTGATCATAATCCAATTGCTGGAATGATGAATTTGGAAGACAGTGACAATGAAGAAGCAAATACTGAAGCTAAAGTACAGGAACAAGAACATGAACAAGAGCAAGAAAAGGAAAATCATGAGATTGTTTCTAATATCAATAGATTGAGTATTAATGATGATTTGAAAGATTCTGATTCTATTAGGTCCATCCGTTCTGAGCATAACAAGAACAAGAGAGCAAAAATTGATAAGATCAAGTCCAAGAATGGCGTCATACAATCAGAGTCTGATGAAAGTGATTCTGAGGTGTTTAGCTCTGATAACGATGATTTAGTTTTGGGTGACGGTAATGATACCGCTACCGATGACGATGAAGATGATGAAGATGATGATGACGATGATGAAGATGACGAAGAGGATGGAAAGAAGCAGCAACAACAACAGCAGGGAAATGATGATGCTGATGCTGATGCTGTTTATGAAATTGATCTTAGTGATCAACTTCCAGATGATGTTGATGAAGAAACTGCTACAAGAATCATCAAAGCTGAACAATTCACTTTTGATTTTAGAGGATTGATCAGTAAAGATTCATACAAGGATGAGTTCCATGTCAAAAATCGTCAATATTATGATTCAGAAGAGCGAAAAATCCGCGATTTGTACATTATTGGAGATCAGCTTAAGATTGCATTACAGGATTCCAACATTGTTATGATCATTATTGATTTTTTCTTTAAGTTCCCATGGAATAATTTCTTGCATAATGTGGTTTACGACATTGTTCAACAAATTCTCAATGGATCAGTGGAAATTGGATTCAACAAGTACTTAATTATTAATTTGTTCCTTAGACAGAAAGGCTTCATTTTGGAAAAAATTTTGAGAGGCTACAAATTTTCTGAAAAGTACGAAAGGCTAAATCATGGGTTAAGATTGGGTTATATGGGTCATTTGACTTTGATTAGTGAAGAAATTGTTAAATTTTTGTCATTTACTCAGCTTGAAAGCTTATTTTGGGATGATCCATCAGAAAATGAAAACACTAACAACGTCAATGCCAATAATATCAACAACGCTACACACAATAATAACAAATCATTAGAATCTGAAGAATCAAATTATGTCAACGATTACGACGAATGGGACAACTACGTCAACAATGTGCTAATTGACACTAGAGAACAATTCAATTCTGTACTTGGTGGTGGAAGTTTAACCGATGATTATGATGGCGTTAGTGACTCTAATGAATATAGCAAGAATGAAGTGCCGACATATAACCATGATGATGACGATGAAGACGACGATGAAGATGAGGAAGACCGTGATGAACATATTCAAAATGATGATGACGACGATGATGAAGATGATGATGATGATGACGACGAAGATACTAATAATCACAGCAGTAACAACAGCAAGAATGTGGTCTATGCTGAACATAGTCATCATAATCAGAATTCTGATGATGAAGAAGATACGTCATTTGAAGAATATGATGATGGCAATACTCAGCATAATGACAATAGCAACAATAACAATAATCAAGGATCATCAAGAAATGATAATGATGCATTTGTGGAGAGCGAATATTTTGATGTTAAAAATCAGGTGGAGAAGGACAAAAAGCAAAAAAATAACGAAGTTGATGAAGAAGAAGATGACGATAAAGAAAACAGCAAAATTCAAGAAGACACTAATGACAATGATAATGATCGTTTAGATGAAGACATTGATGTGTCTAATAGTGACAAGTATAAGTGGCATTACTTGGATAAATCAGACTTTGGTCAATCTCATGACGTCAGCACAACAACCGCAAACCAGTCACTCCGTCATGGAAACAACGGTAATGGCGATGATGATGACAACAACGACGACGATTTTGATGATGAGTACATTGACCCAAATGATGACGGTAACAGTTATGCCCATATTAAGAATATCGACATGTATTCTAGTATTCTTGGAGGAGGGGCAGGACAGCATGGGCTTACTGCTGCTGGTCCTAAGAAGAAAAGCAAGAGGGCAAAATCTAAAAGTAAAGATTTTGATGAAGAATTGACTGATATTTCCAGTAATAATAAGAAAGGTAAAGTTGGTGCTGCTGATGTCGATCTTAACATTGTTGGTAGAGACAACGATGCTGAGCTTGATGATATTGATGATGATCTTGATGATGATGAAAATGATGAGGACAACGATGACGACGATGATGATGTTGACATTGACGACGATGACGACAGTTACGGGTTACGTAGAAGCACGAGTAAAGGAGATATGAATTGGAACGAAGATGAGCAGAAACGGTTATTAACCATGGCTAATTTCATTCATAATAACACTGGAGGTAGTCCGGTTAGTGCTATTGCTAATTCGAATTCGAATTCTAATAATGCTAACAATATTAATGAGACTGGTGGGAATAAAAAACAATGAATAGAAATTGAAACATAAAAAATGAAACAAAAAATAAAAGATAAAACTTTTTTATTAAAGATAATGAATAAACTGAATCTGAAGGATGAAAAAGAAAAACTAAAAAAAAAAAAAAAAAAAAGTAAAGAAATGACGCAACGAATGACGATTATGTGATTTATTTAATTGATTGAGTTTTCTTAGTTTTTATTTCTTGTCATTTATTAATATTTTATTACTGTTATTATTTACTATCCTAGTTTTTGATTTATTGTTTGAAAACTACTATTTTTTTATATATTTTTATCTCCTTATTTTTTTGTCCTCTTACCTTTTTATCTTTTTGCCTTTTTCTTCTTTTCTTATTGGCTTTTTCTCCTTTACCGCCGACTAACTGTGAAATTTTACGTAATTGTATATAAGATAACAATCAATCCCGGAATGAGCTTGATTTTTGTTTTCTGTTTTTGATTTTTTTATGTTTGATTTTCCCTGTTTTCCTCTTGAAAATGCTACCAATTTTTTTAGTTTTCTAATATTTTTTGTTTTGCTTCAGATAAAGAGAAAGTAGAAAGTATATTTTTTTCTTTAATGTATGATTGAAAACTAACAAAAGCAAATGACTTAATACTTCTCTTATTGTTTTTCTATATCTCTTGCTATTTGCTATCCTTGAGATATTCTTGCTTAATGAAAGTACTATTTTTTTTTCGATTGTGCAATTCTTTTGTTTATCTATTAACAGTCTCTTATCTTTATCTAGCCGTATGTGAACTTATGAATTGTGTTGTTTGCGTTTGTGGAATTGTGAATTTACGATGCTTTGATTGTATTTTATCGTTGTTTTCTTGTGTTTTTATGTTTTCCTTTTCTCAAATTTTTTTTTCAGTTTCGATTGCTTCCTACTTGGTTTGATATACTCTGCTCTACTCTCCTCCACTCTATTCAGCTTAGCTTTGCTTTGCTGTACATGTTCTATAAAACGAAGAAAGGTCTGTCTTCTTCAATTAGCACTCTAGAGAGTATTATTTCACCATACGTTCTTCGTAATTGCAGTTACTTGTTATTTAGACTTTTGGATATATTATGAAAATGCAAACTATCACTTCAACATTGGTTTCAGCGTACATCTACAGTTTTGTAATTTATATATAATGACAATGAGATGACTTTAACAATAAAACTAAACATGGCAATAACCTAATGGCTCATTAGTCACTATTAAGGATATATATGTATGTATATATGTGTATGTATGTATATTTCTTGCTCAAGCTAGTATATGCCTTGTCCTGCGATTGTTCTGCTTTTTTGCAGCGTATGGCGCCACAACATGCAAATTATAATCGTATCACTGTATGTATACTGTACACTCTCTACTATTACCAACAATATATATAAATATCGATTGAACTTTGCGAGACAGTTACGATTAAAATCACAAGCATTCGGGCTTTTTTTCATGAACAGAAAAAGCAAATGCAGGTCAGCCAAGTTGTAGTGGTGTAATAAAATTGGTGATTATGGCGACTTTTTGAGCTGACTTGTTAGGCTAAATTATTAGCCGTAGCTTACTAGCTATAACCTACTAGCCATAGCTAACTAAGCTGTAATGAATGAGATAACTTCTAATTCGGTATTGGTATAAATAAAGATTAATTATAAGCAGATTAGACTATGGTAAAGTTAAAATTAGGGTCAAAATAACATAAATTGAGCCAAAAGTGATCAACAAAAGTGAGAAAAAAAGACAGAAAAGAAAAAAGGTGATAGTAATAATAGTAATATTAGTAGATTATAGATCATAGATGATAAAAAGTACAGAAAGGTTATCAATATTGAATGTTAAATTGAAATTGAAGTTGAAATTAAAAGATAAAGATATGAAAATGAAGACAAAAAAAAAAGCATCAGCAGTACAGATAAGAGACTAGATATAAATAAGATAAAAAATAGGGAGAGGGAAAGTAGAAGAAAAATGGATATAGATATTGATATGGAAATAGAGCGGAATTAGTTCGCTAGAGCTTATAAATCAGTTCTCAATTCCGGGATGATAGTTCAAAGAAGGTAGACGATGAGTGAGTAGTTGTTGGAGAAAAACTTCAGCATAATAAAAAGAGCATCGGAAAAAGTAACCAGTAAACATATAGAAATGAATTGGATAATACAAGACCTGTTTATCAGCCAGTCAATTACACACTTGGACCTGGTACGGGTGCACTTGCAGTTGCAGTTTGAGTTGGCACTGGTTGTTGTTGTTTTTGATCATCTTCATGCTTCTTGTAAGCAGGAATTTCAAACTCGTCAGAAAATTCTTGGCCTGGCAATACTGGGGCAATGGACAAAATTTGGTCAATTTGATGTTTTGGATTATCATCATCTTTAATATCTTTATAAATTATCCATTCTACTTGATCTTTGTCAGCAGGATTGTAATTGGCGACACTTTTAAACAATTTTGGATGAAACTCAACATTGTCTTCTAATCTCTTTTTAGCTAATTCACGTTGATAATTTTCAATTTTGAATTTTTCATCAGTGGCAACTTCATGGTTTCGTTGGCCTAATGCTGTAGTAACTTTTTCCCAAAGTCTTCTACTTTCAAATTCGCCTTGTTCGATAATTGGTCTAACTTTTGGCTTGAGTGGAGCAGCAACGTTGACGTCCAAGAATAATGATTTGTGACCGGTAGACAAGTTTTTAATGTACATTTTGTCAGTCCATTTACCGCTGATTTCATAAAGGGCTGTGCTGCCTTGTTTGATGGTACCTTTGATGGAATCATAAGTACCGGAAATGAAACCTTTGGTGACAAACTCGATATCAGTATATAAATCATTTGTTGGGCACTTGATAATCATATGGTCGCCGAGCTCCAATTTCAATTTACCAAAAAGAATACCTCTGGCGTACATATTTGGTTGAGTCAAAGTATAAGCTTCTGGTTGACTAGTTTGAGGGTCTTTAATATCCAAGAATTTCAACACCGAAACCCCATCCATTATAGCGGCGGTCGAGTTACCCAAGAATCTTGATTTCGGAATAGCGGTCCCGTCAACCCTGATATGAGATTCTGGAATCATGTAAAAGTAGGAAGATTTTGGAGGATGGTGGCAAGTTTGTTCAGCAATGTAGAATGCCTTTTGATCATTTGGTAAATCCCAATAAGAAGTGAAATATTCGCCCAATACTGGATTTAATGGTTTTTTCACTGCTTTGGGAGCAATATGCCAACCACTTAAGTACCATTTAACGACAAGCAAGAACCGCTGAACAGGGTCAGGGTTAGCGTGAGCCTCAAGAACAATGTCAGGTTGTTGGAGTTGGTTGGTAATACGTTCAAGCATAGATTTGCGCTCAAGAATAAACGTTGGGAAAGTGATTCTTGACAAGTCACAGCCAGGTCTAAGTTGAGAAATTATGCCCATGAGAATTGACTGGCCCTGATCATCGACTTCGTCAATGTCGTCAATTGAGTTTGGGTCAGAAGCAGAGGCTAGCTCTGCTTCGGCAGAGGCAGAGCCAGAGGTGGCGGTACCAGCGCTGCGACTGGCAGGGCCAGGAGAAGGGCTTCTGCTGGCGCCAGGAATCTTAGGGACTTTGAGGCCAAGGGGCATTGTGGGCGGTGGTTGGATGACAAGTGGTGGATAGCGTTTTTGGCAGAAGTGAGATTGATGGATTATGGTGGGAGATTGTTTACACAGCGTGGACAAAGCCGGATGGAAGACCGTGAGTGGAGGAGCGACGTGAAGCGAAGCGAAGAGAAGCGAGCAATTGTGAGTTGGTGATTGTCTGCTTAGGCTCAGATTAGGTAATAATTACTAAATCACATTACATATCACATGACCATTACGTAATATATTATACATATGTATTAGATAAGCAATTACCTAAAGAGCGTCCCCGTAGTGCGCTTACCAAAATGTATTTGTATTGTGACCGATACTGATGTGTGCAGTTAAGTGCCGCTGAGTGCTGCTGAGTGCAGTTGCCAGCTGCTTAACAGTTAAATTTTTATCTGCGTTGCTCACCGTAAACAGCAACTGCTACGACTGTTGACGATATACACTCTCTTGACGATATACACTCTCTTGACACTTGACAGCCTGGGCAACACCATCGCCGGTGCACACTAGTTCTCGTAGAAAAGCCACTATTATTGTGCACGTCGTATTCCCTAGCGTGCTCCAGCTGGTTCAATCTGGCAGTTTCCCTGTCGCCGCTTAGACATCGCTGCGCACTAACATACGCTAGTAAACTCTGATTACTTATCACACTTATCACACTTACCACACTTACCACACTTATCACGCTTATCGCAGCTAATCACGACTTTCTCTGCTTCTATTTTAATCCTCGCTTATTCCTCAACTTTTATATCTACTTCATTTTCCATATTTCTTATTTCACTTACCACTTTCCATATTTCACTTCCATCCCATCACCACTCAGTTGTCATCACCATGTCAAGGCAACAGGATATCCTCCTGGTCCCCGACCAGTATCCTCCTCCAATCCACAGCTTGCACTCCTCCTCCAGCCCATTCATCAAATGCAACTACGACTTCTCTAACCCATTCTCTTCTGTGCTTGTCCCTACCAAAGAGTCTGCATTCAACCCATGCTTCCTTGCTGCTCTTCTCATTGCCTCATCAGTGTTTTTCTTTCTTTTTGGTCTGCTTCAACTCCTTATCCTCAAGCGCAAAAAATTTCATGGCCACCTCAGAGTGAAAAGTGTTGGATTGCATCAATTGTTCCGTGTTTTGCTTGTCTTTGCTCAAGCTACTTTGCAACTTGTGGTGTTTGCTAAACTTTACCAAGATGATGACCACTATGGATTCTTCAACATCTCTACTTTGGCATTCTTGATTCCTAGTTTAGTGTTATATTTCACCATCTTGCCCTTACATGTCATTGAAGTGCATAAATCCATTTGGCAGGTAGCTTCATTGTTGATTTACTGGTTAGTGGCTTCAGTTTTGCAATTTACCGTGTTATATCAGGATAAGTTTACCAATTACCCAGTTGCTGCCAAACTGCCAAACCATCAAAATGACGATTCATCTTTAATCTCCACCATTGAAGTATTGTTATTTGCTAATGCGGTGATAATCTCTATCTCTGAAACTTTCTTTTGGTCAAGAGCTCACGAATTTACCCATGATTTACAACTCAACAATGTCAATGTCCACAGCTTGCATCTAGCTAACGTTTTTGGTAAAATCAATTACAACAACTTGAACCCATTAATTAACAAAACGTACTCTGAGAACACTATTGAATTTAAAGACTTGCCGGAATTGACTCCTGATTTGAATTCAGAATACTCACTGGCAATCCTTGGTAAATACTGGCTTAAACAATTGACAAAGCCTAAGCCAAACATTTTCTCTGCTCTTTTCCACGGCTTCAGCTTGCAGCTTTTAGTCACTTTGGTGCTTGAAGTGTTGCAAATCGTTGCTAATTTTGCTCAGCCTCAATTATTGAAAGTTTTTATGAACTTCTTCCTTGATAATGCAGCCACCGAAGGCAGCGGCGATGATTACACCAACGACAAGCAAATCTTACGTGGTGTGCTTATTGCATTATCAATGACTGCCGTCTCATTTGCCTCCATCATCCTTTGGAACGAATACATTAACCGAATGTATGCCATCTCCTACAGAATCAGACAAGGGCTTACTGTACTAGTTTACGAAAAAGCCCTCAAGTTATCCAATGCTGCCCGCAATAAGCGAAATATTGGCGATATTGTCAATTTGGTGTCTGTTGACGTTAGCAGAGTGGAATACGCCATTAGCAAGTTGCAAAGTTTTGTTTCTGCTCCTTTGCAATTTGTGCTTTGCTTGTTGTCTTTAGTTTCGTTGCTTGGTGTATCCTCATTTTCTGGGTTACTTGTCATTGCGTTTGCATTGCCAGTGAACTTGTACACCATTAAAAGAATTGAAAAGCTTTATGACCAGAATATGAAGTTTAAAGACATGCGGACCAAAACAATCAGTGAGGTTCTTAACTCTATCAAGTCGATTAAATTGTACTCGTGGGAATCTCCAATGGAACGCAAGATCTCCGATATTAGAAACGATAAAGAATTAACAGTTATGAAAAAGATTGGCATTGTTGATGCAGTGTTGAGCTTCAGTTGGAACTGTGTGCCTTATTTTGTCTCTTGTGCTACATTTGCTGTCTTTACCTTGTTGGCAGGCAAAAAATTGACCTCGGACTTGATCTTCCCAAGTTTGGCATTATTCAATTTGTTGGGAGATCCGTTATTCGAGATTCCGGATGTAATTTCAACGTTCGTTGAGGCAAAAGTCTCGATTGTCAGATTGACAAAATTCCTAACTGATGAGGAATTGGATGAGAATTTGGTTTTGGAGTTGCAGGAACAGCTAAAGAAGGGTCAAGATGCAGTTGTTATTGCAAATGCCACGTTTTTGAGAGCCGCCAAAAAAACGGCTGCTGCTGCTGCTGCTCAAAATAATAAGCAGGCCAAAAATAACAAAATTAGCGGTACAAACGACAACCATAGTGCCAACGATCAAGAAACTGCCGCAAACACCGATGAAGAAAGCGCAATTGAGTCATCAGCTACTGATTCCCCACAAGTGGCCTTGCTGAATATCAACTTCGTGGCTAGAAAAGGGGCTTTAACATGTATTGTTGGCGGCGTTGGTTCCGGAAAATCAACATTCTTGCATTCTATCCTCGGTCAACTTCCAGTAATCTCTGCTTCTAACTTCTCCTCCTCCAATGACCAAAATCAAGTTCAATCCCAGCCAACATTGCGCATCAATGGTAAAATCGCCTACTGTCCGCAGCAACCCTGGATTATGAACGCCAGCATCAAGAAAAACATCATATTTGGCCATAAGTACGACCCTGAGTTCTTCGAACGTACGATTGAAGCATGTGAATTGAAACCGGATTTTGAAATCTTGCCAGATGGCGAAGAAACTCAAGTTGGTGAAAAAGGTATTTCGTTAAGTGGTGGGCAAAAGGCCCGGATCAGTTTAGCTAGGGCAGTTTACGCTAGGGCAGATATTTACTTGCTTGATGACGTGTTGAGTGCGGTAGATGCCCATGTTAGTAAGAATATTATTGAGAAAGTGTTGCTGAAGAAGACCGGTGTCTTGAGTTCCAAGACGTTGATTTTGTCGACTAATCATATACACGTTCTTGAGGAAGCAGACTCGATTTATGTGTTGGACCATGGCAAGATTGATGAAAAGGGGACTTATGATGAGTTGCTTAGGGCCAACGGTGAATTTGCAAAGTTGATTCAAGAGTTTGGTAATTCTGATACTGCTGAAAAACCACAACAAGAGTCCGAAGGCGAAACTACTGATGCTGCTTCTGCTGCTGCTTCTGCTGACTCCAGGAAGAAAGACAACGACGATCAGTCAAGCAAATCAGACAACGCCGTTATTGAATACATTGAAGATGGTTCTACCGATCCCGCCAATGTCGATGGTGCCCCACTTACCAGAGTTGCCTCAAACTTCACCGTTCGCCGAGCCAGCGTGGCTAGTTTTAACCATCCATTTGACCCCAACGCTAATGAAAAATCAGACAAGACCAAAACAGGTCAATCGAAAGAAGTTAGCAAGAAGGGTAAAGTTACTTGGTCCACTTATGCTCGGTATGCTAGGTCTGCCAAGTGGCACAATGTTATCATCACCGTTTTGGCAATCATTACTGCTGGGTTTGCTGACTTGTCGGGCAAGTTGTGGCTTAAACATTGGGCTGACTTGAATGATCAAGACTCTAATAATAATGCTGAGTCCGGTTCCTCAACTACTAGCAGCCCGTTGTTTTTGATTATTGTTTACACATCATTGGGCGTTCTTTCGGGATTTGCTGTTTTGCTTAAAGGTTTCTCATTCTGGTATTGTTCCGCCATCAATGCATCCAAGAAGGTTCACTCAGAATTGGTCAAGTCAATCTTGAGCTCTCCGATGTCATTTTTCGAAACCACCCCAACAGGAAGAATCCTCAACCGATTTTCTGAAGACGTGAGCAGATTAGATGAGCGATTCCCTCATTCGCTTTCGTTTTTCGGGACCACCTTGGTGAGCGCTTTCTTTTCCCTTGGTCTAGTGGCGGTCACATTGCCAGTTACTATTGTGTTTATCTTTGCGCTCAGTGTTGTTTACTATTACGTGCAAAGTTACTATATTGCCGCATCAAGAGAATCAAAGCGGTTCTCTAGTGTTACTAGAAGTCCGGTATATTCTCACATTCAAGAAACTTTGACAGGAATAGACACAATCAGAGCATTCAAGCAAGATGAGCGTTTCAAGTTTATTAATAAGACGAATTTAGACTATAGTGCCACAGCTGGGATATCACAGATTTGGATGACAAGATGGCTCAACTTTAGATTAAAGTCTATGGGAACTGTGTTTTTGTTGCTTGTCACTTTAGCGTCAGTGTTTACTTTAGCAACTAAACACCCATTAGGCACCGGTATTGTTGGGTTGCTTGTGACGTACTCATTGCAGGTCATGGATACCTTGAATTGGTTAGTGAGAATGTCGGTCGAAGTTGAGACTAACGCCGTTGCAGTGGAACGGATCTTTGAGTATTGCGATTTGTCAAGTGAAAAGCCTTACATTATCGAGGACAACCGCCCACCAGTCCAGTGGCCAACTAAAGGTGCCATCAAGTTTGACAATTATACTACACGCTACAGACCAGAGGCTGATCCTGTATTGCATAGCGTTTCATTTGAAGTCAAACCAAGGGAAAAAATTGGAATTGTTGGTCGTACCGGTGCTGGGAAAAGTACTTTGACTTTAGCCCTCTTCAGAATCATTGAAGCCTCGGAAGGGGCCATTTTCATTGATGATGTGGATTGTTCCAAGATTGGGTTATATGATTTAAGAAGCAAATTGAATATCATTCCTCAGGACTCACAGGCTTTTGAAGGGACGGTTAGACAGAATTTAGATCCTTTTGATAATCATAAAGATGAAGAGTTATGGAAGGCTTTGGAAATGGCGCATTTGAAAGAGCATGTTTTGTCGATGAAGGATGAAAAGAAGAAGAAGAAGAAGTCCAAGGATTCTCATGGTAACCAAGAAGCAGGCGAAACCGAAGCCGAAGATGATGGTGACGAGGAAGGAGAAAACGAAGAAGATGGTAGTGAAGATAATGCTGAGGAAGTCAGCGAAGGACCAGGATCTGGTAAAGGACTATATGCCAAAGTCAACGAAGGCGGCTCCAACTTATCCGCAGGTCAAAAGCAATTACTCTGTTTGGCCCGTGCCCTTCTTAACCCATCCAAAATTCTCCTCTTGGACGAAGCCACCGCCGCAGTCGATGTCAAAACTGATAAGATTGTGCAAGAGACGATTCGCAGTGAATTTAATGATCGCACAATTTTGACAATCGCCCATAGAATAGATACAATTTTGGATAATGATAAAATCTTGGTTTTGGATAAAGGTCAAGTCAAGGAATTTGATAGCCCAGATAACTTACTTGCTGACAAGAATAGTTTATTTTATGGTCTTTGCGAAAGGGGTGGTTATTTGAAAAAGGCCACTACTAGTGCTGCTGCTGCTACTGATTCAAGTTAGCTGATGAGTTAGTGGGTTGCTCACGTTGCTTTCTTACTAATGCGACTTCTACTACTACTAATTCTGGTTTGTTTGTTTGTTTGTTTGTTTTTTTTTTTTAACAATTAGTTGTTTTTTTTACTTTTTTCTGTTGTTGAATATTTGCTTACAACTTCTTAGTTGTTTCTTATTTTTTGTTTTTTATATAATTAAAAAAAGAAAACTTTTTGTTTTTTTGTTTGTTTTTTATTATGCTGTATTGATCATTTTAAGTGACAATTATTGTATGACTTTCCTTTTTCTGTCTAATTTTTTTTTTCAAAAAAAAGTTTTTTGATGCCCACATAGAATCCACAAGTTTCATAAGTTGTCACTTTATTTACACCAAGTCTGTACCACAAAGAAATGGCAATCTTTAATAGATTTCCTGCTTTAGCTTATGTTGGCAAGCCATGGGATTTTAAAAATAGTCACTATTTACAAATCCCACGGAGGGTACTCTTCCAAATCAAGTCAAATGTCTTCATATCACACCAAAAATTACAAATACACAGCAAACTGTGTATAGCAGTAACTAATATCCGCTTCCGCATATGAATCTGGTGGATTTTTTCTTGTTACCTTCGCTACGCCAAGCGAAACGAGCTGTGCAATGCTGAGTTAAAACTTACATTGCTTATGAACCTATATTGATGATTACCTGGAACTTATTATAAAATAAACAGACATAGATCTACATAAACAATAGTAACTATTATTGCAAAGTAGTCTGGCATCATATCATCATCGCTTACAAATTTCTGCTCGGCGGCCAAACTGTTAGTGTTTGGTTATGAGCACCTGCGTGCACTCTGGTTTTTTTGCTGCGAAAACAGTTTTTTGCCCAAATTGTCGTGAAGGCGGTGATTTTTGCCTCCCAAAATCTGAAAAGCGAGTATCTAAATAATAATAGCACTTCAGTTTATCAATTCATCACGGCAGCCTGGAGGTATATCTTTATTCAAATACATACATACCGTGCCATTTCCTATTCTATATCATCACAATCGCAACTGTAATTCCAATCACAATTGATTGATTAATATTGACTTCACCAGCATCACAATTTCCCTTCACTTTATTGAATAATGGCACCTCCTAGTGGAAAGGAAAACAAAGGCAGCAGCAGCAGCAGTAGCAGCAAACCTGAAGGCGCTGCTGGTGCTGGCGCCACCAACACTAACAAGCCAGAAGCAGATATCTCTAAAAAGGGTTCCAAGAAAGATAACAAGAAGAAACAAGAAGTAGAAGAAGAATTGTCTGAAGAGGACCAGCAATTGAAAGATTCCTTGGAAGCTCTTGTTGAGAAATTGATCTCTAATGACACCAAAGCCTACGAACCATCATTGGATAAATTGAAAGAATTTTTGAGAGAATCCACTTCTTCAATGACCGCTATTCCTAAGCCTTTGGTCTTTTTGCAACCACATTACAAAACTTTGACTGATTTGTTCAATCAGAAATGGGCCTCTGGCTCCAACAAGACTTTGAAATCCAAGTTTGCTGATGTGCTTTCAGTGCTTGGTTCAAGTAATCAAAAGGGTGATTCTCTCAAGTACAGATTATTGTCCAGCGAGCCAAAAGTCAGTGAATGGGGCCATGAATACGTGCGTCATTTGGCTTTGGAAATTGGTGAAGAATATGGTGCTAGATTAGCTGAATCCAAGCCAACAGATGACTTGTTGCAATTAGCAGTGGAAATTGTTCCTTTTTTCCTTGAACATAATGGTGAAGCTGATGCAGTTGATCTTTTGTTGGAAATTGAAGCTATTGATAAATTGGCAAAATATGTTGATGCTAACACCTATTCTAGAGTGTGCTTGTATATGGTTAGTTGTGTGCCATTGTTGGCGCCACCAGATGATGTGGCATTTTTGACTACCGCTTATAGAATTTATTTGGCCAATAATGAATTACCCCAAGCTATAGCCTTGGCTATTAGACTTGATAACGAAGAATTGATCAAGGAAGTCTTTAATGCTACTGAAGATGTTTCTGTGCAAAAGCAATTGGCCTTTATTTTGGCTAGACAAAACTCATCTTTTAAGCATGATAACCAAGAAATTCAAGACATTATTTCTAATTTGAAACTTAATGAATACTTCAAATACTTGACTAAAGAATTAAATTTGTTAGAACCTAAAGTGCCGGAAGACTACTATAAGTCACATTTAGAAAACTCTAGATTTCATGAATCTAGTGGTCTGCTTGATTCTGCTAAACAGAATTTGGCTTCCAATTTCGTGAATGGGTTCATTAATTTGGGTTACTCTAATGACAAGATTATGAGCGAAGATGATTCTCATTCTTTTATATATAAAACCAAGGGTCCAGGTATGCTTTCCACCACTGCTTCCATTGGATCCATTTATCAATGGGATGCTGCTGATGGTTTGCAAGAAGCTGATAAATTCATGTATTCCAATGAAGAAGAAATTAAAGCTGGTGCCTTATTAGCTATGGGTGTTGCTTCTAATGGTATTCATGATGATGTTGAAGCTTCATATGTGTTGCTTAAAGATTACGTCACTTCTAATTCCAGATTATTAAGAATTTCCGCCATTATTGGATTAGGTGTTTCTTTTGCTGGTTCCCAAGATGAACAAATTTTGGAATTGTTGCTTCCTGTTGTTGCTGATACTTCCGTATCTTTAGAAATTGCATCTATTGCTGCATTGTCTCTTGGTTTCACTTTTGTTGGTACTTCTAATGGTGAAATTGCATCTACTATTTTGCAAACATTTTTGGAAAGAGACTTATCTGAGTTCAATGGTAAATGGGTGAAACTTTTGGCTCTTGGTTTGGGGTTGTTATATATTGGAAATTACGACACCATTGAAGAAGCTTTGGAAACCATTAGTGCTATTGAACACCCAATAGCTAAGTCCCTTGAGGTGTTAGTTACGGTATGTGCTTATGCGGGTACTGGTAACGTGTTGCAAATTCAAAAGTTGTTATCATTATGTCTCTCCAAATCTGAAGATGACGATGAAGACGACGATGAAGATGATGAGCATGAAGATGATGAGCATGAATCTGCTGCTAAATCTTCTACTAAGAATGAAGATGAAAACATGACGGCGGATGAAGATCTTGAACTCGGCGGTGTTACCACTGAAGGATCAAGTAGCAACAAGCCAGACGCTGAAAGCAGTGCCTTGGATGGTGGTGAAGACAACAAGAAAGATGCTCCATCATCCTCTTCATCTTCTACTGATGATGAATCTGCTGAGCAAAAGAGCAAATCAAACAAGTTTGGTAAAGATGACACATATCAAGCATATGCGGTATTAGGGGTTGCATTACTTGCGATGGGTGAAGAAATTGGCCAAGATTTGTCATTGCGCCATTTCGGCCATTTGATGCATTATGGTAATCCAACCATTAGACGTGCTGTACCATTAGCTATGGGTTTAGTATCTGCTTCTAACCCACAAATGAAGGTTTACGACACATTATCCAGATACTCCCATGATGCTGATACTGATGTTGCCGTTAACTCGATTTTCTCCATGGGGGTTGTTGGTGCTGGTTCTAATAATGCAAGATTGTCACAGTTATTAAGGCAGCTAGCTAGTTATTATGTCAAGCAAGCCGATTGTCTTTTTGGCGTCAGATTAGCTCAAGGGTTGTTGCATTTGGGTAAAGGAACTCTATCATTAAATCCATTCAATACTGACAGACAGATATTGTCCAAGGTTAACTTGGCCAGTCTTTTAACCAGTAGCGTTTTGCTTCTAAACCCATCTGACTTCATTCTCGGTGATTCTCATTATTTGTTATACTACTTGTCAGCTGGTATTCATCCAAGAATGCTCGTTACTGTGGATGAAGAATTGAATCCAGTTAAAGTCAACGTTAGAGTTGGTCAAGCTGTTGACACTGTGGGACAAGCCGGTAAGCCAAAGACTATCACTGGTTGGGTTACTCAGGAAACACCAGTGTTGTTGGGACACGGTGAAAGAGCAGAATTGGAAAATGACGAGTATATCTCCTTAGCTAGTGCTTTGGAAGGTGTGGTTATATTGAAGAAGAACCCAGATTACATGGAGGTGGACAGTTAGTCTGTTTACTTTTTTATTTTTTTAGTCGAGTGTTGAAAGATTCCACTAATTAACTATGTAATGTTAACATATACAAAAAAAACCTTAATATAGCTTTTCTATTTTTGTTTTAATAAGCTATTTATCCATGTTTGCTTCGTGTTTTGTAAATGTAGCTATTTTGTTCTGTCTTTTGGTTTTCCAAATATCACTTTATGTTCCGTTCCACTGCATTATGACAGTGTTGTTTCAAAAGCGTTGAATTATAATTAATCATCAACAGGTGTCAGCAACATGAGTTCTTTCCATTTGGTACTCGATCGAGGCGCAAGGGTGTTAAATTGATTATTTTTCCCCCAAATAATCAATTTAACACCCTTGCGCCTCGATCGAATCTGACTTCACCAAAGC
>JXWR01003149.1_pt1 | contig 21169 bp, 10 predicted proteins | sample 315541 | NCBI WGS metagenome assembly JXWR01 (sample SAMN03273951, study PRJNA271842) | soil metagenome | isolation source: rice field ambient CO2 | place: India: CRRI Experimental farm Cuttack,Odisha-753006 | collected 2013-12-17
CCTTCAAAGCTGGGGTAACAGCCTCACCAATAGCAGAAGAAATAGCAGTTGTGAACAAGAAAAGAGCCATCACCAAACCTTTTAAATTTTCTGGAGATCTGGAGTAAGCAACTTCATAAGCGGTGGTCATAGCAAAACATTCAGAAATACCAGACAAAACGTAAACCGAAGCTTCAACCCAAGCGGTAAGTGGAGACACGCCAGCATCACACTCAGTAGCATAGTAACCACAAGGGGAAGTTTCGTAAATTCTGTATTGAATAATGGTACCAGCAAGTTGAGACATGGCAGCAATGAAGAAACCTAAGGAAATTCTGTAAACTGGTTTGAAGTTGATTTTTAACTTTCTGAACAATGGGTAAACGATATGATCAAGAATTGGAATAGCGATAATGATAGAAAGACAGTTTAAGTTATTGAAGAAATCATTTGGAACACCTTTGGTTGTCAAACTACCAGCCTGAGAGGTTTCAACAGAACCAATACCGGTATCAGCCAAGTTGAAAACAATATAGTAAAGGAAAATATTACAAGCAGAAAAAGTTTGCTTGACTTCAGCAACAAACTGGTCATCCCAGGTAATAGGCTTTCTCTTTCTGAAGTATTCTTGACCTCTGGCAATCATGTTAGATGGTTTAGCGTATTCCCACAATTCACCGCTCTTGTATCTGCCGATCCAGCCTTTCTTGAAAGTAACACTAACAACTTTGGCAGTATCACTCAAAACACTGCCTTGAGGAGGTTGAACAACCATCTTGTTGTTCAAGAAAAGTAAAACGAAAGGCATAACCATGTACAAAATACCTGGAACCAAGTAAGCCAACCAGAAACCGACTCTTCTTTCACAGTAAGAAGTAGCAAGCTGCAAGAAAGAACCAATGTTAATAGACCAGTAGAAATTCAAAGACATTCTTTCTAAAGTTTCTCTTCTGTCAATGATGACTCTTTCACCATTTGGCAAGTTTTTAACAACATCAGTTTCGTAAGCATATTGGTCCATCAATAATGGCAATAAGTTTGGCTTAATGAAACCAGTACCAAAGGCCAAAACAATGATAGAGATGATAGTCGGAGCAAGAGCATGACCACCAGAAATAACAGAAGGAATAGCAGCAATAATTAAAATAACGTGAGCAACAGCACCAAGAATAACACCGAGCCAAATGGTCTTCAATTTACCCAATTTGGTATCAGAAATGTAACCACCAAACAATGGGGCGACATAAGCAAGGAAAGTTAACAACAAAGTGACTGCACTGGCAACCTGAAGACCTAAGCCCAAAGCACCAGGGTTTTCATTCGAAGAAGCACTTAACGGAGCACCAGTTTTGGAACCTGCACATAAAATGTTAGTCACAAAAATTCTATTATTGCATAGAAAGGGCTTGGCTTTTGCAAATCACGACTAAAAAAAGCCAAAATTGATCCGAAATAGAACAGGCATAGAAAGAAAACGCATCCCGTGATATTGCGCAATTTACCAACTGCAGCTCAACGGGTGTCGATTTCAATGCAAGGTGACCGTCCACAATGCATAATAGTAAAGTGAAAAGCAAATTGCTAACCACAACAAAAGTAATGAAAAGCGGAAAAACCAAGTAAAGAAAAAGAAAAAAAAAAAAAGCTAGAATGTCGAATACATACCTTCTGGTAATTTTCTTTGAATAAAGTTAGTCAAAATATTAGAAACACCATAGTAAGAACCTCTTTCTGCGAACTCAATCAAACAAATCAAGTAAGTGTGGTAAGGAGCATGACCAGGAACTCTTTTCAAGGTCTCTAATTCTTCATCGGTTGGTGGTAACAATCCGTCGGGATTCCACTCATCAACGTATTTTTTATGACCATAGCCTTGGGGTTCTTGGGTGGATGCTTGGCTGGAGTTAATTTCAAGGATTTCAGTATCAGTGTTGGCTTTCAAATCAGCAGCTGCTTCGTTAGAGGCAGAAGAGTTTTTTCTGACGGTGACAGTAGCGTCAGTCATGTTGAACGACAGTATTATTAGTTGAAAATTGGTTCTAGTAGTAGACGAGAAGAACTGAAAAAATAACAACAACGGAATAAGAAAACTTTTTGGAAAAATAGACCTTGAAGATCCTTGGATATTTATATATTTTCCGGAATGGCAAGAGTGAAGATAACGATAGATCTTGAAAGCCCTGCAGAAAATGCATGCTCATATGCAAGTGTATGCAAAAAGCAATGTGAAGCTAAGAAAAGAAATTTTAACGAAGAAAAAAAATAAAACAGAAAAAGAAAAGCGAACTATGGATATCCATGTGCAGCGGCATTTGAGCCATAGTTTCGAAGGCATGTTGCAAAACATGAAGCGGTGGGCTCATAGTGTGATTGAGAATTTGTCCATAGACTGTTCAGTGTAATTGTGTTAATAGTGATCTTTCTTTTAACTGGAAGCAATTTTGCGATCGTGGTTAGCTCCTTTTCTTTTTTCGTTTGTTTTGTTTTAAGCGGTGTTTGGCTTCACGTTATGGCTGATAATAACTGATAATGGCAGCATGAAGCTACGTCGTAAAGCAGCAAGACTGCCGTTTCTTTTCTTTTTCTAATTTACCCTCGATTGTCATTACTTTCTAAAAGTCTCCTGCAAAAAATAAAATAGTCCATTACAATTTGACACTTCTTCATTGGTGCTTTCCAGCTACCTCATAATGTCTGCAAATGAAGCTATAAAATGGACCCTCTTAGGTTAAAATGGCTTCCACAGTAGATACAGTTGCAAAGACAATGTTTACACAGTAGCAAAAGACACGCGCCGAACAATTTTGCAGAGGTGTAGAAGGTGTGTGGGAATGTACAATTTTCGGATATTATGTGTGTAGTTTGGGAGCCCTCTATTAAGTTTACTGTTTGAGCAAACGGAAAGTTGCCATACACAAGCCAGCAATAAAAATATGTTTTAGGGCAATAAAAAAAGTGTTTATTTTGGACTATGGGCATGCTTGGCAAAGCTTCAAGATAGTCTCTTTAGAACATCTCTAATGTTGGGACTCTAGCATCAGATCAGATCTAGCTCTATCCCAAGCCAAGGCTTGCGAGCACTACTAAACAAATATGGTATTTATAATACGTGCCATATCATTTATAAATTGGAGAAATATAATGTAATATAATAATCCAATTAGCATGCTAAAAACTTGGGGTTTGTTATAATGCAACAATACGTATTCACAATTATGATTTGTGCATTCTTTAGTTATCCGACCTTTCAAGAATAATGGATTCCCCCACCATACAGAGATATGCGCTTCCCCCTTGAATGGTATGGCATGGATCAATTTACTTAAAGCGTCAATCACTGATGCGGCGCCACCAAAAACATAGACAGCGATGTTGGAGAAAGAATAGATTATCAAATACAGCTACAGTAGCAATAGTGGCCGATGTCGCCCGCCGCTGCAAGCAGTTGTTGCCTTACACTAGTAATTTAGTTGATATGTCAAACTGTAATTGATAGATGCTAAAAAAAATGGAAACCTTCCAGCAATTGGTAATTACTTTCTTTTTACCTTAGATAAGCAATAACAGAAAAAAAATGACCTTTTTTTCTTTTCTTCTTCAGAAGAAGTAATATTGCGCCACTTCCATGATGACCTGTATAAAAGATTGAACGGAACCGGCCAAGCTCGTACGGTGCAGTCGTACGCACCGCAAAATCACCATGAATCACGCGCACCTCAGGATGGAAAATCGGCGTTGGCTATCAGCAAAAAAAAAAAAAAAAAGGCTGTTCCGCGGAAGTGTGGTGTATAATGCTGCAACAACTGCGCTAGGGGTTCGGTGCCGCACAAAATTGACTTTCAATGGCAATCATATTTCAGCAGCATGCATGATACTACACATATCATCGCGCCTGTGTGCAGGAAACCGCTGCACTAAGTTTATTGAGTTCTGCGGAGCCACCGGAGGGCCTCCAGTACAAATCAGTCCCCAGCTTACGACTTGTAACTTATGAGATGCAATTGTAGATGATTTCGCCTCCGAGACTTATTCTCAGTATTCTCCATTTTTATCACCCAGTTGTCTTGAGGAACTGACTTAAAAGTCGATTTTACTGCAATTAATGATTTAAGCGAAAACCTGTTGTTGCTTCATTCGCATGACGCTTATTGTGTTTTACTTTCACATAGTAATGTATTTATAATATAGAGTTTATAGTATATCATGGGTAAGATGAAGTGGCAATATGAACAAAAAAAAAAAAAAAAAGAGAACATAAAAAGAAAAAGAAACAATTACCAAGAAAGGGAACCAACAGATTCTTAGCCTCAGCTCATCAGTTGTTCTTGTATTTTCTTGTACTTTCTTGAAAACCTTTTAGAAAGACCGAAAAGGAATGCTGCCCAGACACCGAAAGGACGCTTTCGCAGATGCCTTGCAGCGCGCTGATAGCCACACTTTTGAAGCACCATGTCAAATGCAGCACGTCCATGCACATTTTTTTCAGTTAGAAAAAAAAACAAGAAAACAAAAAAACAGAAACAGTATTGCTCGGCTCTTTTTTCTTACCCCAGTTTTGAATCTTGCCAGATTTAATCAGCGTATTTGCTGATCTGCATTCTGAGGGACATCTTCACTGTAAGTGGACTGCTTATAATTCAATCAACTCAAGTCTTTATTTTCAGATTGGGGCACCTTAGCAAAAGAGATAACAACACAAGCAAAAAAGATAAAGGATAGATAAAAATGAGACATAAAATGGTTTGAACCGGACAATGTTGTACCACAAAGCACTTCAGTACTGTTTATATCAGCAGGAAAATTTTTAGGTTGTCAAAATCTTTTGGTATCGTAGAGCTGATCATATATATTATTGTATCTGTCATGTTGTGTTTGCTTGCTGGAGTTCATGAAGTCGCTCAAGTTGAAATAGCTTCGGCTAGAAAACGGTTTCGATTTATTGAACCGGTTACTATTTTCTTTGTCGCCGATCTCATTTTCAAAAGATTTAGAATACGAGAAGTCTGCGTCAACATGACTATGGGCTTGGGCCTCCGGATTAAAAAAGCAGTGGTTTTCTTGCTGTCGTTGCTTAGCGTTACGCCCAATACCATAGGTGTTCGTAAATGGATGCTCATTGGTGTTTACACTTTGGGAAAAGTTAGGACTGCTCACTGATGATTTCATTCTGAAAGGTTCGTTGGCAAAAATATTAGCATCTTGGGTGCTTTTCGTTGGCTTAATATTCATATAATCACCATAGTAATCAGCTTTACCTTTCTTGGATGTATTCAGATGGTATGTTTGCTTTGTATAATCTTCGTGAATGCTCAAACTTTTGGTTTCTTCAAATTGCAAAATTGCTGCTTCATTTTTGAAAATTTTGGAAATAAGTTTGCATTTTCTGTAAACATCATCGGTGCTCAAAATAGTCTGAAGCTTTGAATTATAATAATTAAAATAATCTTGGCGGTTATTATTGTACAATGATGAGTATAAATCATCAATTCCGGTCCCATCTATTGAATTTGTATTCGCTTCATGACGGGTTTTGCGGTCGCCGAAAAAGTCTGAGCTGTTCTTGTAGTAGTTGCTAAATTTTAGCTCAAGATAATTTCTTAGGATCTCAATCAAAAAGTCATTTTTCATGATTATCAAATCAAGATTATCTTGATAGCAGTTGAAAAAATTAAGAATGTTGTTTGAGTTAAACTTAGAAACGAAAACATCATAATGACAAAAGATCACTTCAAAGGCGTTTTCAAAATCTTTTTTGAAGCCATAGAATCTGCCGCCATTGTCGGTATCATCATGGCTTGGAAATATCCTCGGATTATAGTCTTTAAAAATTCGTAAAATCTTCCTTAACAGCATAAGGGAATTAGTGGAATATTTTTTCACCAAGTTCAATTCTCTATCATCATAGCTTGGATCACTTAACAAGTAGGCAGAGCTGTACGTTTTTGCAAACGTAACTAGCTCATTCAAATGAACTCCAGCATATTCTTTGAGGCTTCGTGTGGACTTCTTTCTAGGCTCTTTTGAGTTAGCATGTTTGTCTTGCTTAGTGAAATAGCTAGGCAACTTGAGTCTATCAATTTTAATTCTCTCCATAATTTCTAAATTAAGTAGCAAAACTTCACCATCATTTTTGTTTTGTATGCTTTTGGATAAGTCTTCAAAGATTCCATAAGAAACAATACGAGCGCTTACCCCAACATCATGAATATCGCCCTCATTTTTAATCAAATCATTATCTGTGAATAAGCTATTTTTTATAAAAAACAACCCCACCGTCAAGCCATAATTGCTACCTGGTACATTTTTGTTTTCATTCGCATAACATTGATTCGTTTTGTATTTTGATAAGAGTTGCAAAATTGCTTGCTTCAAGATGGGATTTCGCACTTTCAAGTTTTTAACATTAGTATTAGGAAAATAAGGTTTGGATACCGGAATCACCAACAACTCATTATCACTATCTTCCTCAAAATCATCATCAGTGGCTTTTTCACTTGTATCAAAGTGGTTCTCTTTTACCTCATTATGATCTTCAACATCAACATAAATGGATGTTGAGAATTTATCTTGTATATTGTGAAGTTCAGCAGCATGATGTAAGTTGTTTTTGACCTTGTTCTGCATAAAGCCACTGTGTGTTGTATTGTCATGATCCAAATTTGGTGTAGATTCGGGAATAAATTGAGGGTTAAAGGTATTATATTGGACAGCATCCTGAGGGAGCGGAAAATTAAGATACTCAGAAGGATCGACTTTAGGACTTCCAAAAGTGGAGTTGCTTTGACTAAACCTAGGAGTATAGAATTTTTCACTGTTTGCAGTTCCGAATGCAGACATTTCAGGCTCATCTTCATCAGCGGATTGATATTCACTGGCAGTATTGTATTCTGTTGCTGATTGGTAGCTGGTACCAGCTGCCGGACCACTGAACATATTGAGAAAATTGTCATTGGATATTGGCACCTCGGGCACGGTATAATCTGCGAACTCGGCTGCTGTATTGAAAGCAGTAGTATCAGTGTTAAGAAAATCTGTTTCCTCTTGTTGATCAGAAATATTCGCAGCGTCGTTATTATTGTAGTTGTCATATGCAGTTAAATTCACGTCAAGAGCCTCATCTGAGAAATTAAGCGGCCTCACTTTAAACTTTGCGTCAGTGTTATGCAAAGCTTCTTCAGAAAGAACTTCTGACACCTTAACTGTAGAGTCGGGAGAGCCTTCCAAAAAGTTATAAATGTCTTCTCTATAATTATTGTTCCCCTGTTCATTATTTGTTTGCCGTAATGTATCAGATGAGCTTTTTGTCAACAATGCAGGGCTGTCAAGCTTCAATTTGGACATTTTATTGGCAAATTTTCTTGGAGACGGGTTAGTTTGACTGAATAACTCAACAATTCTTTGACTATTGGTATCATCGGGCATCTGTTTGATTTTGCCTGTATCCTCAATATGACTGCTTTCATTTTCTAGCACTATTAATGGGTACAAATTTTCATTGATATAATGTAGATCAGCTTGACCGAACGCTTTGAACTTGATGCTATCAATAAAGTCCTTATTTCCCAAAACATTTTGAAATTCTATCACTTCTATTAGTATTGTGCTGTATTCATAGTAAAAGACTCTATCAGTAGCGGAATCTGATTTCTCATTCACAAAACAAAGAGCAATGTACGTATCAGTTATGTGGGCATCAAATAATTTTTTGATGGATTCATGTGAACAAGCCAAATTACAGATTTCAACAACGTTTGAAGGGTCACTCAAAATTGACTGAAGCTTTTCAACAATGTGATCAGGAACAATCTCCTGGTTGATTTCATTTTCAAAGCAATCAATATACATGACTGTTCGGTCGAACAATCCTTGTGCAAATGTATAGAGAAATTTTTATTTCAAAAAAATTAGCTCTTTGATCTGTCAAAGACTAATATGAACACCAGTATTAATGCTAACTCTGTAGTGATTTGGCTTATGATGAAGCTGGGTATTGGGTATCAAGACAGAGTTTTTGTTTATGTGGTATTGGTTGATATCAAAATATCATAATATAGTACAAAGGTCAGGTTGATAAGCAAAACACAAAGAATATGACAGTGTAAAAGCCAGATCAGATCAAATTCGACCAAAGCTGACCAAACAAACAGATAAACAAGCAATTTGGGATTATGGAAATAAAATCACGCAAGAAAGAGAATTGTTAATGTAAATTCTTTGAGATCCTGATTTGCGATACCTTGAAACTGTATCAGGGTTCCCAGGGATGGAACATAAATGTAGACACTTTAAGGTGATTGAAAACTTTTTATAAATACTGGATTGATGTGAGACATGGATTTGGCATTAGAGATTTGAAGGGGGATTCAGTTCCGTCTAACAGATTGCACGACGCATGCGATGCAGTTTCTGCTCGTGACTTGCTTTCAAACGTACGTACAGCGAGCTCTATTCGTGTCGCATTTCGCTTCTCTCCTTTACAAACCATTGGTCAGCCAATTTTTTGATTCATTTAGCTTTGTTTGCTTTATTTGGAGCATTAATTGTGGTTGAATAAAAGTAGATGCCAACGGAGACGCTTTTCTCTTTTGCCGATGCGATTATTAAAATGAAGCGTGTCGCACCTTAAAGGAGGACGCATCTATCTCTTTACCCTTTTAGGAAACAAAATATCCGTCAGCGTTTAAGTTCTCAGCGACGATTACTCTGAAGACAATTATGAGATGGCATAGCAAGGCATGCTCTTATGGCATCGCTAAGTCGTTTACTTTTGTGTACAGGTATGGGATGGCTGTATACAAGCTTTACTTACATGTTTAAATATTGTTGTAACGATACCATCCTCAACTATGCTATTCATAGCTTCCAAAAATTTGGTAACGAGGCTTTATACCGAGCGAGGTAGCTGTTTCAAGGATGATATGTTTTTTTTAACTTGGATTTACGATAATAAATATTTGAGTTACAGCCTAGTGCAGTAGAAAAATTGAACTGGAATAGCTCAACCCTGAGATTGGGAATTTTGTGTAACATTTAATTTCTTGAAACAAGTCACTATTTTAGCCAGACGATTTTGGAGTTTATTAGTACTTTTCCATGTGTATTAAATAACGTTATAAACGGTATTGTATAATTGTATTGTATTATAAAAGAAACGCCAAACCACAAGTAGATAAACAGATAAAGAAAAGAAAATAAAATGAAACTAATAATAGTAAATGTACAATGGAGAAAAAATTCTAATAAGTCTATTATTAAATGAATTAAAAATGAAAGATCCAGGAGCATGGCCTAGACATAAGTAGTATCTTAAATATGTCATATCTGTACGTGATTTTTAGTGAATTCCACTACTGCTTTTCTCAATCCATGATTTGGGAAAATCTGTTGCAAAGTTAAAGGTTCCTTAGTAAAGGGATCCTGCCCATTTTTCTTTACGTACTTTTCCAACCAAGCTCTTTCGAACGATTGTCCAGAAGGCACAACCACTGGATCTTGGAAAATGTTAAAACTTATTGGGTCAAGCAAATGGTCTGGTATCTCTTCCCTCGTAACGTCCATCTTCGGAGATTCTGATAATTCCGTATTAGCATTTGTCTCAGCCTCTAAATTAGCAGACCTAATGTAATTTTGCCTTATTTGCTTATCTTTTGAACTCAGTACAAAAATTGGTTTAAATGTTTGCTTCAAGTCATTCAAAGTTCTATGGTAACTTCTTGCGGCCTTTTCGATATCATCCTGAAACAATTTATTTCTTCTAAAGCTCGGATAGTCTGGGCTTTCAGCTAGCCCATGTTTTCTAGCAATATTTTCACATTTGACATTATAATCATTCTCCACAAGCCTCAATATCTTTTGATATAACGGGACATATTTTCTCAATCTTTGAACTTCTTTACTATAGCTTAACTTTGCTCTGATTTTGAGCAAATAATCACTGATAGTTCCTGTGGCCAGCATACCCGTACTTAAGGCAAGATCATATACCAAAAGAAAATGCTTTTGCGATTCTATCAAGTCGCCAAGTATAAGCAATACCACCCCGTGATAAAAATGGCCTTTCATGCTATCTTCATCAAGATAACATGCTCGCTTACAATCTCCTATTGCTGCCAATAAAAGAGTTTTGTCACCTACAAATTTATTCTTTTCGTTTTCTGTAGGCAATGTTGGTTCATTGAGCCATTCTTTGAATTTCCGTGATTTTTCTGGATTATTTGATTCATGAAGTTTGTAATATGCAGTGGCTCTGTTAGTATAATAAGCAACGGTTTTGGGGTCTCTTGTGATAGCTTGGCTATAATAATCGATGGCGCTTTGGTATTGCTTTTTGCGAAAGCATTCATTGCCGAGCTATATGAAAAATAGTTTTGGTTAGCTTAAAGAGCTCTATTATCTTGCATATTATGGAAAATTGGAACAAAAACAAAAACAACAAAAAAAAAAAAAAAACAAAAGAACTTGATGTTAGAATGATAACATACCTCTTTAAGCTGTGCTGCAACTTCTTCAAATGTTGCCATTATGATCTTATGTGCTGAAAACGCAAACTGCCAATAGTGTCTGCTTTTCTGCTTGCCTTTAAGTTTTAAAAAACAAAGGTAGAAACGATTTGTCGCCACAACTTGTAAGTTCCCTGATTTATGAAAGGTTTATTAATATATATGTTGATTAAATTTCAACGGCTTTCTTTATGCTATCTTTACTTTTGCTCTCGGCAAACTGCCAACTGAAACTAAAAAATGTGCGGGTGTGTGTGTGTAGCTCTAACGTTTAAAAGGCTCCGTATAAAACCGAATAGGGCGACGACTTTCGATTTAATAATGTCTAGATGAGCTTCTTGATATCCATCTCATGTAGGAAGCACCCGGAGGATTATTTTCATTTCAAAATTTTAAGTTTTTGTTTTTCGCAAGTATCATCTATCACGCACTTTTTTTTTGTGCGCAGCATCGGCATGCCTTGATGTCTCGACGTCGACATTGGGGTATCACCGCAATATTAGACGTAAGTTTTAGCAAATAAAAGATACCCTCTGGGTGTCTTGAACAATCGAGGTTGTTCTTGAAAAGATTAAGAATAACATCAATTAATATATGAACTGTATAACAATGCCATCAAAAAAGTATATGAGTTGGTATCTACAACATGCAACTACAAAACTCTTCAAAACTGAAGTGTATTAAATCTAATAATAAGTTTTATCATGAACAGAAAAACAACAAGAAAAAGAAAAATGAAAGAAAGCAAATATCAAAATAACCACCATCAATAATACCCTTAAACACATATTCAACCATGAAAACGCAATCAAAATGAAACAAATGTAAAAATGAAAGAAAAAAAATTAAGGGGACAAAAAATTAACAAACACTAAGGCTTAACCACGATGCTATCACCATGGATCACGTCCCCTATCCTGCTAACGATATCAACCCTAACCCTAACTTGCTTAGTACCCAAAACTGCAAGAGATTTCGAGTCAATGACCCAACTGTTGAAAAATGATACACCCACGAACTCATCATTAACAAACACATTAAAGTATGCTGCCTTCGTCAAATTATTTGAAAAATCGCTCCATTTGATATAAATAGAATCTTTGTTAATTGACTTTACTTCTTCCAAAGACTTGATTCTGTTATATGATGAAGGGAATGACGAAGTATCTTCATTAAATATTGAAGTGACGGACAAATCGCCAATATAAAGCTCAGTAAATGAGCTTGGGGAAGAATTATCTGGAAGAATAATCCATTCTTCATTGTCAGAATCCAAGAGCTCTGAATGTGAGGTTGATTCAGTCAAACCGATTCTGTCACTGATGGATGATTCAATACTGGAATTTTCATTAACCTTATAAACCTTTGAAAAAATCTTGTCTTCATTAAGTTCCAGGTCAGTAAACCCATTTCCATTTAGAGCGCCGTTTGGTTTATGACTTATCCAGCTTATATTCACGGAGGTCAAAACACAATACTCCCACTTGATACCTTTAGGAGTAGGAAATGTGAGATCAACAAGCTTCCAGTCAGTCTCAAGAAAAGAATTTTTAGAACTATTTGCACTTGGTTTATCAATTTCTAAAGGTATACTCAATGAACCTTCGTTGACTTTATGGACCGACTTATATCTTCTTTCAATAGCATACATGATATCTAGCTGAAAAAAACCATCAACAAGGTTCCATATGTTGGAACCAAGCACTGAGCTGTTAATGGTATCCTTATCGGTACTGTTAAAAAGGGTCAGCATTTCATTATTGATAATATTGTACTTATAGTTCAATTTGATTCTCAAGTTTTCACTGCGACAGTCATTGGCAAATCTAAACAATGGTCTATTGACTAATTCCTGATGTAAGTCACTGAGAGATTCTCCATCATTTATTATAAAGAGGTTATTGTTTTTGACAATCTTTAGGCACGAACCGCCATTGAAAGCTTCATCCTTATCGATGGAAAAGTTGAGTAAGTTGTAACCATTATTTCTCTTTGAATTTTTGTCACTTGAAAGAGCAATATCAGGAATTTCATGTTGGAAGTTAGTGTTAACCCAATAATTATTAAACACGTTATTACCATTGATTGAAAAAAATTTTCCTTGACCATTTGAAAAGTTTGTGTAAAAAATAAATGAGTATTTTTTGGAATGTGTATCATGCAGATATTTAGAATCCCCAAATGGGTAATAACAAGCTGCGGTATAAGAGTCGATAAAAGAAGAAATAGTATCATTCTCGCCATCGGTTCTCCATAATTTTTGGTCATTTTCCAAAAAACCATCTTGTCCCAAATATTCATAGGTCCATGCCGGAGCAAAGAGACAAACGTTGGAGTCATATGCCTTGGAAAAGTTGATTGCAATTGGAGCATCATACCCGCCATTACCAACTTTAGAGCCCCGCCCCCACATATCAATACCTACATATAAGGACGAGTTGACGCCATGAAGACCAGCTATTGCCACATTCTTTTTCAAAGTATTTTCATCCCACCAATAATTTGTAAGAAAGTAGTCTGATGACTTGAAAAGCTCATAATTTAACGGAGAGACACCATTTTCATACTTGATTTTGTTTAAAGATGGAACAAAGGAATCATACCAGATTACTTTTGCGTTTGGTGAAGAGACATGCACAGAAACTTTTAACTGTTGAAGAAAATTGATAATTTCAAACGACTCTGAGTGATTTAAAAATCGTGTTTCAATATTTATCAAGTAACCGTCGAATCTGTAGTGCTCCAATAATCTGATGAGCATCTTGACATATATGTACTCATTGTCTTGATTTTTAGCGCAGAGCTTTGAAAGCTGCTTAAACTTTTCCGTCGAATTGCCTTCCACGATAATTGTGCCCAAACATTGCATACCAAATCTATGACAAAAGTTTATCCAGGAAACAGTTGGAACTGTGACTAGATGATGGGAGAAATATATAAAATGGTCAACCAATCCAGGAAACTGTAGGAAATAGTGCTTGCCGTTCACATGAGGAAAGTAACCGAGCGGGCTATTATCTTCATTAGGTAGATAATTGTTTTTGAAATCGTGACAAACAGATAAATTTATGTTCAGTCCTGATGATGTAGGTCTGAACCGCTTGTACAAGCTGTAATCTTCTCGCGGTATGCGCAAACTATCATATAAATCGCTCGTTGACTCGTAACTGTTATACCAATCTGCAAGCTCGCTTAAAGTGTTGAAGTAAAGACCATTAATCGAATATTTATAGTTGCTTTGGCCAGAAGAAGAAAAGGAGGTTGGAGCTTCTGAACTGCTATTATGAGGTTTCTCTGCTCCAGGAGTGCTATCTTTGGGTTCATCTTGGATAGTGATTGCTTGAGAGTAGACAGAAGGAGTGCGCGAACCGCTGGACTTTCGTAGGTCTACCAGAGGGGCAGGGCTGCCATTAGAGCTGGCTCTCCGGGACATACGCCGACTAACCCTAGCATGAGAGAACATTATGTTGGCCTAAATTGTAGAGGGCCTTTCTAATAAACATCAGTGCCTGAAGAGTAAGAGCCTTGAAGGCAAATGGGGAGCAGGTACTGTTATTGTTGTTATCTTGGATACTGTGCGATGAGCATCTCAAACAAAAACAAGCCGATTTACCCTGACTAACGGCGCTCGATCCAGGGCATATGTCAAACTGCCACATAAGGGTGGGTAGTTCAACCACTAGCCATGGCACAAGTTTGCACCGGTCCTACAATAATATCGTTGGCTGTTGTTTGGTATGGACTGCATTCACTTTGATGGAAATGCTACAAAAAGACAGGGGCTCTAGTCCACAATAATATTATTGGGAAAGCCTTAAAGACGAAATATTGTTTTGGCAATCGAACCCTGTCACCATAGAGCACTGGTTCGCTTCTGACATTTGCGGAAACCAGAAAGCTGTTTTTGAGCATATTAACCAACTCAAAAGCTTGACATCGTTAGTTGGCTCAGATCTGTCTCAGAAAAGTGGGAAAGACAGAGAATAATAGAAAGCCGATTAGTATACTACTTACTGGAGAGTTTCTTTGTCTTTGCAGCAGTTTTCCTTGCTCCGAGACCACGTGACTACAATATATAAAAGCGATTTGAGCTGTTTTTTCTCCAGTGGAGCAGCCGGGGCTTTCTATACTAATACACTACCCCAGCTGTGTCTTTCAAGTTTTCCAATATCTTGTCAAGCCTCTGTCTGTCAAATACATTATTACTCCAAAATGGGTATTTTGCTTTTCTTGTTGCTTTTCATTATAGTGGTGGTGTTCACTGTGGCATTGCCTACGCTTTCTGGTATTGGTAAATTTGAAATTGACAAGAATGCGTCCAAAAAGAAGAAAAACGATGACTACGAAGATGAGTCCACTGCTACAACATCCGACTACGCCGGCTATGTTCCTCCAGATGAATACGACAAAATCAACAGTGAAGATTTGGAAGCTAAGTCTAAACGCCAGTTGCTCAAGGAAAGATTGGAAAATGTGAATATTCCTATATCATTCAAAACCGATGCGTTGGACAACCACGAAAGAGTATTGAGACAAAGACGTTTTGCACAAAAATCGGAGAAGGATGATGACCCAAATGAATTTGACTATGATATTGACGATTTGATTGCTGAAGAAGACAAACAACGGGCCATTGAGTACCAGCAACGTTTGGAACAAATAAGAAATCAACAAGGAGGTCAAAACAAAGACGATATGCTTCCATAAAGGACCCACCTCGATGTAAATAGCTGTTATTCCTAATACGCTGATGGAATCCGTTTAACCGTTTTTTTCCTTTTTTTTTTTGGTTTTGTTTTTGCTGCTACTCTCTTGTTTTAATAAGACGAACTGTTCGATAATTTTATTTGACATGTATCAAGCACCCAGGATGCACACAAGAACATAAAACTTTGAGGTCGCTTAAATAGATCGTACGCAACGCCAAAAGGGTTACATGCACAGATGCAACTAAAGCATTTTTTTTCATGTTAACTAACACTTTTAGAAAATCCCCCTGGTGGCCTCTTTTGCAGGCTGTTGAAGATGCTTTAATTGAAATGCGTCTGAGTAAAACGAGATAAAATTAATAGACTATGCATCATAATGCACATATCATCATATAACCCCATCGCCCGCAACCGCAGATGATAGCAGATTGAGAAATTCAAAAACAAAAAAGCTGAACGAAAATCGTCAACTGAAAAGCATAAAAACATTACAGTGTGTACGTGCCTCATTCGCTAAGGAATCCATCTCATCAGAGGGCAACAATCACAATGTCTTCCGATAGTGCAGATTCTTCCATTAGATTTTATCTTCAAGATGACAATCTTGTGAGAAAATATCATCACGTCAAAACCGTTGAGGTTCCATTGGCTGACGTTGATGCCGATGTTGACGATGATGAAATCGTGTCAGTTGAAATCCCAAAGGATTTAAGAGACGACCCAACTGAGCTCTGTACGTTATTGGAAAATTCATTTAGAGTCAAAAAAGAAGCTTGGTTGGCTGTTGCCGTTTCCTACGCTTTACAAAACAAATTTGACCAAGCCGTGGAAACAGTTAAATCTGCTTTTCAATCCCAACAGCTCAGCGAGGGCGGCAATTTCCAAAAATTCCCATTTCATATATTTTTGGCTTGGTTGTATTTGCGAAAATCCAGGGTTGCACAATCTGCTCAAGAGAAAGACTCGTGTTTCAGATTTGCTTCCGAAGAAGTTGATACTGCATTATCAATAAATCCAGTTTCCAATGAAGCTCTTTTAGCTAGGGCAGTACTATTTGCCCAGACAAATCCAAACGCTCTTGACGATTTGTTGGAATTGTACGAAAAAATATTGAAAAATGACTCAAACAATGTCTATGCTTTATTTGGAAAAGCCAAGATAATTTTTAAAAAGAGAAACTACAATTTAGCTCTTAAAATTTTCCAGCAGGTTTTGATTTTGAACCCATTATTAAAACCAGACTCCAGAATTGGTATTGGCTTATGTTTCTGGTTCCTTGGTGATTCTCGGTCAGCAGTCAGTGCATGGGAAAGATCCGCAGAGTTATTTCCAAATGATTTTGCCAATAACTTACTATTGTCCATTGTAAAGTTCAATAACGCATTCAACGAATCATTAACAGATACAGAATTCTTAGAGAAATATACCGGAGCTATCCAAGTCGTGGCTAAGTTCTATAATGGCTCTGGATTAAGCGGCACCGAGACTTCATCTCAAGATTACAAAAAGAACCCATTTTTGTTGAACATTTTGAGTTCGTATCTTTTCTCGAAAAACGACCTTGGCCTCTTGGTGCAGTTACTTGATACGTTTATTAACAAAAATGATTTATTGGAATCTTTTTCACGCAATGTCATTTCAGATTTGTATTTCTGGTTGGCAAGAGCATATTTTACCAGTGCCATTACTGAGAATACTGAAGAATTTAATTTAAACGAGAACGTAAAATCCCTTTCAAAAGACTCTTTGCTTAATAGGGCTCAGCAATTGATATCCAAGTCATTGAGATTTGATAAAAATAACTTGTATTCCAAATTTTTATCTGGCCAAATTCAATATTACAAAAAAAATATCAACGAATCTATTTTGATTTTTGAAAATTTGATAAAGAATTACGAAAATGAAATTAACAATAATCTTAACAAAAGTTTTAAAAAAGACAATAAGGATAAATTGGTTGAAATAAACTATATGCTTGGCCTCTTATACCACGAAAAGGTGTTCTCTGATTTTGAAGAGATTACCAAAGCAGGCGCCGTTAGCACTACTTCAAAACCATTGGCTAGCGATGCCAAAGCGCCTTCATTGAACACCAAAGAGAATCATGAAAACATCAACAAATCCATTCAATACTTGACAAATTATTTAAAATTGTGTTTACAGCTAAAGGAATCTGTAATAATTAACGCATACTTGACTCTTGCCAAAAACTACGAATTTTTGAATCAAGTCGACAAGGTATTAAACAACTTGGAAAAAGCAGTCGAATTATACAAATTGCATAATGGTGTATTGAATGAAGACGGCAATTTGGTAGAGCAGCCTCAAAAGCAGATTCCTGCAGAAATTCTCAACAACATTGGGGTTTTCCAATTCTTGAAAAACAACTTTGCTGCATCTAAGACTTTCTTTAGTCTTGCATGGGATGCTAATCAGGATCAAATTGACGAATTAACTGAAAACAAAAAGACCACCATCCAATATAACATTGCCAGGGTCAAGGAAATTGATTTGTTGGCTAAGGGATTTTCCGAAGAATCTATCAAAGAAACCACCGACAAAGACGATGAAGAATTGAAGGATGAATCGTTAATTATGACGACGACAAGAGAAATACAGAAGCTTTACGATCAGGTATTGGAACGCGCTCCTAATTACATGTACGCTAAGCTTCGTTCATACTATATTTTGGCGCTTAATCCTTTATATACTGCTTCTGATGAGAACTTGGATAAATTGAATGACGATATTCAGGCTCTTTTGCTTTCATACGAGTCTAATTTGGAAGTGCGTGCTTTTTACGGCTGGTTTTTGAAAAAATTCAACAAGAGATTAACTTCTTATAGAGACATTATGAAGACAGAAAACCCAGAAGCAAAATTGTACAAAGACACTTTGACAAAGTATGATTCTCATGATAGTTACTCTTTGATTTCTTTAGGCAACATTTATCTTTTGCTTGCTAGAGAATTCAAGAATAATGCTAAATTCAAAGGCGGCAAAATGACCCTGGCTGACGTCAACAAGCAAAACAACTACTACATGAGAGCAGCTCAATTATACCAAAAAGTTTTATCCGTTAACCTGAACAACTTATTTGCTGCTCAAGGTTTAGCTATCGTGTTTTCCGAATTGAAAAAATCCGATATTGCATTAGAAATTTTCAGAAAAATCAGAGACTCGTTGAACGATGTATCGATTTTCATCAACTTGGGTCATGTTTTTATCGAGGTAAAAGAATACAGTAAAGCTATTGAATGTTACGAAATTGTTGTCAACAGATTTGGTGGTCATGGTGAATCTTCTGTGTTACATGGCAGTGAAAATGATCAAGATATGGACATTTTTAATGAAGAAGCTCTTTCAGTTTACAAAAACAACATGCATATTTTGAACACTGATAGCAGATATTTCACATTATTGGGCAGAGCATGGTATTGTAGAGGCATAGGTGAAAAGTCTTTAGAGGCATTACAAAATTCATTGAAATATTCTAAAAAGGCATTTATTATTGCATATGTACAACAATTGACTAATGCTAATGTTAACACTAACCTCTTACCATCCTTGAGATTCAATATTGCCTTTGTTTATTTCCAAGTGGCTGAATTCATTAGAAAACTACCAAAGAACAAGAGAACTTCAGAAGAAATTGAAAAGACCATTACTGGATTGGAGTTTGCCATTAAGACGTTGGAAGATTTGTCAGAATTGAAAAACCCACCATACTTGCCAGCAGACTTGAAACAAAGAGCAGTGATGGGTTCTAATACCATCAAGAACTCATTGTTGAAAGAACTCGAAGTACAAAAGAATTACGAGAAGGAATTCGCCGATAAGATTCTTGAGGGTAAGAAGATTAGGGAGGCAGAAAGAGAAAAAATGTTGGAAGAACAGCGCAAAAACAAGGAAAATGAGGACCGTATTAAGGAAAAATTGAAACAAGAAAGAGAGGAATTACAAAAGAAGGCTCTTGAATGGGCCACTGAATTAGCGGAAAGAAACCTGCTTGCTGAAGCGCAAGAAAAGAAAAAGAAGAGCAAAAAAGTTGATGAAGATGGTTTTATTTTGGGTGATGACGATGGTGAAGAATCCGGATATGAAGATGGCGGTGCTGGTGCAGGCTCAGATAATGGTGGTAATGGTAAAGCCCGTTCTGGTAGAAGAACCAAAAAGAAGACGAGATCTGCCAAAGGCAGTGGCGGCGGTAGACGAAAAAGAGGCAAAGATGACAAACTGGAAGATGATGGCGATGTAAATGATGGGGAAGAAAGAGAGGGCAAAAAGAGAAAGTTAGTAAAGAAGTACAAGTCTCAAGATGTTATTGAGGATAGCGATGAAGAAGCCAATTATGATGAAGAACCAGAAGCTGGAGATATTTCCACAACTACCAACGGTGCTGCTGAAGAGGAAGAGCAAGAGGAAGAGCAAGAGCAAGAGCAACCTGACAATAATACGCAGGAAGCTGAAGCGTCTAGTAATGCTATGGATACAGCCGATACAGGTGCAGAGCCAACAGAGAACGCAACAGAGGAACGCACTACAGTCGTAATTCATGGAGAACATATTGATATTTCGGGTACGGGAATTGATGTGGAATTCTTGGAAGCACTTCCGGACGATTTACGGGAAGAAGTTATCAATCAACACATGCGCAATCGTCCTCAACCTAGTTTACCTGCCGAAGACGACTCTATTAGCCCTGAGTTCTTAGATGCTTTACCTGCAGATATCCGAGAAGAAGTACTAAACCATGAAGCCATTGAGCGCGAAAGACGTGATCGACAAAACCGTCAAGCTACACAATCGTCATCCAACTTGGCTAATTCTGCTAATGCCATTACATCAACAGGTATGCAATGACTCGAAAAGTAACTGTAAATGTAATCTAATTAACAATATTCTTTTGACAGTCAACAATGCCGCACGCCTCTCTCTTGGACGCTCGTCAGCTGAAAGTGAGAATGATGATCGTAGCTCAGCAAAAAAGAAAAACAAACAACGCAGACGTGATGCTGCTGCTCAGCTCATTGAAAAATCTCAACTTGCTACTTTGGTGAGATTGTTGTTTATTCCTCAAACTATTTCCAAATCTTTGCTTAATCGGCTTTTGCTCAACTTGTGTGAAAACAGCAAGTCTCGTAGTGATCTCCTGTCATATCTTGTCTGCGTGCTTTATGATGGCAATACAGATTTAACCTCTGTTGATAACAGTTTCAACCTGTTCTCTTCTGGTAAGATGAGCAAGAATGCACAAAAGTCAACAAAGAGTTTAGTTGCACCCAGTATTTCTGATAGTGCACCAAATTATGTTACGCAACGCTGCTTGGAAGCTTTGTCACATATTATTTCTTGTAACGAACAGTCTTTGGCTTATTTCTTGACAGAAAGTGAATCATTAGCTGGTTTGAAGCGACCTTCAAGTATCAAAAAAGGCAAAGGCAAAGAGAAGATTAGCGCTAGCTGGAACAAGTATCCCATTCTTGTATTGATAAGCCTCCTCGACCGTCCTGTCTTCATTAACAATCCTAGTTTGATGGAACAATTAATGGAATTATTATCAATCATGTGTCGTCCATTCCCTGTGTTGGTAAAGAAGTATCAAGAAAAGTTGGAAAACAAACAAAAGGGTGCAAGCTCTGATGAAAAGCCCATGCCCAAACCTCCTACTATTCTTGATTCTTACCTGAAATTAATTGTACATGTCCTTACAAACGGTGAATGTTCCAGCAAAACATTCCAATACACATTGAATGCTATATCCCATTTGTCTGCTTTGGATGGAGCGCAACAAGCCATTGTAAATGAACTTGTAACAGATGCTAAAGGGTCCGGTGCACATATTCTAAAAGACCTTGAAAACCTTGTGGTAGTACTGGAAAACTCTATGCCAGGTACTGAGGTCAGTAGTAACGTACTTGCATCTTTCTCTGCTTCTACATCTTATCAAGCTAAGTTGCTACGCGTATTGAAAACATTGGA
>JXWR01000209.1_pt1 | contig 21031 bp, 10 predicted proteins | sample 315541 | NCBI WGS metagenome assembly JXWR01 (sample SAMN03273951, study PRJNA271842) | soil metagenome | isolation source: rice field ambient CO2 | place: India: CRRI Experimental farm Cuttack,Odisha-753006 | collected 2013-12-17
AGTTTTGCTACCGCTGCCAAAATTGTGCTTTCACCAAACTGGGAAATTGGCTATTATAGATTACTTACTACTAATGAAAATATCTTTTTCGAGAACTCTCTTATAAAAATTATGATGAAACTCAATTTTGACGAATTGAAAACTAGCAAAAAAATACGTATAAATATTGGATTTGTTAATAAGTCTCCAGCAGACATTTCCTCATTCATAACAGATATCCGAATGCCAAAGACCACTAATCCACCAGTGGTGATCAAGAACATCTCTTTACCTGATAGCAGTATTCCAAGAAATGGGAAAACGGCGCTGGTATTGGAAGCGGTAATTAGAGCACCATTTGAAAATTCAGACGCACCGATCCTTGAGATTAATTTCCTTAGCGGTGCTTTTACGACATTGAAGTTAAGGTTACCGGTGATTTTGCTTAGAAGTTTGACTCCAACGGTGCTATCAAATGAGCACTTTCAGATGAGATGGGCCCAAGTTATTAATGCAAATAATCCTGCACTTGGCAAAAGCATCTATTTGAAGCTTTCTGGCTGCAACAGGATTTTTGCAAAAGTAGATAATGTGAGAAAGTATTTGATTCGCAACAATTGGGGTGAATGCGTAGACAACCCTAATGCCAACATCCTCTTGTTTGCAGGTATCGTCCATACTTTGACTGCAGGAAACTTTGGTACTTTGTTACTGATTGAATATTTCGATAATATGGATGAATTCAGAATTACAGTGAGATCCACTAAAGAAGGAATTCCGGACATTATAATGAACACTTTGGTCAGTTTGTTCACTCACTAATGCACCATCATTACACAAGAAAAGACACTTAGATTACGAAAATTGATATTTAATGCAAAAAGTACTGTTTTATTTATGTTATACTATATTATGTTTCGTAGAAAAAGTCCAGCTAAGAAGAAGCATTTATGGTTTTTTTGGCCGTCTAGCTCTTCTTGAGGCATAGTCAATAAGTTGCTGTCTACCTTCATCAGTAACAAAAAACCTACGGGTATTATTATCCTTGTATAAAAGTACCCCAATTTCTTCGGCATAAGTAGCCAAACTCTTATACTCTTGTTCATTTTTGAAGTCTTTGAACAAGTAACCCTCAAAAGCCTGTATTCTGTCAAGCTCAAGCTGCCACAATTTGATTTGATCCACAATATTAGACGGCAATATTTCTAAATTTCTCAAACTTAAGTGTGAAGCTTTCATTCCGTTGACACTTTCAAACTCAATTTTTCTATTGAGAGCTTCTTGAGCAAGCTTTTTCATTTGTGGATGAGAATTCACTTCCAAATAGGTAATGATCTGGTCAGAAGTAATACCACTTCTTAATGCTCTTTGAATAGACTCTCTTGTTATTTGGCCAGTTACCAAGTTAGTAAATCTAGTTTTTAAATGCACAAACAAATTCAATATGGCAATCTGTAATGGGGATGTGGCGTAACAATATAATTTAAAATTTGTCTCTACGACAATAGTGCCAGAAACAAAGTCAATTTCATCGGCACCTTCAGCAGCCGGTGGTTTTGGCTTATTGGCAACAGATCCATTAGTTTTCTCAATTTCTTGTTCCGCTTTCGCACCTTTAATAGCTTTGTTCATTGCAGATGATGCAGACCTTAGTGTTACAGAATCAGATGTAAGAGTCGTAGCTAGCCGTGTTGGATAAAATCTTCTAGAACTGGACTTCCTTTGATAAACCAAACCGTAGTCCCTCAAATCTTCCAACATCTTAATTTGCGTTTCACTTAAAGCTTCAAGACTGTAATCTTTTCCCAAATCTAATGACCCCAACATGAAGATGAAATTGAGCACGTCAACCGAATCCATATGAAGTGATTCTGCAATTTTGAGATATTCCAACAACAACGTCCATATTTGAGCATTGACATCTTGAAGTAAAAACTGAAACCCTTGCTTCGTAATATTAACGCTGGTTATGTGCTTTTTCATTATGTCTCCGTTTATTTCCATTAATCCACTATGTTTCAAAAGACTAAGTACCCCAATACTTGGCAACTCTTCCAATTCCGTCCCCACCATGAAATGCAAAATGGATTCCCATTTCTTAGTAGCATATTCATCCAAAAATTCCACTGTTATCTTGTTGCTGTCCGCAAGGTTGCAGGGTACTCCAAACGCATTTTTCAGATCATCTCCCACTAAAGCATTACGGAAATTTTCTCTAAAGTTGGTATCTAACCTTAGTAGATTGTTATGTTCAAGAACCAAATTTAAACTCTTCATTCTTCGAAGTGCTTCCATTTCAAGCTTTTTGCCCTCTTCATTTCCTTTTACCCACAAATCTAACACTCTGGTGTTTATTCCCTTTTCGTAAAATATCATTGACATTATATAGAATTTTGCTAAATTAGGCAACATTCGATAAATGGCCAAGCAAGTAGCGGGAGACCTAAAAAGCTTGGATTTCATTGCCGAAGGCAAGTTTTCAAGATACTCATTGACGGTCTCTTTGAATAAATATGAGGACATGATGGTCTATTAGTGATATTGAGGACAAGGTAATTGCCTGGCTGTCAAAAAATATCATAAAATATGTATTTAACTCGAAGCTCATCAATCTATCATAATCTAATAATGATTTGCTTCATTGTAAGCGGTAGCAAATTGATCATTGCAGGTCTCCCGGATCTAAGTTACATATGAGTTCCGGGTCACACCTGTCAAAACACTATCCAATATAAGCTTAGGCACAATAGAGTTAACTTACTATTAACATTTACAGCGAGTAATAGTTTATGCGTTACCAATCATTAATTAAAAGCATCATAGTTATATTAGTATACAAAACATATGGTCTGTGTGACTTAGATGGACACCACTGAGCAAGCAAAATCCTTACTGTTACCATGTCTAACAGAAAATAAAGCAGAACCCAGAAAAAAAAAACAAATACGAAAATAGTTCATCTATTAGCTGTCTTTGCGAGGAATCTCTTGCCCTGTCTTCTCAACTCTTCATCCATCAAATCTTTTATTCTATGTGCACCTGCTATCCCCACTGACAATAAGCTTTTTAACTTATCAAACGGTATTTTCTCTTCTAGCAACAATAATGATACTTTTTCAGACTTTCCAATGACACCTACTGTCAAAAAACTCATATCATTTTCTTCCAAATGATTCAAGTCAAGCAATGTAGTGGTATTATTATAAAGACCAACATTAGCGGCGCTGATGAAATCGTACATTGCAATACCAGCATCTATGATTGCCAAAGTTATAGCATTGGTCACAGACGACAAAATTCCTCCGTCCTGCGAAAGCACATATGCGTCAATGACTATTTGAGTTCGTGGATAAAGATCAGTTATTATTGCTTCGGAAAAAGTTCTTTCTAGTATTGTTACAAGTTCTTTCACTCTTCTGTCACTTTTAGATCTTTTTCTTCTTTCCACGGTAGAAAAACTGGTGATGTTTAAATTCACCGATATCACTGCGCCATTGACATCGGAGCCGGATTTCGTCTTTGGTTCAATAGGTCCATTAACCATACACATGACTTTTGTATTACCTTGTTGGACATATGAAGATCCATCAGATGAGCTTTGATGAGTGTTGATCTTGCAGCTGAACGATTTTAATTCGTTCCATCTTCTTCCGTCCAAGCGCAACCCTTCAGGGGAGTAAAGCTCTTGGTTTGACATAGCTATATTGAGCAAGCAAGAACGTGTTGAACTTGTACAAATTTATAATGTTGAAATAGAGGAATATTGATAAGTGTTGACAAATTCAATAAGTTGGCCCTACTGATATCGCTACACAGCTAAACAACAAATATATTTCACAGTAACAGAAAAAGAAAAAAAATATATATATATATATATTTAAACAGGCGAAAAATATTATGCATACATTACGTTACCCGTTTTTATACCACACCAAAAAACATTTCTATGCATATTTACGCATGTTGTTTATGCATGTTTTCAACATTTTACTACAACAAATTGCGAACACAATTTTTAGTATCTATAAAAACCATGCAATGTATATTATCATAAATGCTAATTCAGCGCAACTTGAAACAGCCATCTAAAAAACCTTGCGCAAGTTTTCTTGAAGCTCAAAAATGTTCTTCTTCAACGAGTTCATATTTTTCATCCCATTGCTTTCATCGAATAACCAATTCTCAAATCTTGCCCTGTGCTTTCGTAGCTGATTATTGTTTGGCATTTCTCCATATTGCTTTGGATTCAAAAGGAAGCTTATTAGTGGATCCCATAAATTTGTTTGCCAGTACCGCTTAAGCTTGCTATTGAGTTGATAGCAATTAGTATTGCTGTTGAAGTGTACGGTAATGTATTTGCCGAAAAGCATAGTATGGATTATGTTAGCAAGGCCGTAGTAATCAACCTCATAGGTCCACTCTTTGTTTTGTTGAATCTCTGGGCAATCCTGGGAGTCCACTTTATCAAGTTCTGCTTTGAAGCGCGTGCCGTTAGACAATAGCTTGAGATCAATAGCACGCCCATAATCAATAAGAGATATCCCCTTGTCCGACAAAAATTGCTTGGCCTCATTCAGACTTGAAAATTTGTTTCCAAAACTTTGTTGTTGTGATTGCGTGCCGGAGTTGCTATTTTTTAGCTTCATCATACAATTGTCAGCCTTTAAATCGCCATGGATTATGCCAATATCATGAAGATTTTCAACGATCTTAAGAGCCTCTATAGTTAAGAATGCTGCTAGCACTTCATTAAGTGCTTCTTCAGGCCTAGTAGTCAGTGCTGCTGACCGATTAAGATTGATTGCATCTAGAATAGTTCCTTGGTTCTCGTAATTTAAAATCAAGTAACTTTCGTCTTTATAAAGATGTAATAATTTAGCTTCCACAATTGAAAAATTAGCAATTTTAGTAATTGTTTCTTGCTTTTGTTGGCTACTGGTGCTCGATGCTTTGGTTTTGAGTCTATCACGCACAGCTCTTATAATGTAGAACTCCCATGCGTTAGCAGGGTTTTCCACTTTGATGGCGTTCAAGCTGCCATCAACAGACAGTTCCGCAAGGTATACCACACCATAACCTCCAACTCCAAGTTCTTTTTTTATATGGAAAATCTCATTCTCTGCTTTGCCAAAGCTAACAAATACATTACCTTGTTTGTTTTTGCTGCATGCGCTCTTCAAATATTTGAGGTTATCTTTTTTCTCATTATATTTGAAGAAATGAGGATATGTGTCTATTCCAGGGTTGAGGTTGGAAAGCAATGCCTGCTTGAGTTTAAGATCAAAGGGATTACATACATTGTTGGACTCTATTTGTTTTGAGGGTGATAGTGGTAGTTGGAATTTTGAAGGTGATTTGAAGTGGTAATCAACATTTAGCAGGCTAAATTTTAGTGGGCTTCCTTGTCTTATGGAAGCAGACCTAACCGGCGATGATGAAGGGAGTAAAGGATGTTTGATTGGAGAAAGCAAAAACGGGTTCGTTTCCAAAGACGAACCTCGGACTTGCTTGTTGATGCTTTGTTCGTTACCGTCTTCGTCATCGGGTTCAATTACACTAAGTTCAGCTACCTCATCTCCAAGTTGATCAATGTCCCCGTGATCTTTATGGTCAGCTAAACTCTCTGATTTTAAATTCTGCTTATATTGTTGTTGTTGTTGTTGTTGTTGTTGTTGTTGTTTCTTTTCGGTATTTTCTTTCTGGAGCTTCAGAAGCAAGTCTTTGTGATTTGTATGTTCTGTGTACTCGTCAAAATTATTTTCGTCAAAATCAGAACAATTTTGACTGCTTTTATCGGCAAAATTCCCTAAGCTAATGTTTGCATTAACTTTTTGATTAAACATGGAGTGAACTTCATTGTTTGCTTCTTTAGTAAACATTGTCATGGTAACGGTGGGAGATTTGTGAATTTCAGCAGACGTATCAGCATTCAGCGTAGTTTTCCCCCAATTGGGCTTGCTATTTTCTAGGTCATTGAGCTTGACGGTGGTAGTTGTAGTTTTGGTGAGGCTGTTGTTCTCAATACTGTTGTTTTTAAAATTTGATAGTCTCTGTTGTATAGGCAGAGGCGGTTCTTCACAATGATTATCTAAGTCTATTTCAGAGTCATTTCCTATGTCGGCAAACGATCCAAAAGCACCGCTGGGTTCAATCCCCAAAGGATTCTCTTGGCCTAACTTGTTCATTAAATTGTCTTCATCAATCTCGATCTCTTCTTGCTCGTTTTCTTTTCTACTGGTATTAGAAACCACGCCGATTTCGTCATTTTCTTTATTTATATTTGTGCTTTTTGACCTTTTCTTAAACCCATAATTTCCTTTCATAAGAGCGAGCACTTCATTCAAACAGTACTCTTCACCATCGACTGATTCATAGAGCAAGTCGAGATTGATGTCTAGCTTTTCTGTGTTTTTCCCTGGATTTTCCACAATTTTGTATGCTGGCACATCGGCATCGTCATGGTTATCTCTAAAAACTCTGACTTTCTCGGCTAATTTTTTTGTATCTGGAGCGCTTCCAGTGTGCTGTTTTAAAGTTTCGCCAACCCATGGCTTAGCAGCAAGTTTATTCTCTTTCGTTCGACTAGCAATGCTACCAAAATCATCCCACCCACCGACTTTAGTAAACAATGCGTTTGATGAGGAGATCTGCTGCTCCTCTGGGTCCACATATATTGACAATTTCGTCTTTTTCTTTTCTTCAGAGCGAGCGATACTTGGTATTATTGGCTGCATTTCTTGTCCACGTTGAGTTTCTTGATGTCTTTCTTCTTCTTCTTCTCCTTCTCCTTCTTCATCTTCTTCCGGGTGATCAGCTAGCACTGAACCACCTTTGATACTGAGTGCGGTTCTTTTAGGAAAAGGATCAATATCATTATTTTCATTATTATCGTGAGCTTCAAGAGTATGCATGTGGTTGTTCATTCGCTGTCTGAATTCATTGTATCGTAATTGCAACCTCCTCACCGGTCTAGCTTCCACTAAGAGTCCTCTTTGATAAACTTGGTTGGCCTGTTCAAACCCGTTATTTAGCTCTAGTAATTTAGCGTATTCCTCATAGTATAAAGCCAATAGCTCACCGATTTGCTTGCGATACAAAAATACAAACACGTTTAGTGGGTTTTCTGAGTATTTAGCATAAGATAACCATATTCTCAAGTATCGTGGATCATTCTTGTAGATGGCGTAGTCTTTGAAGTAACTAGTGCAGCGTTCCAAGACGCTAACGAGACCATTAGATACGGTGGGACCCTGAGGGAAGTTATTATTAATCCATTTGATGTAGCTGATATATGGTTCTAACGGGTCATCAAGGTCCTCACAATTATTGATTGCCAATTCGAACTGGTTGCGCTCTTCAATCTGGGACTGCTTGAGCTCAGTTGTGGGAGCGGAGAAGATTCTTGCTAGCGCGGTGGCTGAGCGGCCTTCTTCAAGAGGCTCGATGTTCTCTTTGACCTTCTCAAGGATGTTAAAATCAGTCGGCTGAACCATTAGTAGCTTAACAAGCAGTGGTGTTATTGGTTCGTATACCAAAAGCCTGCCATACCAGCCTCTTCATCATTCTGTTTGTTTATTTTTGTTTACCTGTTGACATGCAGCTTTTATTAATTTTGTATGTTTTGAGCGTCGGTGCTCGAAACCAGTGATGGGGTACCAAAACAGCGGTTGAAATGAAGTTTTACGACGAGGTGAACATATACGTATGTATGTATGTATGTACGCATGGACAAGACCGAGAGATAGATGACAAAATGATAGAATATGTTAATAAGAATGTAGTCAAAAAAAAGACGAAACGCAATTTAAAAGAAGTACTGTAAAGACAACGGAAAACAAGCAACATAATTGTACAAAATAGTATATAAAAGGGCTATTGAGCCCACCATGGTCATGACAAGCATATCAAATCATAATAACAACAATTATAATAAAAAAAAAGAGACAAAAATAGAGATAAAAATGGGAAAAAGTTGGAAGATAACGGCAAACCTAAGCAGAGAACCGCGACAAAACGAATCAAAACAGCTATAGATATAAATGGAAAGCACAAAAGTTTGAGAAAATGTTCTAGTGTTAAATAAGGTCTATTTGATCAAGAGTGGTGCAGATTTGATTGGTCGAGCACGCATTTATTAAAGCAACACGGCTTGTGGATGCTATCAGCCCGGCAATCGGCACACAGGGACAAGGACGGCACATAAATGATAGTGCGCACGATAGATAACGTTTGTCAGTAATACCTCCAAAAGTTTCTGTCGTATTCCAAAGTCACATTCTTGTCTCTGCCGTAAATTTTTTGCCACTCGTAAAAACCGCCTCTTAGCACATAAACGTTAAAGTGGTCATCTTCTTGGAGCGACCTGAGGAACTTGAGTGCCGAGGAAGGTCCGCGCTGCTGCGACAAAGCGCAATGAAACACTATATCCTGGCAGTCATCGATCTCTTCAATCAAGTCGAACACTCTGGACTCAAAGGTTTTTGAGGGAAAATGGTGAGAATTTATTATATGGCCCTAATGATGTGTTAGTATAAGTAGTGGCGAAGAGGAATGCAATTGAGCAGGCAGAGAGCATCAAGAAGAAAATACCGGAATCAGAACACATACCCCAACATAGTCGTCGTCACGAACGTCCACGATGGCAAACTTGCCGTGGTCGGAAGCGCCGGCGTCAATCCATCTTCTGAGAACCTGAGGCTCCAAATACTTGAGGGAGGTGATGCTGTAGCGGGACATATTGTGCGTTGTGGATATATGGATTGCAATGGCCAGCAGGAACAAGAAAGGCCAACAGTTGAGCGCAACAAGAACAAACGGAATATGACTGTGCACTGGAACTTTTTGAAAAGGTGACGGGATGACGCTGTATAAATATTTTTACTGGGGCATGAAGCACTCAAAAGTATATATTTCGGACCTCGAGGAAGAAACCGCGAGTTTTCCAACTACCGACTGGATTGAGTCTTGCACTGGATTTTAGCAGCGCGCGTGGGCCAAAAGCGCGGTTAGCAGCCTCGGGGAGCCTGCTGCGCGATGATTGCACGTGACCGCAGATCAGGTACCAGATGGGCGCAGATACTTGCCTGGGCAGACATATTGGTATTTATAGAATAATTGCAGAAGGGAGGGGGGAAGGACATCAGGTTGTATATGCATCCATATACTGTTGCGGTGTTTCGTAGACGGTGTGCCATGGAGCTGGCCAGTGAGGGTATCAGAGATGACAGTCGGTGCACAATGTTCCTGAATTGCTACTTTGCTGGTACATTTAAACTTGCGGCCCTCATGCTGTGCACTACCGCACCTGTCTTTTTTCTTCACATCAAGTAACTTCTCCCAGAGTGATGCACTGAGTGATGCACTGAGTGATGCCCATAGCGCAGCAGACCACAAAACTGACTTTTGTGCTGGAGCCTCCAATGCTGATTATAGACAACCTTCAGAACACGCCCATTGTTTTCTGAGGACGTTCGGCAAGGATAGTCTTTAGCGTGTATGGCGAGACCCTATAGAGGAACAAGGCGCACTCATTCATTAGCCTGTTCAACAGACATCTAATTTCAGGAACCATAAGGCACTGGCCACCGATCTAAAATTATCGTCGTCATTGTGTACTCGGTTAGCTCGATATCTCCCTAGATCCCGCAATCTGCAAAATGTTATTTTTAGCTCTGCTATTCTTTTTCTTCAGCTGCTTTAGAGTATGGGCCAAGGAATTCAAACCTTGCAATCCCGTTACCAGTGATGACTGTGAAGGTATCAATACCGCACTCTCCAAGTCTATTGTCGATACTTTCAAGGCCCCATCACCATTTTTTGAGATTTTCTCAGAACGTGGAGCCACGCAGTTCTCAAATGGCGGTCTTACGCTCACAATCGATAAAAGATGGGACAATCCTTCTGTGAGATCAAATTTTTACATCCTTTTTGGTAAGGTAGAGGTTATCGCTAAATCTGCTGCTGGCCAAGGAATCATTTCCAGTGTGTTTTTGCAAAGTGACGATTTGGACGAGATCGACTTGGAGTGGATTGGCGGTGCTGGAGACTCTGTGCAGTCAAACTACTTTGTCAAGGGCAACACCGTTGATTATGCAAGGGGCAGCTATCATAGTGTTCAAGGCTGCCATGATCAATTCCACAACTACACTATCGACTGGTCCATTAACAAGTTATCCTTTTACATTGACGGTGTAGAAGTCCGTACAGTGCCAAACGACGAATCTGTGCAGCCATATGGATACCCACAAACCCCAATGGCGGTTTTCATTGGAACTTGGGTCGGAGGAGATCCTGATAACCAGCCGGGCACTATTTCTTGGGCCGGAGGTTTAACCGATATGTCCGAAGCACCATTCACTATGGAGATAGAAAGAATTATTGTCACAGACTACTCTTCCGGTAGCAATTACAAGTACACTGACCGCTCTGGAGAGTGGTCTTCAATTCAAACCATTGGTGGAGAAGTCAATGGAAGATTATCAGTGGCCGATTCAGAATTTTCAATTTTATCTTCTGGTGGCACATTTGGACTGGATTTTAGCAACACACAGTCCCCAGAAAATCTGAGAAGATCCATTAGGGAGAGAACTGATTACAATTACACCAACAATACCAGCTTCAAAATAGTAAATGGTAGCACCAAAACTAGTGGAGGTGAAAGCAGCCACAGTTTGAAAGGATCATTGAGCCATGCATTACTTTTTGTTGGTCTTATTTTTTGCCTCTTTTAGTGTTAGTTTTTTCCTTTTCTTTATATTCTCAATCTATAATTGGTTTGCTTCTATTTATATAAAACCCTTGGTTAATGCCATTGTAGTGCGGTACATGTATTGGTACGTATCTTAGGGGAAGCGCGCGTGAGCGCAGAGTCGAGCGCCCTTAGCAAACATGGAGTGGCCATCCAACGATGGTTAGGAAGCCCGATTTCCATTGCTCGTAACATTTTTCGGTGTTGCAGAATGCGAACAAGAAGCAAGAAGTTAGTTGGCGATATAGCTGATAATACCTGTCTCAATCCACATTTAGATTTTATTCCTGTTACCACTCAAATTAAAAAACATATATACATACACAATGTCAAGCGTTGTTCCAGATAGCTTCAAGGCCCAAATCAACCAAGGTGTACCAGGCTCTGTCAAAGCCAGACCAGACCCATTGCCAGCGGGCAAAAAGATCGCTGCTAACAAGAAGAGTCCATGCGATTTTGATACCGATTTTGATCAAGCCACGACCAATGTTACTGTTGCTGGTCGTACTCCAGAGACTGCTCAGGGTTTCGAAGAAGTAGAAGCTGCGTTGAAAGCTGGTGACTACTCTAAAGCCATTAGAACCCTTTGGTATTTGAAATTGAGCACTTTTTTCAACGAAGATGCTGCTAATGTGTGGGCTTATATTGCGTTTGCATTTGCCCATCTTGGTTTTTCTGAGCACGTTGGGTTCTCTTTGAAGAAGATGAGAGAAGCTGGGTTGGATCAAACTGTGTTGAAGCCTGAAGTGATTGTGGAGTTGAAGAAAATCAGTAAATAAATGGACTTACTAACTGACTGACTGATTGACTGGATTGATGAGGAGGCAACTTGAATTCAGTGGCGTGGTACTTTGGCCATTAGCCACCGTTTCTGGCTCAATTACAGAATTAAGGTCTCTAGAGATATAGCTCATTTGTGGCGGCCAAAATAATTATATTCCTTTATTTTTTTTTTTTTTTATTCTAATTTATACATTTTCGGAAAATACAATATTTGATTTGCATTTTGATTAGTTGAGATCTGTAAGTGTCTGAGTATCCGTAAATTTTCATTGCTTGAGTACCGTTTGAGCCAGGCTCAGGCCCGGTTCTTCCGTTACTTTTGTTTGGCTACGCCCTTCTGTTGGTAGTTCTGCTCTTAATTAGACTTTGTCTGGTATGGAGAAAGGCAATATGAAAAGATATCGAGAACTAGCTGATCTCTGGCACTCTGTCTGCACAGTAAATTTTACTCTTGCTGGCCCAATACACCAAACCGAACCCAGCGCATTCTTATAGTTTATACACAATCTTCTTCCTAGATCCTGAAATCGTAGAGAGCGTCTGCTACAATCAATTATCAGCGGTTAGCCAGCGGCGATGAGCAGCGCACTGGATCTTCTACTCGTATACGTGCACATCGGCTACGACTAGCACCATACGCCACTAGAAAACAACAACAACAACAACAACAACATGCTATCTCCTATCCTTTATTCTCCCGGCAGTCGCCTCAACCCAAAAAATAAGAAAATAGAAAAAAGAAAAGAAAAAAAAAAAACAGCTGGTAATCTGTGTATTCTGTGGATTTGGAAAGAGCCAATAGACCGTGTATGCAGTCTCCGGCAGAAATATGCACGTTGCGGTTGTAATGGGCTTACTAAGCACGTGGCCGCAGAAAAGATTTCAGAAATAAAAAAAAATAAAAAAAATAAAAAAAAATAAAAAAATTTTCTTTTCTTAGGGGAAAAGAAAAAGAAAAAGCAAAACATAGCGCTGCGCTTATCATCACTAAGGCAAAACATCGTTTCCACAGACCACAAATAGCTAGCTAGCGACACCCTTCATTGGCGCGCACAACGCAGTTTGCACATTCGCAGTCCATCTCCAGTTATAGAGCACAAAGTTCTAGTTCCAGCCAGCAGTTCACTCGCACCCTGCCATTATGAACTTGAGTGTGACTGACCTATCATCTGTTGGTCAGCCAGAATCGTACGCAAGCAGCGACATGGCGAATGGTGCATCATCATCATCACCATCATCCAACAATAATAATGACCACAGCAGTACCAATAACAATAGCAATAACAATAGCAATAGCAATAGCAATGCTGCCGTCAATATCCTACCATCAAACAACGACAGCTCAAATACCAATACTATAGACAATTTTTCCAGGAGTGTTTCCCCTTCTATTGGCGGGGGCGGTGACGGGCTTGTCGCTCCCAGTATTATGGAAGCCCTCAGCACCAGTGGATCAGGGAATTCTAATGAAAACACGAAGATTCTGGCGTACGCAAGACTCGATTTCAGTTCCTTTACATTTTATATCCAAACACTTCAAGTGGTGCTAGGAAGAAGAATCAATAATGACCAATCGCACTCTGTGGATGTTCATTTGGGGCCTAGAAAAGCAGTTTCGAGAAAACATGCCAAAATTTTTTACAATTTTGGTACTCAAAGATTCGAAATCTCAGTGCTAGGAAGAAACGGCCTCTTCATAAATAGTAATTTTATAGAAAAAGGTCTAACCGTGCCGTTGAGTGACGCTGACAAGATCCAGATTGGCCAGATTACCTTTACATTTGTCTTGCCTGGGTCCGGTAACGACATTAAGGCAACTTCAGCTGTTCCTCAACCTCAAACAGAAAAAGTGCTGCCGCAAATTCCTATAGACTCTCAAAAGCACCTGAAAAATCAGAAGAAAGCAGAAGAACAGCAACCAAAGCTTCAGCAGAATTCAGAACAGAAATCTCAGCAGCAACCACAGCGACATCAACAGCCACAGCAGCTTGACCAGAAACCAAAACAATCCCAACAGACTCAGAAGCCCCAGAAGACCCAAAAGACTCAAAAGGCCCAGAAGACTCAAAAACCACAGCAGACAACCCAGAAGACTCAACCGAAACTTGAACAATCCCAACCACCCCAGCAATATCAACAGACTCAGCAGACTCAATCACCCCAGCAGCTACAGCAGCCGCAACAGCCCAAGAAAGTAAAGCAAACATCTTCTCAAAGTCCAATCGTGCCCAAAGTGGAAGCGTCAAAGATCGAAGTGCCGGTACCCACGCAGTCGGACGATTTTCAAAAGACTCTTGATTTATTAATAAAGCCGGACGCAAAGGATTTCATTCAAACTCTTACCCAAACTTCAACAATAGGTAGTAGTACACCTACTGAAAACGTTACCGCCAAGAGTACTCCGATATCTAATGCTGTATCAAATTCTGTGCCGAAGTTGTCTAATAGCAAAAGCAATAGTACCACCAGCAGTAATAACCTTTCTAATGATGGTATCAATAACACCAGCAGCATTGATAACATAACTAACATTAGCAATATCGGTAGTATTATCAGTAATAGTAACACTAACAGCAATCATAATAATAATACTCATAATAATAGTAACAGAAACAGCAACAACAACAACAGCAGCAACAGCAGCAATAACAATAATAATAATAATAATAATAATAATAATAATAATAATAATAACATTAATAACATTAATAATAGCAACAATATTGGAGTTACTAATAACAACAGTACTACCGATAAATTCAAGTTGGATTCTTCTGCTGCTGCCATCGCAAAGTTGCTTCCGTCTGCCACTAATCAAAGCATCCCTTTAACCACTCAGTATTTACAAGCTGCTCAAAAAAATGCCTTATCCTCGATCAGTCAAGCAAATACAGCTACAGTTCCTGTGTCATCAACATCGACATCAAAGCCAGGAATTGCAGCTTCTACTACAAACATATCAACAACCCCTTTGCCATTAACATCTACTTTACCAGCACAGACTAATACTACGACCGGCAAGAGCACTTCAAACTCAACTACGAAGAGCAATACTTCAAATCCTCCAACAATTGCTCCGAAAAGAGAGAAAAAAACCAAACAGCCCAAGAAAGTTTACACCCTTGAAGAAATTCCGGAGCCCTATCGCACCAAGCCAGCAACCTCGTATTCCAATATCATAGTTAATTGCTTGAAAACAAATGCGATTGGTAATAAAGGGATGTCGCTTTCTGAGATTTACAAGTCTATCCAGCAGTTATATCCTTACTATAAGTATTGTCCAGATGGCTGGCAAAGTTCTGTGAGACATAATTTATCTTTAAATAAAGCTTTCAAAAAGATTTCCAAAGAAGGTAAAGGTTGGTTATGGGGCTTAGATGAAGACTATTTTGCGGAGAAGGATAAGGTAAAAAAGAAACAGCAAACTGATCATGTTAAGAATATGAGCTCAATACAAAGTGCTACCAGTAGCACCCCGTGGTCTCTGTATGGAAATACGAAACTTGGCACTACATACAGCACAACACCTGGCCCACTACCACCAGCACCTTCGCCAGCACCTTATTATACAACAACCACTCTTCCTCCAAGTACTTCACTGGCCTCTTCAAAACCATCGAGTATTAGTGGTAATGGTATTACTAATAAGAACAGTACCAGCAGTTCCCCTGCTGCTAAGCAGACACCAAGGCTTTCTGCAGACGATAAAAAAATATTGAATATTTTGCAAGAACAATTGAGAAAAATCACGAAAAACATTAAAGGTTTGAACAAAGAAACAGTCATAAAAATGTTGACTATTGCTTTATCGTCAACCATGGCTCAATTGCAGAAAAGTGCTGCTGGCCAATCACTAATTAAGTTTGTTGAAAAAAATCCTCAAGAATTAACAAAAATATTGACTACTAGTCTTAATAATGCAACAACACAAGTAACAAATGGTAAAATGACTTTTGCCGAGCTCATTTCGGGTAAGGCTAATCCGGCTAGACTAAATCAATCTGCAGGTTCTTCGACAAGTAGTATCAGCGCCGGAAATGCTGGCACTAACAGTGCTTTGAAGACTCAAAACTTGAAACCAAGCTCCATTCCTTTAATACCATTGAATAAAGCTAAAGTCAATACGAGCACTATTCCTTTGCGCACGTCACTTAATAGCCCAATTATACTGCAGCCAACTAATTCTTCCTCTACTGCTAATGATTTGCCATCTCCAAAGCCTAGAAAAACATATACGCCAAAGGCAACAAAGGGAAGTTCTAATAATAATGACAGTAGTAATCTCAATAATAGTTTCATCACTAACAACAATAAAACTGGAAATAATAAGGCGATTGGTAAACCAACCACTTCGATATATAATGCAACATCATCCGCTACGTCACCAATTCCGCCTATTACTGGCAGAGCAACGCTTCCATCCGTAACTGGCACTTCTACTAGCGCTACTGGTACTGGTTCTGGTATTAGTTCAACTCTCACAAGTGCTAATAAAACAGCTTCGCTTTCTTCTAATCTTGCAAAGCCAGCAGCACCTTCACATCAAGTCAAAAGTACGCCTATCACGAGTAAGGCTGCTCCTGCTCCTGCTCCTGCTCCTGCTAACACAGTTGCGCCTGTTTCTGCTTTTGTTCCTACGAAAAATGTTGCAAAGCCAACTCCTGCTCCTGCTTCAGTTGCCACTCTGATTTCTGCTCTGGCCCCAGCCCTGGCTCGGGCCCCAACTCTGGCTCTGGCCTCAACTCTAGCCCTGACCTCAACTCTGACCTCTACTTCGGCACCAGTTCCGATTCCAGTTGCAGCTCCATTTACCGTTTCTACGTCTACATCTAATTCTGCCTCGCAACCTTCAATCACATTACCTGCAAGCAGTGCTGTGAAAGAGGAATCGAAGAAGTCACAATCGTTGCCACCAACAACTGGTTCTCATCCAAAACCACGTACGGCTTCATTAATTGCATTTGAAAACAACTTGGACAAGTTACTAGCAGGAGAGGAAGTTGTTCCTCAAAAACAGGAAGTTCCTAAGAAGAGAACTGATTCTTTGATTGCGTTTGAACAGAAACTTGATCAATTTTTAGCTGGAGAAGCAGATTTGTTTAATGGCACGCATCTTGGCAAAATTCATGAAAGTGCGATTGACGATGATGAAGATGAAGATGATCAAGCAAGTAAACAGAAGTTGAGTGCTGGAATTGTGAAAGCAGAGCCAGTAGCGGAGGTTGAGAAGACTGAAGAGAAAGCGCCGGCTAATAACAGTATTATTGCAGGTAGGCAAAGCAGCACAAATACAACGGCAGGCATTGGTAGTGCTAACAGTGGTGCTAGTGAGCCGGAAATCTCTTTGAAAAGGCCTTTGGAAGGTAGCTCAGAAGAAGATCAACAAAAGAAACGTCTCAAATGATAAAGAGGGCGATTATTGTATTATATCAAATTAAATTAGAACTATAAATGTACATTAATTTATATTATATTGAAGAAGGGAATCATAATCGTAGACTGCTTCTAGATGTGCACTTGTTCACCAGGAGATCAATAAATGAGGCCCTATAAACACAAGTGGGGTTAGTCATTTTTAATAATATCAAGGGTTTGATTATACTGGCCACAGATGCAAATCTGGTGTTGAGAAGATTAGTTTTCATTTCCGGCTTCTCTTTTTTTCATGTTTGGGGGCTAAGCGGGAGTGTTTTAACTATCTCAAGAAATGAAATGAAGTGACTGATTTGTATAGTCTTCCAATTGAACTTCAGGGCGGAACAAAGTGAAAACTCTTTCAGTATGACATTTCAATATTGAAGACCATATAATGGAAATGAATAACGCGAAAGGACAAATAGAGCAACAGACAATCAATATAAATTTCCTATCGTACTTCTCTGAAAATTCGCCAAGTTTTCCAGCAAGAGTAATACTTTGAACCGATGTGAGGAATAAGCCAACCGATATCATTGAAAAAAAAATGAAATGTGCTCTATCCACATGACAATTTTGGCCTTCCTATTCCTCTTCCACTTGTTCGTGCCCTTCGTGAGTGTTGTCATTTATATGCTCAAGATCTGGTCGTCGAGTACCCAATGATATCTGACAATTATTTGATATGAATTATGGCCTTCTAATCTAGCAGTAAAAAGAGTTTTCAAACTGAACTCAAAGGGGCGACACCACTAAGGCATTTCGGAGTACAGCCATTAGCACTCTATTGTGATAGGCCTTTTGCTATCATATAGTAGTTTGTTTGTTTGTTTGTTTTTTGCAGTTTGCTTATCAGGTAAAGTACAATTATAGACTTTATATACGTTCCAAACGGAGAAAATATTCAGTTTAATTTAATGGCCGCTTGTAACATCAACAAAAGTTGAATAACCTGAAAGATACGCCCTTTTATTGTAAGATCACAATAATCCAGAAGAGGCATAAGTAGTCAAGTGAGAGATCAATTTATAAGCCCAATACCAAAAGCACGTGTAACGGAAGGCATTATGTATGTGAAAAAGCAGCGATGTGAATCAAAGGATATTATAAACTTGTGTTATCAAATACACTGCAACGTTTTGCACTATATATGGCAAAGAGATCGGTAGGTGCAAACAAAACATGTAAAATTAACGTCAAGCGCATTGCAATAATGCTCAGATATCAAATTTAATACAGTCGTTCAAATTGAGTTTATAGTATGATATTTATATACAAAATGAATATAAATAAAAAGTTTGTAGCCAAGAAACAATAAGAATCTTAACGCTTTGTATAAACGTAAAAGCAAAAGAACATAACCTAATCTTACAAATATAGAAAACTGCTAATTGGTGAGAACAAACAAACTTAAACCTTAATATTAATATTAATATTAATATTTTTTCAATTTTTTTATTTTTTTTAATTTTGTCTTATTGCACATCACGATTTTAGCAAAGTGAGACTATCGCCATCACTGAGGGTCTTTTGGCCCATAGGTTCAGTAGCGCTGGTTTCATTAGCACTTACTGAAGGCACCACCTTCCGCGGTCTTCCACGCTTTTTTGGTATCTTCTTTTCAGGAGATTCACTTTTTGGTTTTGCCTGAAGAGCCGGCTCCTCAGACAAAGAAACGCTTTTCCGTTTTCTTCCCCTTTTTTTATGCGTAGATTTCTTTATCAGAGGCAGCTGCGGCACCTCCAGTGGCTCATCTTCAGTACTAGTAGCCTCAGTAGTCTCAGGCAAATTGAGATCCGGTAATGGAATATTTTTTTCCTTTATGGTATTTATCAACCCGAGCACGTCAATCCCCACAGAATCAGTAATACATTCGCATTTTTTAGCTTTCAAACCAATTTCAAGCCATTCTTCTAGAGCAAAATTCACACTTTCTGCTAAGTTGTAATCATAATTGAATCCAGCATGATAGCCATAAGGAAAAGTAATAATAAATTCATTTTCGTTATGCACCACACTATTAACCTTGACTCCTTTCGATTGCAAATAACTAGGGCTGGCGATGAAAGTCTTGTGACGCAAGAACTCCGAGCATTCTTTGAAATTTTCCAGGAAGCAATCCTTCATTACTTCATAAAACCTTGGCGCATATTGCTGAGGTATAGAATACCACTGTTTTGGGGCTCCAAAGTGCAAGTAGTTAATTGAATGCAAGTCCTGGTCTTCCAAATGCCAAGCAAATGTCGCCTTCCAAAGACCTGCATATAAGTACGCTTCATTGACTCCAGGAATCTGTTCTTGCAAATGATCAAGCAAGTTCGGTAATTTTGCAACATTCCAACTGGTAACAGAGTCATCGAATATTGAACCTAAGCAGTCGGCACCATACATAGGGTGAGCGTACGATAGCGTTTTCCAGTAGTTATTTTCAAGAAACTCACAACGCTCTGGGGTGTAATCGCTAGTATCGATATTATAGTCAAAGTTTTCGAGCAATGCTTGTTGTTTGCTTTCCAAACTTGTTTGGCTTCTTCTTTGAGATTTGTCATTGTTAGTGATATCTGCCAAACTTTTTCTGCGCTGCGTAGTTTTATCACTACTGTTATTATCATTATCTTCAATATTGTGGTTCTTACTAGTGTTGATAGAATTGATGTATGACACAGATGATTTGCGCTTCTGGCCCCGTGGCACAGGTGGCTGATGGTTTTGCATTTGCGAAAGATGCTTCCATTCAGGCAAAGAATAAGTTCTGTGTCTTTCCATGTTCTCAGAGATGTATACCCCTTTAGCGCCGTTGATGTTTTGAATGATGGGGTTCCTTATCTTGATGGATTGAATCTTTGAGTCATCAATAACGGGAAGGGCATCGATCCATTCTTTTGGAGGAATAACCTTGACTATCCCAGATTGCATTCCATATTTGTTAATCAGTTTAACGAACTTGTAGAAATCATTGAACTGGTCCATAGTCTAGATCTTGGTTAGTAACATTTTCAGCATGCATGAAAGAATATTTTGAGGAGAAACAAGGGGCGAAAAAAAAAATAAAAATAAAAATAAAAATAAAAATAAAAGCCAGTTTGTCGCCTTGAGAAGGGAAAAACGTACTGGTCTAAAGATAGGAACATCGCCGGAGGAATAATCCGCCGGCTTTATGTCATCTAGTGTCTGTTCTGGTGAATGTGGGGCGGGCATTGGGTGCTGTTAGGACCTGGTGTTCTGGTTTGTACTTGTAGGTCTCTTCTCCAGCAAGCGTTGATCGCCAGTGGCCTTATTTTACTTGCAATGTGCACCAAGACTCATATCCAAAAGCACAGATTATGAGGTTGCCCGGCCATCATAATACTATACCACTCAAGCGGTGAGGATCATAAGAGGCTTCCCACATTACAGTTAACTAAAAATTGTGTATAATATAAAGTGATAGAATCCTACACTTAAGAGGTTAAATAAGCTACAAATGGAAACATAAATAGATACTCATAAAGTTAGAGCTATGAAAAAAAAAAAATATTGCTCTTACAGAGAAGAGTCAGCAAAAAAATGGACGAGACAGGAATCGAACCAGTGACCTTCTGCTTGCAAGGCAGACGCGCTACCAACTACGCCACACGCCCATTATTGATTAACAAGTTTTGTTTGCCAAATGGAAAATTATGGGGGACCATTTTGAGAGCTATCGGCTTTTTTTTTGGCTCAACTGCACACATTCCACCACGGAGTCGAGAGAAATGTAAGTGGTGCTCTGGAGAGTTGTCACATAAAAAGCACAAACAACAGTCGTATGAGGATTCTATCAACAATCAAATGGAGCACTTTTTGGTTAAATGTCCAGTCGCACAAGCTTTATGGAAAAAAAAAAATATCATTCATCCTAGACTATAATCTCTCCTATATCTATTTCAAATCCAACTGATCCATTAAAGTCTAACTAATACTAACGGGGTTTTCACTTGTACAAGTTTCCCCTATAAACTAACAACTGAACTATACTGTATATACTATATAGATAAGTTTATAAGATTATATTTTCTACCGTTTATATAGAAATAATAAATCGATATTGTGTGTGAAAAAAAAAAAAATAGGTTCCTCAACGGATGC
>JXWR01003752.1_pt1 | contig 20948 bp, 8 predicted proteins | sample 315541 | NCBI WGS metagenome assembly JXWR01 (sample SAMN03273951, study PRJNA271842) | soil metagenome | isolation source: rice field ambient CO2 | place: India: CRRI Experimental farm Cuttack,Odisha-753006 | collected 2013-12-17
TGCTAGGGACCATTTCTTTTTTGCATCCCTTTTTTTGCTAATGTTTCTCTTAACTAGAGCTATTGAAGCTGTACTAGCTGAGATAATATATACTTCAGTAGGCTACCAAAACATGTTTTTCTAATGCTTTTGTTTTTGTTTACTCAGTGGTATAGTGTCGGTAGATTAAACTCGCATATGCCTCAAATATGGGCCCTATGCGAGATTTTACCGCTCCAAAGAGCTCGCCAATCAAGAACTAAAAAGCAAAATATGATGGCAGTAACTGCAACACTGCAGCTGATGCTTGCAGATTGAGGCCTACATTCGATAAATCAAAAAACAAAAAAAAACAAAAAAACGCTTTAATCGGGATACATAATGCGCTGAGAGCTTGAGATGTGCTCGGTAAATTGACTATTGTGATTGTATATAGCTTTGTTTAAGCGTTTATGTATACGAGGTTTAGCAGCTGCACTACGGCGAAACTATTACAATCTTACATTCATTTTTCGACTTTAATGGACTTATGGCTCTCCGCAAGATATACAAGCAATGATCGATACCCTCAACTATGAACACTTTTATTTTGTAATCACAAGCTTAAGTTTGGTAGATCTAAACTGCGATGTGATGTCATGGATAGGTCAAACCAATTATTTTTTCAATGATAAACCTTATCTTAATACTCCACAATCTTATAACAACCCAAAGGTTGCTCTTCAGTTACCTTACACCCACAAGTTATTAATTTACCTGGAATATTTATTTATTCAATGAATATGTTTATTTACATAAATAACAATCTAATTTATGATAACAAGCATCATCTATCTTATTATTATGACGAAAGAAAAAATGCTGAATATTAACAATTAAATTGCTTATTTGAATTTCTTACCGAACAAGATCATTTGCAATTGATCGTACAAAGAAATGACCATAGCACCGGCAACACCTCTCAAGATGTTAGCACCGCAACCCTTGAACAAAGACTTGACACCTTCCTTGGCGACAACTTGCTTGAAACAGTCAGCAGCACCGTTGTATTTGACACCAGTACCAGAAGTCATCATCATTCTTCTTCTAACGGTATCCAATGGGTAGGAAGCAGTAGAAGCACCAGTAGTGACTAACCAACCCAACAAGAAAGAGGCCAAGAAGTTACCTTCCAATGGACCAACCAAGACAACTGGTTTGATAGAATCGTACAAACCGAAGTACAAACCTCTGTAAACAACAATACCAACAACAGATGGACCGAAACCTCTGTACAAACCGGAGATACCATCAGAAGCAATAGTCTTCTTGTAGACATCGATCAAACCGTTGAATTGACGTTCAGAGTTAGCACCACCCTTAACGGATTTAGCATCGTTAGCCAATCTAGTTCTAGCGAAATCCAAAGAGTAGACGAAGAACAAAGACAAACCACCAGCAGCACCACCAGAAGCCAAGTTACCGGCGAACCATTTCCAGTAACCTTCAGATCTCTTGAAGTTGAACAAAGCCTTAATCTTGTCTTTGAAAGCAAAGTTCAAAGCTTGAGTTGGGAAGTATCTGATAACGTTAGCAGTGTTACCTCTCCAGAAAGAAGCGACACCTTCACCGGCAGCGGTTCTCTTGAAACAGTCGGCAATACCGTTGTACTTGTGGGACAAACGACCTTGCTTCAACATTTCATCTTGGTTTTGGATCAAAAGCTTGACACGCTCGATTGGAGCAGCGGCAGTTTTGGCGACGGCGGCGGAAACACCACCCATCAAAAAGTTGATTAAGAAGTTATCGTCACTAGCAGACATCTTGGATATTGTATATTGCAGAATGGATTGCTGGTTGGAGAGGAGAGGAAACAAGAAAAGAGAAAGGAGAAATTTTTTTCAGGAAAGAACAGATATTCAAACACTGGCGAGCGTTTAAAATTTATATGGTTGAGGGTGCGGACATCGATAAATGGTAGAATCGGCACCCAGCCGGTGCCAACCGCGGTTCCCTGCGGTAAATAGTTATGTACCGGAACTCACCGTACTCGAGGAGCTCGGTGCATCTGACGGCAGACTATCTGATCGTGTGACTTAGCTTGGGGGTGGTGCTCGGTAAGGCGTTGCACATATTGCGTTGGAGTGCATAGGCCAATGGCAGGACAGCAAAATGTGACTTATCAGCCAATAGGAGCGCGTGTTAAGCGGTTAGTCTACCGAGGGCAACATGCCGAGGGGTGCGGAGGGCGGACGCTAGTAGCAGCGGCGGACGCACAGATCGCTAAAAAACAAAAAAAATTAAAAAAATTAAAAAATTTTCACTGCAAAAAGAAATTATTTTTCTTTCTCTCTCATGTGAATTAGGAAAAGGAAAAACAATTGTCAAAAGAAACGAACGAAAAAAGTGTTTTTGTCGCTCGTGGCTATTGCAGTGCTACAGTACTGTTACAGATACTGATACTGTTACTGTAGCAGTACGCGTGTACACTGTAATCTACGTGGCTTTTTGGAAGTGTGCTGTTTTCGATCAAGAGCTGGTTTACCACAGTGTGCAGCTCACTGTGCTGCAAATCAGATTTACAGGTTCTTGAGCTGGCGGCTGCCTCTGAAAAGCAACAGCTGTAATGGATCATATTGATACGTATTCGGTACATGTGAAAGCATTCCAAAGTAAGCTCCTAAACTTACTGGTGTAGATAGCGCCGACATTGCTACTTGCACGCCGAAGGGTGTGTTGATGCGGATATAGCAGAAAGGGGGTGCCCTAAGCGCAGAACCAGGGCTGCGGTGCTTGTTTCTTTTTTCTCTCTTTCTGTCCACTTGGCTTTAAGCTTTGAAGGCGCTCGACTCGTCTCGGTCTGTGAACATCAATCGCGAGCCTGGATATGCCAGGTGTACCTGGCAAGTACTACTACTCAACCAGAACGTTATAGCACTCACAAGTATTCAGCTATAGTGCTTAACGCGTTTATTATAACCGTTGTAGCAAGACTAATGCTCATTGTAGTACCTAGATGAAACCAATACCCTGCCCGCCCTCACCCTCACTCAAGGAGCAATACTGTATCAGACTCGCCTATCCGCAATTCAGGTGTCTACGATGTCTTACTTAACCTCCCGAGTGTACAGGGAATCCAGCGACATTCTATTTTTGTACAAGTACATAGACGGGCTCAGAACAGCCCTTTTCATATTTTAGTAATACTGTAACTGTTCTAAACTCACATGACTTTGACCTTACATTCCTGCCGGGCCCTACAGCTAATTCTGAAGCCATCGACGCTTTGTTACAAGCTTTGATCCATTCAAAACTGCGGTATACATCAAGAATCAAGTTACGCTACGCTGCCTTGTAAGGATATCGCTCCCATTGCTTTTCTCGCTTTCTTTCGTTGTTTTCTTTCGTTGTTTTCAATTTAAATCCTCAATCGCTATACTTCCTTCTTTTATCAGACTTTTAATACCATATTCATAAACTTCTTTCAACATACAGCCACCTTTGATCTCTGTCGCTCTTATAACAACGGCGTCTAATTCTACCAATTTAAGTAAACTATGGCGCCACCAACATCTCTGGGCAATGACGATTTTGCCTTAAAGTCTTTCGTTACCAGAAACCGTTCGTTGGCCAGACGATCAGTTCACGGGCCTCCAAAGTCAGGCATATTCAATCTTACTGGCAACAACAACAACAACAGCCAGAACCACGATTCAAATAGTAACAGTAACAATGGCAAGAGCTCTCTGGGAAATGCAGCACCATCAAAACCAAAGAGACCAGTATCGATAATTTCAGGTATCGATTCAGGCTCTGGTGCTGGTTCCAGTGGTGCAACCAGAACAAGACCAATGTCCATGATCTCGGTTTCCAGCAGCGGCGGTGCTTCCTCTTCAACCAATTATGGGGGAATACCTCAAAGAAACCCATTCAAACTTGACTTGATGTTGGAAAACGATGCATCTACGACCTCGATAAATAACTCTTCTAATGCTCAATCATTTAACCAAAATGTGCTAAGAAACAACTTTTCCAACGTTGACAAGAAAATATTCAACACTCCTCAAATGACTTATTCGCCAGAGCTAAATAATCCTCAAGGTGCTCACAATAGCACACAAACAATCAACTTGGGCCCAAATATAAACCACAACAACCATTTCTCGGAGAAAAAATTCAATTTGGGCGTTGCTAAAAGTTCTCCTTCTACTCCTGCTACCATCAAGGAAAATTCCCATGAGTTGGAATACAACACCAATATCAGATCCATTCATCGTCAATTCAATATCAACAAATTTAACGTATCCTTAAAGACCGATTTACTCAAAGATGTGAAAAAGGGTAAAACCGCGCTCATTAAAGAATTTGACAAAATTCAGGAAAGTATTGAAGCTAATTCGAAAACCCCAATAGTGAATGAATTTTCCATCAAAAACAAAATGACTAACTTTGATGATGAATATATGATCGATTGGGAGTTTTGGAAATCTGTAATTGACCACTATCCTACCAAAATGACAAAAGTCAAGTCTTTGAAGAAAATCGAAACTGCCTTTTCAAACCATGGCGTTCCACAATGCATTCGACCAGCCATATACTTGTACCTCACCAACAGCAAGACTCAAACATTGGAAAAAATTTACAAAGAAAATAGCGTAATTAGCTTTTTCTCCAAAGAGAATGATTTGAGATTACGCATTTGCGAAACTTTTAATATTGATCTAAGATGCTTGAAATCTAGCCAGGAGCAATTCGATATAGGCGACTTGGATAAAGAACTACTTCAAAAGGTTGACAAGGATTTATTTGAAATTTTAAGAAATTTCACTATATATTATGACAGGGGAGGATATTCCGAAATCAAAGGATTGCTAAGCCCAGAAAGCTCACCATCATTTGTGGATAATGATGACGCTGGGAGCAACATTGATAAAACTTTTTATTTGCCATCTAAGGCCATTATCTCAATTTGCGGCTTGTTGTTGAAAAACTGTGCTCGTGATGAAGGGGTATTGAATATCAAAACCAGTGATGCAAAACTTACCAAACCAGAGATTTTCAGCTTACTTATAATGCTTAATGAAAATTACTTCAACTTTGATAATGAAATCAATGCTAAAAATTTGAGAATCATCAAAGAAAGAAGAAAACAAGACAACTCCAAACCTTCAGCGCCCGCAGCGCCCGCAGCAGCAGCTAGAAGTGATGCTAATAGTATTTCTAGCAGAAGATCTTCAATGACCATAGATTCGACTTCCAGCTTTTCTAAAATAACTCCTGGCAAAGAAACTGATTTAAACAACATAAAAAACAACTATCATTCCGACGTAAACAAGGATAAGTTTGTGTACATTTTCAATAGGTCTTTAGAAGACTTGTTTCCGGAAGTTTTTCTTTACTTGACGTCAAAGGGAATCCATACCAACATCTTACTAGAAAGATTTGTCTTTGAATTTTTCCATAGATTTTCCGATAATTATAAATGGTTTGACAATGAAAATCAAGATGAAAATAACGTTGCCCAAGAGAATACTGATCCAAATAAAGAAATTAATGTTAGTGGCGTGCTGTTGAATAAGGCTGACATTGACAATATAAAGGCTTCTATTAATGATTTTTCGCTATTGAATATTGCTGACATCAAGGGAGATTTGGACGAGGAGCTTGATAATGAAATATTTAAAAATTGTTACAAATTAAGTAACGAAAATCTTTTGAGAATTCTTGATATGGTGTTGATCCAAGGAGTTGAGTTTTTGATCAAATTTTTGTTGTTGGTGGTTGAAAAAAATTATTTCAAAATTTTCAAAATAAAGAATAATAAGGTATTGATGAAATTTTTATCAAGTAATGCAGTATTCAATTTTTTTAGAGATGAAAGCCATAAATTTGTTACCAAAAAAATTTACGAAAGCGAGATTGGCCAATATGAAAACATTAGCTCTTTCATTACTCAACCAAGTTTCCCTAACCCATTCGAAGACGTTTCTGAGCTTGATGCTGATGAAGAACAACCAACCCAAAAATTGGACGTTAAACAGCTAGCTAAAAATACTCCGTTGAGAAGCGATATTGAAAAGCAAAACAAAACAGTTCCAGGTAGCGCTGGTAAAAGAAAATCCGAGAAACAACAAAAGTTGATTGAAATTACAATCAAGGAAAAAAAACAGTTTGGTGACTTTATTGCTGAAGCTTTGAAATTTGAGCCAGTGATTTACAAGTATGAAGAAGAGCTCAAGTATTTGCAAAAAGAAAAACAGGCAATGGATGCCAAAATTGTAGAAACTGGTACTGGTATTGGTTTCGTCAATGGCGAGGACAAACTTGGAATGCACAACAATAATAGCAGTGAGTTATCGATTACATCTACTTTGACTTCTGATTTTGGTGATAACTCCTTCACTAGAAACTCATCCCGTTCTTCCCTTTCTTTAACTAATGATGACTTAGTAGTCACTCCAGAATTAAAAGGATTGAAATCAGAAAGAAAAGAAAATAAAATCAGAGTAATGAAACTTCAAACCGATTTGAATAACCTAACTTTGACTCATAAATCCTACAAGGAGGAAATCCTAATAAAGAACGAAAAGCTTAACAAGATTAAAAATATGAATTTGGAGCTCAAGTTGCAAAAAGAACAACTTGAGAAGCGACTCAATGATTTGCAATTGAAAGAAGAATTGTTCCATTCAGTGATACGAAATAGTAACATTGCTAAAATGAATGATGATGTCAAATTGCAAATTGAAGGCTGCGCTGCTGATATTCGCAACGTGGTTGGTGAAATTGATGGCTATAAAGCGAAAAATAAGATGATGAGGGATAAGTATGAAAAACCAGGGACTCCGAAATCCAGTGCGGCTGCATTCTTTAGCGGATTTGGGTTTGGAAGAAAATGAAAATAAAACTGAAAATAATTTTTTTTTGTCTGTTGATGTTTTTGCATGATTTTATGGTTACTGGAAACCTGCGGTTATTACTTTGTGGTCTTTATTTCTATCACTGAACTTGAATTTTGAATTTGAATTTGTATTTAATTCTACTTTTTGTCTTTGCGTTTATACTATAATTTTTGCTCAAGCTCAAGCCCATGTCCAAACGTTCATCCGCCCTTGTTGATTTTATTTCATTTTTGTACTATTTATTATGTTTTAGATTATGTACTATTACACTTTTTTAAATTTTGCCTTGTGATTGTTTTTTTTTTTTTTTTTTTACTTTTATTGTTATTTGAGCTGCCTAGATCACTCTTTTTAGTTCTGTTTATCATTAATTACGTGCTTTGTTTCACTCTCTTTAATTATTGCCTTAGATCTCCCCTTCCCTTTAATTCCCTATCTAATGTTTTATGAAAGATTAACTTTAGTTGTTGAATTTTGAGCACTTTTTTGCTGTACGCTATAATAGAAAAAAATGCTATTATCTAAACTATGAAAAGTCTGCCTTTGGGAAAATGTGCATATACATGTTATGTGCCCGCAACGCATCTGCATAATACTGCATACCTAAAAAAATGAAAGAAAAAAAATTTTTTTATTGAAAAAAAAAATAATAACGAGAGATAGGAAATCTTTAGTTTTGCATTAACATTAGTAATTGTGAGAGATAAATTGAAATTGGGTGTGTTATTGTGCAGATTGTTTGATTGAGAAAACCGACATTAGAATACCAAAAGCAAAAGCAAAAACAAAAAACAAAAAACAAAACAAACAGAAACCAACAAAAGAAAAAAGCTAGCTAGCTTAGTATTTCATAACATTATTATTGTAACAAACCATTAATTCACAATGACTGCTGACGAAGATTTTATTGGCATCGAATACAACAGAGTCACCAATGTGACGGCTAGTGATATTCCAGGCCACAGAAAAGATGTGGACTATTCTTGGAATTTGGAAAAATTTGAATCCAACTTGAAAATTGATATCAAGTATCTTACCGAGCAAGTTGCCAATTTTGATTTAATAAACATTGATACTTCCATAGCGAATGCATTTCGCCGGATCATGATCGCTGAAGTGCCATCAGTGGCCCCGGAAACCGTTTTCATTTTTAACAACACCTCAGTGATTTCTGATGAAGTCTTATCCCACAGAATAGGGTTGATCCCATTGAAAGTTGACCCTGATTTATTGACGTGGGTCGACAATAATGTTGAAGAAGAAGAAGGGAAGTTCACCGATAGCAATACCATTGTCATGTCTTTGAATGTTTCTTGTACTAAAAATCCGCACCCACCAAAAGGCAGTACTGATCCAAAAGAGCTTTACAGAAGCAGTCATGTTTACGCTAGAGATTTGAAGTTTGTGCCACAAGGTGGTCAAAAGGAAAAGTTCCAAGATCCAGTGGTCCCAGTTTATCCAGACATATTGCTTGCCAAGTTGCGTCCAGGTCAGGAAATTTCATTGACCGCACATTGCGTGTTGGGAATTGGTGCCGACCATGCTAAATTTTCTCCAGTTGCTACTGCTTCATACAGATTGATGCCAGTGATTAAAATATTGAAACCAATAACTGGTAAAGATGCAGAAAAATTCCAAAAATGTTTCCCACCGGGAGTCATTGGTATTGATGAGGAAGGTAAAGCGTTTGTTAAAGATGCTAGAAAAGATACTGTGTCTAGAGAATGTTTGAGACATGAAGAATTCAAGGGTAAAGTTAAGTTGGGTAGAGATAGACAGCACTTCGTCTTTAATGTTGAGTCAAGTAGCGCTATGTCACCAGAAGAAATTTTCTTCAAGTCAGTTAGAATATTGAAAAACAAGGCAGAATATTTGCGCAGCTGTCCAATTGGCCAAGCTTGAATGTTATCTGTTTTTATTCTGTTAATATACTTTTACCAACCACGTTTCTATCATTTTTTTTATCTTGCATCAATCAACCAATCAGTCAATCCTTTCTCATGTTTCTTCCTCGTTGCTAATAGTCTACACATAATATCATGCTTTTTGTAAAAGAAACACCTTTTTTATCGTCTTTTTCCTCTTCCGGTTTTCTGTTTTCTCTTGTTTACGCCCAAAGAAAACATACCTTATTCTTTCCTAGTTTTTTCAGACTCGGTTGTATAATAAACAAAATATGAACATTTTCACTTTTTGTAATACTACAAAAACAAATATAATTTGAATTTTATGAGCGCTCTTGCAGTCTCTTTTTTTATAAGTCATTATATTAAAGAAACTTATTGTAATGTATAATTCCAATTTTGCTCCATCTTCATCAAACCATCAGACACCAGGAAACCGACTACCAGGAATAGCGGGATAATACAATTGATCGGCATACCTATCAATGAATGAATTCATATTACGCAACTCATCCCCACCAGCGTCTCCTCTTCTCCTTGCTTCCTCTTCTTCTGAATCCAAATATAGCGAATTGATATTCCACATTCCTTCAATAATTCGAATGGGACTGATGGAAATGGCGGTAATTTGATTACTGTAACCATCTCCTTTTAGGTTGTCCTCTACATTGTCCTGCAATATTTCTGGAACTTCTTCGGAGATGCTGTTGTTACCATTATCATCGCTTCCAGTGGTGCTGTCATTGCCATTTCCATTTCTATTTGATGCTATAGTTGATGAAGTCGGCTGTACCGGCAGCCCACCACCATTTGAATTCCCCAGCACCGACTTTTCAAACTCTTCAATGGTTTCGATGTAACACAAAGCAAACAAGAAAAACTGTGCCACCAAAACCATAAAATCAGCAAACAACAACTTACTTACACTCCGACATACCGTTTCCCCAATCAACTGCAACGTGAGCCCACCATGCTGGAATCCATCTACTAATGAAGTTATTCGGCGATTTTGGTAATCTTCAATGAGTAGTCGTAGTAACATAATATAAAGGTTCATAGTGATTGGCAAGTAGAATAGTACTTTGAGGAACAATTTTTTGCGTTGTTTTGTGAGTATTGTGTTGTTGAGGTTGGGCGGGAAGGGGTTCATTAGGATGGATTGCATTAATGATCTGGCTATGAGTACGATTATCGTGAGACTATTGAGAGTTAGTAAAAATGAAATGAGAGCTCAGCGCCAAAAAAAAAAAGAAAAAAAAATCAAAGATTGAACAAAACGAGGACAACGAGACAGAATGGCAGAAAGAGGAAATACTCACTCCTGCAAATATGTATAAAATATCCAAACAAATCCAAACACTTCAAGATGAGTTTTGAAGTCATTGATGAAGTGCGATTTTCGCTTCTTTAGCACTTTGGTGTTATTTTGCCTTATTTCGTTCTTTGTAGCAAGATCAGAGATTAGTACCATTATTTCTTGTTCTCTTTATTTTGGTACTGATGCCGGTTGATATATCAGTACAGCTAGCGATATTGATATAAAATCTGTGTTGAGTTGAAGCTAAGGCTATGACTTGTAGTAGCAGACTTGCTGTATATATGCTGCCCTGAGTCAATTGTATCGACAATCTATAGTGTCCCTATACTTGACTTTGATATCGACCCCAACCTTTCAGCAGTTTGGCTTTTTGGCTGTTAACTTGGTTAGTCTAGGTTATGACTATAGCTAGTTGGTGACAGGATTACTGTGGAGGTATCTCCAATATTTCTATTTTTTGCCTGGAGCGTCAGCTCGCGGACTCGAATCAATCAATCCTGATTGCAAAAAACATGCACACAACGCACGTGAATCAACTAAACAGCTGCCAGTGAGCCACTACGCTCAATTATATTTTTGCTCACGTACGTGTTTCTTTATATCAACACATACTCTCTAGACTATTCGTGCTATATCAATGATAGGGTATAGGTATGTACCTGAGAAGCTTTTTTGGTTTTTTTACGTTTTTTTTTTTTTGTTTTTGTGTAGCGGTTCAAAAAATACATACAAGCGAACAATGGTCCAGTGAGTCTCACACGGCCCGCTTGACATTGTCACACATTATTACATTCTGCAATTAATGAAATCATTAAACCTGAAATTAAGATTATTTGATACTAATATTCATGGCAAGTGTATTTTATAATTATGATAGTCTATGTAATAAAAACAAACAAGAGAGGAACAAGAAAAATAAATGAGAAAAAGAATAAGAGAAAAGTAAGATTAAGTTGAAAAAAAGAAATGGCAATGCTTTATATTATTGTGACAAAAGAATGAAGAATAAAAAAATAAAGGAGAAAGGAAAACAACAGGAAAAATATGGGTTAATTATACATTGAAATTAAATTAAATTAAATTGAATTTGAAAACAATCAAATGAAAATTAAATAGTAGTGCACTTGAGCAGATGAAAACTTCTGACTAATAGCGTCTCTTAGAAAGAACAACCAAAGCCAAAATGATTAAAATGTAGGATAGAAAATAGTATGAAAATCAAAGAAACAGTGATAATAAAGACAGTAAGGCTAAAATTAGTCAAGAAAGAAAGACAATAAGACAATATTAAGGAAAGAAAAAGTGCTCTATCAGTTATTTTTATTATTATAATTATTTTCATTAGTTTTATTATTATAATTATTTTCATTATTTTCATTATTATTATTATCATTATTATTTTTATTTTTAGTGTTCTTATTCTTATTCTTATTATTTTTATTGTTCTTATTCTTATTAGTATTATTATTTATAAATGTCCAACTTTGATTCCAAAAAAATCAACCAATCACAATCACACTCAATTACGCTGCTTAATGTAAAAATTATGAACCAAATCCCCACCAAGCTCAGCAATCTCATTTAAAAGTGCTTCTTTATTCACCACAACCATATCCTTAGCACTACCGTCAGCTGGCTTAACATTGTACCCTAAATTAACTTTGAAGCTCTTGCTGCTCAATACATTAGGATAAAAAATCCCCGTTACGGTATTCTCACCCTTTTCATTCAACCCGCCAAATTTGTGAGTTGAGAATAGAATCACGTTGGAGTACTTGTCATTCAATTGCCTGACAAACTCCTGAACTGGATCAAACTTGTTGCAAATTTCGTCAATATTGTTCTTATCATTACCGTCAGCATTAGTGCTATTGTTTAAGTTGCTAAAGTCCTGCAACTTGGTCAAGTTTTTATACGTGGTCTTGCTAATCAACCCACTGAACTCTTTTAAAGGTGTGCCGGTTTTCGTCATTATTACCAAATCGTAATCTTCCAAAGCTGGCTTAAATAGCAAGTCAATTGATTTTGAGTCAAGACCACGAGTCTCTAGCAAATTGATAGCGACTCGAGACAAGGCGGTCAATCTCGTTGCTATAGGTAATGGAACATTGTTTCCCCACAAAATTCCCGAATTGTCGTCTTTGGAACCAATAAAGTACTGAGTCTTGACGCCATTGGGGTCGGTTTTTCTAACTTGGTCAAAATTTGAAGTGAGCGTGTGATATAGTTGAATAGTTAGTCTATCGGACAATTTGGCAAATGCTTCGTTATTGCTATCAAGGCCTGCACCAACACCATTAGACAATTCCAATTCTCTGTCTAATTTCTTGGTGAGGTCCAAAACTAACGGATCCTGTTTCCAGTTCCAATTTGCCAAAAAGTATAAAATTCTCAAAAATCCATTCTGAACACTAGATGGCGGAAGCCACGAGTCACTATCAACAAACACTTTCAAAGCAATCAATTCCACCAACTGATCATTCAAATGGTGTAATAAAAACTGATCATCCAACCATCTTTTGAAAAGACGTACCACTGGGGAGAAAAACAAAAAGTGATGTGATATGGTAGACACCGTTCTCGTATGTTTGACGGCACCAATATAATGCTGATTAAATTTGAGGTAAATTTCTTCCAATACGTTTCTTTTGTCCTTGGTGACGTTAGCATTGGCTCTGAGGTATAAAATCTCATCTCTTTCAGTGAGAACTCTAATCTTGAATCCAAATCCTTCTGGCGCAAGAATGTTCAATGTGGTGATGTTGTTATTGTATGGAATCAGCTGATCATCCTTAGCTATAAAAACACGATATTCACTAGCAGCGTTGGACTTGCTCAACAAGTCATGAATCTTAAGCAAGAAAGCAGTCTTGGTATCTTCTAAAGCACCAATTTGATCTGGCCAATTTTTCGAAGTTTCAAATTCCAATACTGCGTCTTGGAAAAATTGCGGGTTAGAAACAGCAAAAGGGACAGGAATTAATGTAGACGTGTATCTAAATGAAGTTGAAGCTGGCATTAAAGATTTGATCTTTAGCGGCAAATCATCATTTAGCGACATCATCACTTTGTAGAGGTTTTCAAAACTTGCTCTAAAGTTATTGAAACTATTGACATTAACCGGGGATGTTTTCGTAGCTGAAGGCAACAATGCAAGGGGAAGTTTCTCATGGAAATGGGTGACGCTGGTCTCAATTTTGCTAGACACAAAAGAGTCCAAATGCAAAGAGAACAAGTATTTGATGATCTGATAAATGGTTGGTTCATTAGCTGAAGCTTCCCAAATGACGCAATGATGAATTGAGCTATCTTTGAATCTTCTCAAGGATGCCTTGTCGCCCCAAAATTGTTCAAACTCTTCAGCTTCTTCGGCCTCGGTGTTTAATGGCCCTTTAATTACCAATTTTTCCGATTCTTGTTGGTTTAGTATGAGTCCAATATGAATTTTTGACGTGCTCAAGTTAATATCTGGTTTTCTCTTGTGGACGGTGGTTCTTGTACCGGAAATATGTTTAGCTTCGTTAGTACAGTGGTCAATAATTTTGATTGACACATGCTTGAGTTTTTCTTGAAGACCTTTCTTTAAAATAGTATACAATTTGTTTTTAATGAAGTTTTCGTAACTAATAAAGGTGATTTTTTCGGCGGGGGAAAAAACCACGCCGCTAGAATTTTCATCATGAGAAGATTCCAAGCTTTTTTCATTGTTTAAATATTTTGGTACCGGTAATTCAACATTCAAATCATATTTCAAATAACTAATGTCATTCTTTTTGAGAAAGATGCAATCAAAAGTGTCCTTGACGTCATTGTTCAATAAATTCAAAGTTATTTGTGCCTCGTGTTTTAAAAGCTGGTATGAGTTGATGGACATCTTCCATAAAATGTTCAATTTGGTAGCCTTGTCAAAGATGGCTGGCACTTGAAATCCATCACTAATGTATTTGACATGAGTGGCAATCGTATCATGAGTAGTGGAATGAAATGACAAGTATCCTTCATCAGCAATGTCCATAGTGGCTAAATATTTAATCGTACCTTTGAATAACTGATATGAGGAAAAACCAGACAACAAGATTTTGTTGCCGTCCAAGCCACCACCTTTTAAAAGCAAAGTCATTAGCAAGGCAAATTCAAAATGACCAAATCCACCATGAGCAAAAGACCCAGATTTGAAACCTCTTTGCAATAACCATAATCTGCCAAGAATGCAAGCATCATTGAAATGCTCCACTTGTTTTTTGCTCTTGTACAACACTTTCAAGTAATAATCATAAGTGCTATTTGAGATCAATGAAGCATTGTAAATTGGAGTTGGTGGTAATTGTGGAGCTTCACCGGTTTCGGTATCCACTTCAGGTAGCTGAATTCTGATGGAGTTTCTGTCTGGCAATAATTTTTTGAAATCAAATGCGTCCACTGGGAAAGAAGTAATGATCCGTACTGAGAATTTTGACTTGAAAAAATTGTACTCATTAGCCAAATCAGCAGGAGTACAATCAATACGTAGGGATGGTGTTAACAAATCGCCATTGACGTATTCGTAATGGAATTTCAAGAATCCCAACTCAGTACCAATAGAATTTATCAACTCTTTTGTAAGGTAAGCAAGGTAAAAAGATCTCTTGTGGAAAGCTCTATAGTTCAAGTAATCTTTTTTTTCGAATAATTCATTTGGTATGGTGACATTCAAATCAACCAAGTTATTGAATGGTAATTGTACTCCAGTTTTCAAGCCAAATGAACCCACTAAAGATATATCCTTTGGCTGAGCATACTGGAATTTGTAGTTGATATTTGTTGGTTTTGGATCAGCAAACGGTATAGTGATCTTTTGAAATTTTGGGTGTTTAGTATTTTTGTCAAATAACGCACTAGCTTGAACCAGATTGAATTTATCCGAGGATTTGATATCCTGGATCGAGTCGTAAAGTTTGTGTAAAAATTTTTCTACTACTTTGATTCTTGACTCATTTAATTTGACCTCTTTGACAAGCTCATCGATTTGCATTTTGAAAATGTTGGACTTGAATAGCTCAGCGGTCTCTCTAGCAATTTGGATATCGGAAGAGTCTATCTTGGCCTTCTTTCTCTTTGATTTTTGTTTGGATGCGTCCTTTTCTCTTTGAGTTTGGTCATCATCATCATCCTCATCATCGTCGTCGTCGTCGTCGTCGTGGTTGTTGTCGTCGCTGTTGTTGTCGCTCTCATCATCCTCCGGCTCTTCGTGAATGGTGTCACTCTTGTAGTCAAAACGGGAGAGTCTTGAGGAGCCGACAGTGGAGCCACCATTATTGTCAAGGTTGCTAGCGGGGTTTGCAGCGGATGCAATCAGCTGGTTATTTACAAGAGCGTTGATGAGCTCATGTTTGGAGATGGTGGCCTTCTTTGTAGTGGAGTCTGGTGAAGTGGAGACGGAGGAAGATCTCTTTCTCTTAACGGAAGACGCCATGGTGGGTGGGTGATTTATGTGTGGTGTGGATGAATGTGGGAACCCAACAAGCAGAAGCTTGATATACTGCAGTCGGCGAGAGATGAGTGGCAAAGGATGGGTTTGGTCCTTGTGGGTTGAGAGAGAGAGAGAGAGAGAGAAAGTAAGCGCTGGTAAAGGATAGTTCAGTAGGCTGCAGAAGAACCATCAGCGCCAAAGTGGTTCATAAAGGAAGCAGCAGAGCAGAAAGACGAAATTCTAAAAAGAAAAAAAAAAAATTTTGAGAGCAGAGGGCTTCACGCATTACCCGGAGTTAAGTCAACAGAGACAAATTTATTTAATTTCTTTCACTTTTTCACTCTTTCGCTCACTCACAAACAGCCAAACACACGAAAACAAAAAAACACCACACGTACACCCTTGCACCACTATGCCACCCCAAAACGGACGCAGAGGTTACCCTAGGCTATCCGGGGACTAGGGCACCAGCAGAATGGGTCAATTGTCGCTGGTGGAAATCGCACGCACGCACGCGGACCAGCCAACATGCAGCGAGAGAGAGAAAGAGAGAAAAGAGAGAGAACCGGCTGCCGAGCGGAAATTGTAAAATTGTAAAACTGTGAAGTAGTGAAAATATTGCGGGCTGATAGCACGATCTCCATATACACACATGAGGAAAGGTTTAATTTGCCATAGATTTTCCGTTGTTTCTTCCTCCTTCGCTGCGCCGCCCTGCAGTGCGGATATACCCAGTCTCATACTCTCGTCACATCAGCTCTCTGTATCGACGAAAAATGGCATCGGTTGCGAAGGTTGGCTGATGAAAAGAAGCGGACTATAGCCGCTGCTGATAGCTGCTGCCGATAGCAGTGTTCACAGCGACATAGCGTGCTGCACAGAAACTACAGTTTCTTTAGTTTCTTGGAAGCAGCGAGACGACGGGGCTATGCTGCCATAGCTCCCGAGCATCTTGCTTGGTATCACTTGTTCAGCGTAGTTTAGTGTTTGAGTGAGCAGCTACTTGGGATACCCATTTCTGGGCACCGCGGGTTATATTGCTCTGGCGCTAGCCAGAGTGGTGCACTGTGGTCTATCACGGGTGGCCGCCAGCGATCCCGTGACCCGCCAAGAGCTGCATGGGGCAGGATGCTGCAGCCCTGCCAAACAAATCTTCCTCTGAGTACTCGACCGGCCATACGATGTATGGTATTCAAAGATTGCACTCACTCTCTCCGACAACAGTAACGTGGCTCGGCTACGCGAATATTCTCTTCTGTCCTACATCTGCCTCAAGTCCTGCTCTCCGTATATATATACATGCATTTATACATGCATTACCCCCATCTGCCCAAGCCCCTCCTGGTCAAATAGTTCCAACCGCTCTCGAAGCAGCACTCTCGTTCCCCCCCGAGACTGCCCCGCCCTCCCACAGCAACAGTTGTGCTGAAGCGTGCGATAGGCCCGATTGGGACAGTTTCCGCACTCTTGGCACGCTCGCATACCACGTGACATAATACATAATCTGACAACAAACACACTCACGCTAGCGCAGCAACATGCATCGACCGGCAGTGTAATGATATCGCATTACGTCCCATAATTCAGCACACACACAACACCCACAACACTGGCAGTGGTCAGTGGTCAACACTGGCAAAGCGAACATGTCATGTATCGATCTTGGGATGCCAGGGCCTATATATATACCCGGGCATATCCCCCTTACCCACGTCCACAGTTTCCTAAAATGGTCTTTTTGGGTTTTCGGCTTTCCTTTCTCTCTTCCTTTCTTCAAGTCAGTTAGATTCTCACCAGACACTATAAGATAAACTACTACACATTCTTATACTTGCTTCCTTCTGAGAACACTAATCTGCAAGAGAGAAAACACACACACACACACACACACACACACACACACACACCCTCAATCTCAGTGCCCACTCACGCATATTATGTCCGCGGCTGAGAAAGAAACCAGAGCAAGCTACTCTATAAACACCAAAAAACAAACTTTTGATTCTGAATCCTCTGTCGGCGAAGATGAATTTTACCGTCAGTCCATCAGCGCAGTGGAAAAGTATTTCAACACCAACATTGTAGATGGTTTGACCTCAAGCGCTGCCCAAGAGGCGCTCAAAGTTTATGGCGCTAATACTCTTGGAGATGGCCAAAAAATTTCCTATACCAAAATCATGGCTCATCAAGTCTTTAACGCCATGATTCTTGTCCTTATTATATCCATGGTTATTGCCTTTGCCATCAAGGACTGGATTTCTGGTGGGGTTATTGCTTTTGTTGTTGGCTTGAACATTGGCGTTGGTTTTGTCCAGGAAGTCAAAGCAGAAAAAACTATGGGGTCACTCAAGTCGTTATCCAGTCCTTCTTCTCACTGCATTCGCAACAGCGAAGATATTACTATTCCCGCTGAAGATACTGTCCCTGGGGACATTATCCATATCAGCGTTGGCGATACCGTCCCCGCTGACTTGCGGTTGATTGACTCGATGAATTTGGAAACCGATGAAGCATTGTTGACCGGGGAATCTCTACCAGTGGCAAAAGACCATCTGGTGATTTACGACGATGGTAGTCCTGTTCCCGTTGGCGACCGCCTCAATATGGCTTACAGCTCCTCCATAGTCTCCAAGGGAAGAGGAACCGGAATTGTCGTCAAGACTGGGCTTCATACGGAAATTGGTAAAATTGCCCAGTCCTTACAAGGCCAGAACTCACTCTTTAGAAAAGTTGACAAGTCCAACAATCGCAAACCTCGCAAAAGAGAATACGCTCATGCATATGCCGGCAGTGTTAAGGATATCATTGGTAACATTTTGGGAATCAACTCCGGCACGCCATTGCAGAAAAAGCTATCATGGCTTGCAATCACCTTGTTTTGGATCGCGGTTGTTTTTGCCATTGTGGTGATGGGCTCACAAAAGATGCGCGTGAATAAAGAAGTGGCCATTTATGCAATTTGTGTAGCATTGTCCATGATTCCTTCCGCTTTGATTGTCGTCTTGACAATCACCATGGCCATTGGCGCCCAAGTCATGGTTAAAAGAAACGTTATTGTTCGGAAACTTGATTCGTTGGAGGTCTTGGGCGGCATCAATGATATTTGCTCAGACAAGACCGGCACTTTAACCCAGGGCAAGATGATTGCGAAAAAGGCATGGATTCCTAATGTCGGTACATTCTCAGTGGAAAATTCAAACGAGGTTTTCAATCCAACTATTGGTGATATTGAGTTTTGCCAATACAAGAGTCCCGCTGCAATTGAAGATGCCTATGAGAATGATGGCAAATTTTTGGAAAATTCCAAGTCTGCATTGCCTGATCCATTACCACACAGTTTCCATCAATGGCTATTGACTGGTGCATTGGCTAATATTGCCTCGGTGCATAAAGTTTTTGACGAGGACCAAAAAAGAGAAATCTGGAAAGCTCACGGTGACGCTACAGAAATTGCTATTCGGGTCTTCACCACTAGATTGAATTACACTAAAGGCAACATGGATGCCCAGTTTGATCACGTTAATGAATTTCCCTTTGACTCTGGCATTAAAAGAATGAGTTCGATTTATCGTGATCCCAAAAATGAGGAAGTTAAAGTGTACACCAAGGGTGCTGTTGAAAGAATTTTGACATGCTGCACAATGTGGTATGGTCAAACCGATACAGATGAAGCAAATTATGACGCTCAGGACTTGAAAACATTAACTGACGAAGATAAACAGTACATCGAGCAGCAAATGACGGCATTGTCTACTCAAGGATTGAGAGTGCTCGCATTAGCTACCAAGGACATCACCAGCGCCAACATTGACACTACAAACAGAGAAGCAATTGAATCTGATTTGATCTTTTTGGGGCTCGTGGGTATCTACGACCCACCAAGAATTGAAACCGCCCCATCTGTCAAGCTTTGCCACAAGGCAGGCATCAATGTCCGCATGCTTACTGGAGACCATCACTTGACCGCAAAGGCTATTGCTCAAGAGGTCGGAATCTTGCCAAGAAACTTGTATCATTACAGCGAAGACGTTATCAAAGTCATGGCAATGACCGCTAGCGAGTTCGATAAGCTTACCGATGAAGAAATTGACAATTTGCCGGTGTTGCCATTGGTGATTGCCCGTTGTGCGCCACAGACCAAGGTGAGAATGATTGATGCGTTGCATCGTCGTAAGAAGTTTGCTGCGATGACCGGTGATGGTGTCAATGATTCTCCAAGTTTAAAGAAGGCTAACGTTGGTGTCGCTATGGGAATGAATGGATCTGACGTTGCCAAAGAAGCTTCAGATATTGTGTTGACAGATGATAATTTTGCTTCTATTCTTAACGCAGTGGAAGAAGGGAGAAAAATGTCTGACAATATCAAGAAATTTGTGTTGCAATTATTGGCGGAAAACGTCGCTCAAGCAATTTACTTGATGGTTGGGTTAGCATTTATTGACGAGACTGGATACTCGGTTTTCCCCTTATCGCCAGTCGAAGTGCTTTGGATTCTTGTGATTACTTCATGTTTCCCAGCTATTGGATTAGCTCGCCAACGGGCAGCCCCAGAAATTTTGGAAAGACCACCAAGTTCCGCAATTTTTACTTGGGAAGTTATCATTGACATGTTTGCATATGGTTTCTGCATGGCGGTGTCGTGTCTTGTTTGTTTTGTGGTTATTGTCTTTGGTAAAGGTAACGGCGACTTGGGGGTTGACTGTAATGCTTCAGATTCGCCACAGTGTGATTTAGTGTTTAGAGCGAGATCTGCTTCGTTTGCCACCATGACGTGGTGTGCATTGATTCTTGCCTGGGAATGCGTCCACCCAAAGAACTCACTATTTTACATGAATCAAACCACGGATAATCCATGGTGGAAACAAACTGCGATTGACTTATGGGATAACCAGTTTTTGTTTTGGTCAGTGGTGCTCGGGTTCATCACAGTGTTCCCAGTGGTTTATATTCCAGTGATTAACAATAAGGTGTTTTTGCATAAAGGTATCGGTTACGAATGGGGGGTTGCTTTTGGATTCACAATTTTGTTTTTGCTTTGTGCTGAGGCTTGGAAATGGGCTAAGCGGGTTTACCTCCGCAAGAAAGAAAGAAAGGCTTCTAATCCAGAGTACGAGTTGGAAAGAAACGATCCATTCCAGAAGTATGCTTCGTTTTCTAGAGCCAATACTATGGATAATGCTAATGTCATGGTTTAGCTAATTGATTAATTGTTTGCTGGTTTGATGTTTGATATTTTATGTTTGATGTTTGTTTGTTTAGCGTTTTTGTTTTTGTCTTGTTTTTACCTTTTTTTTTCTTTTTTTTTTATCAATCTCATATACCTTATAAAACTAAATAAAAGTAAAAGTATAAATGCAGGAAAGTTTCAATTGTACTGTAGTGTATTATTGATAGTGATGATGCATGATGGAAACTGA
>JXWR01001709.1_pt1 | contig 20881 bp, 8 predicted proteins | sample 315541 | NCBI WGS metagenome assembly JXWR01 (sample SAMN03273951, study PRJNA271842) | soil metagenome | isolation source: rice field ambient CO2 | place: India: CRRI Experimental farm Cuttack,Odisha-753006 | collected 2013-12-17
CTTTTATTGCAAGATCCGCCATTATCTCCACCAAAAGAGCTCCACCCGGGCCGTCTTTATGCCCTTTACGAATTCAGCGGTCCTGATCCTTCCCAATGTGATCTTGAATACGACGATGCAGTAATCTTGCTCAATGACGATGATAGCTATTGGTGGTTGATCAAAAAAGTCAAAGATGGCAAGATTGGTTTTGCTCCTGCTGAGTGTTTGGAGACTCCTGGCGAACGACTCGCTAGACTAAATTGCTGGAAAAATGAAGAATTGGAGCGTATTGCAAAAGAAGAAAACAAAAAGAAAAGCAAAAGTTTGCTTAGCTTAAGCCGTAAGGCTAGCAAATTGACTTCTAGTAGCTCTAATAGCAATAACAATATCAACAGCCATAGCAATAACAGCAGCAATCATGATTTGTTGCACCATCACCGCAGCTTGAGAAAGAAAAGCAGTTCCAAGAGCGTGGTGTTTTCTGATAATTTGTCATATTCAGATCCAGCATACTTTACGGACTCCGAACCAAGTGATGAAGATTATGAAGAAGATAGTGAGCCAGAGGACGACGAAGAAAATATTGCTGATGATGTGGATTATAGTGACGATAATGACACGCTAGATGGTATTAGTACTGGAGACTCCAACAGCACCAACAAGATCCAATCAATTGAAGAAGAGGAAACTGACAAGGAAAGTGTTGGTGATGAAGTGGCCACCGAGGTGTACGTCTCAAATCCAGGATCTCCTGATATTACTAGCCCCTTGGTGGTGTCAAAAATACGAAAGAAGTCTGTTGATAACTTGAAAAACGCTTCGTTATTCAAGTCTGATACCAACAACAAAAATGGTGTTGGTAAAAGAGCTCCAACTCCACCGGCTATCAAAACCAACAGCAAAGATCAACCTGCCCTGCTTGATTTTGCCAATGAACCTACTCCAGAAATGTCAAACAATAATGAAAGTAACAATGACAACAACAGCAAGCTATCTGTGGAGAACGGATCTTTGGGAAAAAACCTTCAACGTAACAGTATGCTTTCCATTTCTGATGATGATGCGTCGCTATACAACAGATCTTCGTCAATATACGACGGAGAAAGTGTAATGTTTAGAAGATCTCAAGATTTGGACACTATGCTTAATTCTACTCCAATGTCATACCAAATTACTCAAACCCCAACTGCTTTTTCATCGAACTCAAATTCCAACACAAATAATAATAATAATAATAACAACAACTCTGCCATTACCACCCCACCAGGCGTATCATCAGCCAGCAATGGCAACATAAATGGCAATAATAATACAGCAGCAGCTGGAAACAATAATAACATTGGCGCTAACGTTAATGGTACCAATAACAACAGCAACACCAGCAACAATGGAAACCCATTAGCTGCCCCTCTGTCAGTTTTCACTAAACGTACAAACTCCATGGCCGGTTCCATCAAAACTGTTTCCTCAACCTATTCCATCGGAGAATATTCACCATCTTCTTCGGAATTCGAGTCAGATAGCAATAGCAACAGTAACAATCAAACCCCAACGAAATTTACTGCGTTGAATGCTCTACAGCTATCCAGTAGTACCATAAACAATGGCGGTTTGAAAGGTAAAATTAGTAATAGTAGCAGCATCAATCAGCTTGGTAGTGGCGGACTTGCTGGCGCTGCGGGAATTATCACTAGTAATGGTAATACTACTGGCTTGTTTGGGACGAATGTTCACTCTAACAATAACAGCAGGCGTGTGATTAGCGATAATGATAATTATAAGTATAACGATAAAGATGCTAGCGAAGGTGACGAATACGTTAGTGATATCACAGATAATGTTGAGTTGGATAGCGGTTATTCTACTGATAATTATAACAACAGTAGCATTAAAGAGGATGATAATGCTGATCGTCACGCTCAAGGAAAGAATAGAAAATCAAAAACCAATCCAAAAAAGCATCAAAAGATTGATATCAGTGATGCAGTTGATGACGATATTAACGGTGCTGGTAATGATGTGGGGATTGTCAAAGAGTTGCTGTTTACCAAGAAAAGATCTCCTCAAAAAATTAGCAACAAGAATGATTCTTCTGGTGTCGCGGTTGATGATGGCGGTGCTAAAAGAACTCTTGGATCGCCAGTTAATTTAGTCCAAAACAGCAGTGATTCCAATATTGCTTTCGACAACCCAATGGCAGAATCTCACCATCCTCATTATCAAAACGCGGCTCCTGCTGCTATAACTAGTAATGTCCTGCTTCCTACTAATGAAAGCAAAGATGTTTTCTTTGATACAAATAATGACATTGCTAATGACACGATTAGTGAAATTGATAAACAGCTCAAAGAAATGACTACTAGCAGCATCAACAGTGACAACGCCGCCGACACTAACACCGCCGACACCAGCTTTGAAAACGAAAAGGATTCCCATAAAATCAATGAAGAAAAGCAGCAGCATGAAGAAAACTCTAAGCATCAGCAATACAGTGTTAGTAATGCCCCAAATCTAACTTCTTTGTTAAGCAACAATAGTGATGATCTTGGTAAAGCTAGTAATACTGCAAAACCAAAGCTTTTACTTAGTCCTTCCAAATCATTATCCAAATCAAGAAATGAAAACAGATTGGAAAAAGTCAATTTTGATGATGATGAATGGGGACTTGATTTTGAAAATGATAATGACAACGATAATGATACGTTAAAACGTACATCTTCGCCAAGCTTAGCTAGCAATGCAACTTCCATTACTGGTGGGTTAAGTAATAATAACAGTAACAATAATAGCAATAGCAATAGTGTTAATGCTAGTATTGCGTTGAGCGAGCAAAATGTTAGTATGGCTAACGCTAGCGCTTCTATGGCAACACAGTCTCAAACAGGCCACCCGGCTAGTGGTATTCATCTCAACTCAACAACAACAAGTAATATCAGCTCTTCTCCAAAGAGCTCTTCTTTCGCTACTAAGGATAATGAAAGCAACGTCAATAATGTGAATGCTGAAGATCATAACCGCGATATTGAACATGAAGATGTAAATGATAGTGATGCTGATAATGAGCACATTAATAGCAACATTACCCCAGATTCTACATTCTTTACCAATTCATCGTCCTCATTGGTTCATGATGATACATTCAAAAACTTGACTAAGAAAGGTCTTGCCTCAGTAGCCGCTACTAGTACTAAAACTACAACCACTGCATTTGATAAACAGAGTAATAACGAAAGAGATCTTCCAGCTTCTTCTTTTTCCACCACCAGTGCCAGCAACAACGCCAGCAATATCAATGGCAATCACATCAACCATAACCGAAACAATAGCAGTACTTATTTCAACCGTACCAATTCATTATCCGATAATAGCGAATCCGTGGAGTCTCATATTACGCCAATAACGTCAACGCTGATTGATTCTGATATTCATAAAAAGACAGCGATTGCTGCTAGCGGTAGCCAAATCAATAATGTTCATAATGGTAATGATTTTGTATATGGCGTCAATGTCAATACTGTTTCCAACAATAACAACGGCAATGCTGAGTATGCAAACTACATCAACCGCTCCGAAAGTGCCGTTAATGCTAATAGCAATAGCAATAATAGCAAGAATATTAGCGCATTTGGTTCTACTTCTGGTAACGTTGAATACGAAGAAGATTATGATTTGCACCCTGGTATGGAAAGCTTTGTTAGTAATTCAAGTTTTGTGAGCGGTAGCGGGAGTGGAACTACCGCCACTATTGCATCAACTGCCACTGCAAACTCAGTAAATGGTCAACAAAGCAGTCGTAACCACCACAGCAACAACGGCAACAGCATCAATAGTACCAATAATCCTGCTTCTACTGATATAAACATCAACAATGCTACAAGAGGTCTCATCTCTACAACAACAACATCAATGACGACAACAACTACAAACAATACTTTATTAGATCCAAAACATAGCAACAATTCAAATGCAATGTTTGGTCTTTTAGAAAATCAAAGCTTCAGTAGCTTGTTGGAAGGTTATCATCCGGAAGTCAATGATTTGTTTGGACTGGTTTTTAATAAAGCGGATTCTATTGAGGCGCAATTGGATGACTTGAAAAAATTGTTGATTGGCTAAAAGAATTTGGCTTTTAGTCTTACGGTTTCTCGTTCATGTGATACTGTGCTGGTCATTATTCATTTTGGTCGGCTGAGAGATTCTTTTGTTATGGGTTCTACACTAGAAACTTTGCGTTACTGTGCGCCTAGGAGTTTTGCTTGTTTTTGGGCACTGTTTATTTTTATATCTGACAATAATTATTGTTGAAATTTTTTTGGTGCTTTTAAGTGTGTCTAGTCATGACTTTTCAGGGTACATGGTTTATTGTTGACTGTTGATTGTTGAGTTCTTGTTTTTTTGATTGTTAATAACTTTCGATGCTCATGCTCAATTTTCTGCCCCAGGCCACTTTTAAATTATGTTTTTTATATTGTTCATTTGTATTTCAGCTTTTTGTTTGTCTTTTTGTTGCTTGATTTTTTCACTGGAAAGGTGTTCAATTTAAGTTTTTGTGTTTTAAATCGGAAGGTAACTTTTATTTCTATTATTATCCACTTTTTTGTTTCTTTTCTCCATTTGTCCTTACGCCCTCGTTTGGTTGCACCACTGATAGTTGCTCCTTTCTTTTGCAGAATTTTCTTTTTTTTTTTTTTTACTTATCATTATTCATTTTGGTGACCGTTTTCCCCCAGGCTGCTCTATTTTTGATTTCTGTTTTTCTATTCATCATCTAGCTTTTAGACTTTTTCTTTTTATCCTTTTTATTGTTTTATTTTTGTTTTACATTTGTTTATTGCTGAATTTTATTATGTGATGTTTAGTTATGTGATGTTTAGTTATGTCCTGTTTCGTCTTCCAGCATTTCATTTTCTCGTCCTCGATTTTAAGTTTTTTCCTAATTTATTTTTAGAAAAATCATGTTTTTATTCATTAGTTGATTACTTGTTTATTTTGCTGTTTTTCTACATTACTTTTTTTCTTTTTTTTTTTTTTTCAACTTTTATAATAATTTACATATACGTTTCTCTGCAATCCGTGTTTTTCTTAAGTTATTACACTCAGCACTCTTGGGCCATCTGTCCGATAACACTTATCTCCTTGTGCCTTTTAAAAGTGTGCCTAAAAAGCTGAGTGTCCACATAGGAGCTTCTGGGATACCGGCCATGTTGGGGACACCCGGATTATTTTTCAAGATTATGCATTATCGTGATCCGCGTATCTGGAAATTTCCTCACATGATCCTGCAGCTGCAATCATAACAAATCGATCCGTCCTACGTCAAGGAAAAATGACAAATATCTTGTGCTGTTTATTCCTGGCTAGCTGACTGATAAACACAATACTGATATCAACATCAGCTCGGTCAGCAATTGATAATCAAAAACCTGTATCTGCTGTGTGTTTGAAATAACTCAATATTTGACTTTTGAGCGAAAACATTAGTATTGATTGACTCTGTCCCATCTTTAACAGTTAACCGCCAGTATTATTATTGTCGACTTTATCATCAGTGGTATCACAAATTCATCATAATGTCCCTGATCAATAAAAAATATCTACATTACCTCTCCACCCACCCACTCCTTACCAAATCCATCACCGCGGCAATATTAGCATCCCTTAATGAACTAATTGCTTCCATAATTGCTCAAGAATTCAAACTCACTACACTCAATCTACCAATTCCATTCTCATCATTCACAGCGTCCGCGTCATCGCAACGTCGTCGAGAGCTTGTGGTCAAGTTTCTCAACCCTTACAATTTTAAGATCCCACTTTTGGCAACTTTCGCATTTTTGGTACAAGCTCCATTTGCCCATTATGCGTATAAATTCTTGAATCAAATCAAGTATTTCCAGAAGCAACCGCTTAGTCTTGTGCGTAAATTTTTACAAATTGTCGTATCTTTGACTACAATTACTCCGGTGGTTTGTACCCTTAACGTGGCGTATTTGGGGTTGATTAATAACCAGGAGTTGGTCAGTACTGTTGCTGATGGGATTACCAAATTTGAAAATTTCAAAGAATTATCTCATGGGTTGCTTGGGTTGTTTATTCCATCATCATCAAAAGTCGTTTCTTCAGAGGCTAAGGCAAAATTCAAGCAAGGAATCATTGACAAATTGCAATTTGTATGGGGCATTATTAAGACATCATTAGATAAAAATTTAGTCAACTTTTTGAAATCATCATGGGTATCAAGTCCTTTGATTATGCTCTTTGCTCAAACCTATTTGGATCCAAATAGTTGGGTTGTGTTTTTCAACTTTGCTTATTTTGTATTAGGCACTTTCCAAAACACTTTGATGAAGTTGAAGTTGAAACAGTTAAAGCGTAAACAAAAGTTGGAAAAAGAGGCTAGAGAAGAGAGTGAGAAGGAAAAGCAAAGCTAGGTGAGTGGCTGAGCTAATTGATTGGTATTCTGTTTTGAATCCGGTTGTTTCTTTTATGTTGTAATTTATTCTATATTGTGTCTTGTTGTTGTGTTGATTTATTTTAAATTCTTGATGATTGCTTTATCTGTTTCTCTTGTTTAGAAAATCTTATTTATCTTTTCTTTAACCTTTGCTTTCTTCATATATGCCCTTACTTTTATATTCTATAGCAAGTTACAATTATCTATTCTGCTTTACAGTAATTATCAACTTTTATTTATGGCGTCTTTGGGCTTGTAAAGTAGTAAATGATTAATTATCAAATACTCAGCACTCAAAAATTTAAATATTAAACAATCTCATTCCTTGTTTGGGCCTGAGCCTCACATCTTATCGTTAATTAAGCATGCTCCCACCGCGCGTACCAGTTCATCTTTGTTCTCTCCGAAAAACCAAATGCATGCTGTCTATGTTAAAGGAAAATTGCAGCCATACTTAAACAAGCGCCCAACACGAATTATCCTCTTCTTGCAAACTTGAATCAAGAATATCTCTTCCGCATTGTCAACGCTACTTCACGATGCCCGTATTTGTTGGGGCTGACCGAGGATTATCTTCGATACTCAATGACACAATCATTAGCACTACTGCCAACACTACATTACCTATGTTAGCTTCAATGTCGATGTCACCAACACTTTCTGCATTGTCCACATTGGCCGAGTTTTTACTAGGAAATGCTAAAATCATTTTGTCAAAACCAGTTAACGGCAACTTGCAGCTTGCCAGATTTCTATTCATAACTTGGTACGAGAACAAAAAAGCACAGTACCACAGCAATAATCAAAAAAAATCAAAGAATAGATCTAAAAACAGAAACAAAAAAGCATTAGTGGCAGCCCCAGCTCCAAAATCAGCAATTGATTCAATCACAGATGTTTGTTCATGGGAGGCCTTTTTAAAATGTTTGATTGAGCTTAAAGGTGTTGCAAAGTACTCTTTTTCGTTGAAAGGTAGTGGCATATATGGATTGAATGATAATGATATTAAGCGCTTGCAGAACCTATTAGAAATTCACACTACTAATAGAACAGTTGTTTATGAGAGTCCTGAAGGGGTTAAAGGTAGTAGTCAAGGTTTCCATGTTGCTGAATGGTCTGATTTAGAATTCGAGTTTCTTGATGAGTTTGAATTGCGAATCTTGTTAAACAAGCTTAATGCTAACTCTAAAGGCCCTCCAAAAGGCAATATGCCTAACAACGACGAGAAACGTTCAAGCACTTCTGGGGATTCTGCTGCTAATGACGACGTTGACAGTAATGATTTTGAAAAGTTGATGGATATTCTTGATGTCAAGCCAACGAGTAATACTCGAAACGTTAGTAAGCGCTACGCCAGTAACAATCAAAACTTTCAAATGAATGAACACTTCAATCATGCTAATTATGAACCACACTATGAGCTAATCTATGACTTGTTGAGTGTTTCTACTGCTAGACAAATTCTCGCTGCCGAAAAGCATGCCCTTACTACTCCTAAAAAGCCATTTTTGAATATTTGCAACAACCATAACCATTGCTATCAAGTCGGCGCTATTGCCCAATTTGCCAGTCCGTCTTCTGGTGGTGGCGATGAAAGAAGCTTCAATAATAATGGTAATGACAGACGAGGCGCTAGTGGTAATAGCAGCAGCAATAGTTTGAATCTGTTCAATAATATTGAGATAAAAATAGACAAAAAACTGTTTGCCAAATTGCCTTCGGATGTCAAAGCTTGTTTGAATGCCAAGATCCATTTCATTCCAATAATAAAATCATCAATTTCAAAGCAAAAAGCAGCAGCATCAGGGCCGGGAGCTGGGCCCATGGGCGTTGATGACAAAACTTTCTTCAATCAGTACTCGTCTTCTGTGCATCACCACTCATCGCAAACTTTGATCGCCAATGCCCAAGGCTCAACTCAAACTGACTTGCTGCTTGGTGACTGCTCCTACTTGGATACTTGCTATAAGCTCAATTCTTGCAGATATGTCCATTATTACAAGTTATTGCCAGTGGAAGAATTAAATCGAGAAATAGTAAGATGTGAACAGTTCAATAATACTATTTCTGATTCGGAAAGAGTCTCTGATTTTTGCTGGAATGAATCTTTTGGATCTTATATGCAAAGTCAACTTCCTGCACAATGGATTAATTGTGATGTGAACAAGTTTGATTTTGATGTCTTGGGAAAATTTTCAGCTATTGTTGCTGACCGTACGTATATGATACAAACTACCTGACGCAGCTCTATTTGTATGTTTTGATAATACTAACCATAACTTTCTAGCTGCTTGGAACATCCATATGAACGTAAGTTGTGGTCATTTATATATCAGGTTTCAATTTCTTTAAAGTGCAAAATACTAACTTAACAGCAGCTACCATATGGAGCCAGTAACGATAAGTATGCAGAATTATCCAGCCCTTTCTTTTCATTTGCTTTCTTTTTCGTCGTAAAGCATTTGCAGAGCCATTATACTAATTTTTCACAAGAGAATTGTCTGGCTTGCCAATCCCACAGTTACAAGATGAAGGAATTATGTTCCTTTGGGTCACAGGTAGAGCCATCGAGCTAGGTAAGAGCTGTCTATCTACCTGGGGATACAAAAATATCAATGAAATCATTTGGATTAAAACAAATCAACTCAATCGAACTATTTGCACCGGTAGAACTGGACATTGGTTGAACCACTCCAAAGAGCATTTATTGGTTGGGTATGTTATAGTTCCTGTAGGCTATTGATAATATGTCTTTTCAAACTAAGATTACTAACTTTCGAGTAGGATCAAAGGTAACCCAAAATGGCTCCAACGTGGAAGCGATGTCGACATTATTGTGTCGTCAACTAGAGAAACTAGCCGCAAACCAGATGAGGTGAGTACTAATTTGAAAAAAATTATGTGTGGAGTAAAGCCTGTGTTTTGAGGGTGTCCATTGCCTGGCAATATTGGTTTCTGAATACCGGTGCTCGTAACATATTATTTATGTATGAGTAGCATAGTTATACTAACAGAAACATTTAGCTATATGGAATAGTAGAGCGATTGGTCGGAAAGAAAAGCAGAAAATTGGAAATTTTCGGCAGACAACACAACACTCGTCCTGGGTGGTTCAGTAAGTACATGGCATGCCGGATATTATGTCTAGCACTTAAGTTTTTCCGACATTTGGATCGTTGTATACTAACTATTCAATTTTTAGCCATTGGGAACCAGTTGAACGGTATCAACATTTACGAGAAGGAGGTGGCTCGAAAGTATGCTGTCTTCCAGGGGTCGAAGAACAGTAACGGTAGTAACGCTTTTCGCAAATAGTAGCAATACTCTCGTCAGGCATTCCTAATATACAGCGATAATATCACTTGCTAATATAAACGAAATTACACGAGAGGGGATGACTAGGATTTTATCGAGCTAAACCTTACTGCCCTCATTGTAAAGTTCTTGTTGTTTGTAGACCAGTCGTTGTAGTAGCTAACAGTTTGTTCTTAGCGAAGGTTGTGTGCCCTCGCGTGACAGAGAGATGAGAACGAAAATAAAAAAAAAAAAAATTTTTAGAGTTTAGGACCAAAAAAAAAAAAAAAAAAAAGAGAGGATGACGTTAAAACGACAACTCTTATTAATTATATCATTCAAGGTATGAAAGACGCACCACATGTACATATCACGTAAGATGTTCCTATGTGTCTCTGACCGAATGGCATTTTTTATACTACAATATAAAGATGAAAAAAAAAAACAATCTATACATGACAATTTACAAAGTATATTTAAGCGTAAACCGCTTCAATAGCCTTTTCAAAAGCATCCATCCCTTCTTCGATTAGTTCGTCTTCAATCGTTAATGCGGGAACAAATCTAACGGTACTCTTACCAGCGGTAATGATCAAAAGTCCCAATTCTCTGGCCTTTTTGATGACCTCGGTGGGTGGTTCGACGAACTCAGCACCAAGCATCAAACCTTTTCCTCTGATAGTCTTTATTTGATTTGGATATTTGGCTTGAATTTCGCGCAAGCGCTTTTGTAAGATATCACTCTTCTTAGAGACTTGTTTCAAAAAAGCTTCGTCTGCTATGGTATCCAAAACATAGTTGCTTACAGAACAGGCCAGCGGATTACCACCATACGTGGTGCCGTGGTCACCAACTCTCAAAGCATTATTAACTTTTTCATTGACGATGGTGGCAGCGATGGGGAAGCCATTTCCCAATGCTTTGGCAGATGTAAAAATATCCGGATGAGCCTCACTTGGTAAATAAGCATGAGCCCATAGTTTACCTGAACGGCCCAAACCGCATTGAATTTCATCATGAATGACAATCACATCATTATCTTGACATATTTTCTTCAATCCGGTTAGCTTTTCAACTTCTACGGGAAAAACCCCACCTTCACCTTGTATGGGCTCGACAATTAAACCAGCAATCTCGTCCTTTTTGGTCTCGATATAACTTTGTAGTTTGGTCATTTCGTCATTCAAATTTAAGAATGAGACATGGGGAACCAAATCCCCAAAAGGAGTTCTATATTTACTATTCCAAGTGACAGATAAAGCGCCCATAGTACGGCCATGAAAAGAGTTCTCAAATGCAACAATGCCTTGCTTGCTAGGATTTTTCATTATACCATGTTTCTTTGCAAACTTCAAAGCAGCTTCATTTGCTTCCGTACCAGAATTACATAAAAATACTCTTGAGGCGTCGTGTTGACCACCGAATTGCTTGGTCTTTTCAACAATCTTTTCACTTAAATCCAAACATTCCTTAGTGAAGTAAAGGTTGGAGGAATGAACCAGTTTGTTAGCCTGATGGTGCAGAATTTCTGCCACTTTAGGATTTGCATGGCCTAATGCGGTCACCGCAATACCTGCGGTGAAATCGATATATTCTTTACCATTCACGTCATCATACAGCTTTGCATTTTTACCTCTAGTTATACATAGATCTTCAGGTCTAGAGTAAGTGGTCACTTGAAAGGCCTTTTCCTCTAAAATGCTTGTAAATCTTCTTGATGACGTACTGGATAAATATCTTTTAAACATGATTGGTAGCGATTCTTGAATTATTCTAACAAACGAAAAAAATGTTCGCAGTCACTTGCACTTAAGAGTCGAATTTTCTTCATGTTGCAATTTTTTTTTCACGCTTTTAAATAGAGCGGAAAAAGGCCATTATTTCGTAAAAAAGTGCACAATGACGCATCATGTACTTTAAGTGAGTCACATAGCGAGCTGGCAACCATTCGAATCCCGATAGGAGCATTATTTCGCGATTGCTATGAGCTTAAGACCTACATTAGTCACTGATCCAAAGCCGTAGCAAGTGGCACCGCCTCCAATGATATGTATGGTGCCCATAGAAGTGGACACCAAACTAAATCCAGCAAGCATTAGTGAGTGATCTTCCCATATGCGTCTTGATATGGGAATTGATGTTAGCGTCTCACTCAGCGGATCAAGGCTGATTATAGAGTTGGTCCGGTCAAATAGCCCGGAAGGACTTGTTCCACCGACTATTAATAGCTTTCTTGGAGTAATGTATTTTATCTGGGATCCATAACGTTGAAATAAGGGGTGCTGGAGCTTCTTAATCACCGTAATTGGTTCAGTAGCATTTTCCGCATCATATTTGAAAATAATTGCCTTGTCCGAGACAGTTGTTTGATCCATAAACCCACCACCCAATATTATGCCTTGTTTGGAAACCGGATCAAATTCTAGACCCGCTGATACTAGCGAATTTTGGAAGAATTCATCTTTTGGAGTTACGTCTTTGAAGATTTCTTCGGTGACATTGTATAGCAGCATGGCAGGTCCTTCTGTAACCCCACCAAGGATCAGGACGTTTCCATCCGGTAAGCTACATGCACTATGTCTGAATCTCGTGTGTGATAAACTCTTGATCATCGACCACTCTCTTGTTTTCATGTCAAATATCCAATTATCAGAGAGACCTTGATGTGGTGCCTTTCTACCTCCAATAAGCAGTAGCTGGTTATTTCTAGAAATAGTTGTAAAAGTGTGACACATTCTTGCTACAGGAACCTCGCTGCTGCTTACTTCAATATTCTTCATGTCTATTTTGTCGTGGTGTATACTCAACTGTAATATTTCGTTTACTCTGTATGGGTTACTACCTCCCATGTAAAACACATCATTTCCAGCGACATCTGCATCGCCAAATTTTCTATTGATGGGGCATTCGCATTCTAGAAGCTGATAGTCTTCATCCACAGTTAGGTTCATCTCAGATATTGATCTGTCAAACAAAAACCCTTGAGCAAATGCGAATTCTTTATAGTTCGTAGCGTGGCATAAAACATAATGATGACAAAATAAATGGAACTCCTCTAGTTCATCAAAAGGCTCTACCTTTAAAAGTTCCTTCTTGGTTGCCTCATCTGCGCTTTCCCACAGTTGAAACATATCACCCACGTTAACGTAAGCGAAACCTAACTTATTGAATCGTTGAACCTGTGACTCGATAGTATTATACTTCAATACAGACTGTAACGGAGAATCATTTCTCTTGAAATGAGCTAGCATCTGCTTAGAAAAGGGTTCAAAAGGTCCCTTTGGAATCAACTGCTCAAGAATAATAAAATGACTATTCTCCATCTTAGAAGTTGCCTCGATTATACTATCAGAACGCTCCGGCTTCATATACGCCAGTGATACTTCAGCAACAAATACTTTGACAACGTTTGGATCGTATAATTGACACTCATTTAGCAATGTGCTGAACATCTTAGAATCGTTCAAGTCGCATGGTCGGGCGAGATACTTTGGAGTAGTCAAAAAATCAACATTACTATCATCAACATAATCTTTATCTTCAGAAAGACCAATAATTTTCGAAAGCTCGGGTATAGTTTTGATCAACTCAATTTTAATTTTCAGTAAATCAGAGTAATCAATATCAATAAAGGAAACTCGGTCATGATATTGTTGACTTTGTATGTTATTGGTGTCTAATAGTTGAAATGGTAATGGATCGTACCCACAACCAAGGTTAACAACAACTATCTTTTTATCCTGTGGCGTTTGTTCAATGATGGAGTTCAATCTTGACCTGATGGCAAATAACCTCAACCAATAACCTCTGTTAATACAGGGAGATCTTTTAATTTTCTTAGGAACAAAGAATTTAAAATATTCCAACAGTTTATTATTCTTATCCATTTGGAAATTATTAGCCGAACTCAGTTTTGGCAAATACAATAACTCTACCGATCTTTTAGAAGCAATTGAGGAGTTATTTGTGCCTTGAATCGCCAAATCAGCGTACTTTTTACGTCTTTCTTGTTTGACATTCTTGTTCGTTTGCTTTATAGTGGTCAGATTCTTCATCGTATTAGATATGTGCACTATAGTTGTCGAAATTTTATGGCCATATGTTAGATGTGATGAGATGAGATGAGATGAAACTTTTTTTCCTTCGCTTTTTCAAAGGACATTAAAAAAGGACGTGAAATATTGATGATATCTATGTGTTTATATATTTTAATTATACATGGTAGTCTACTCCTCCTTGACCGTAAGTATTTCTTTAAACTGTCTTTTTGCTATATCCTTGAACGCTGCCGTGTCGTTTTTTTGACAACACTCCATTATGGTTCTATAACAAGCTAAAGTGTTAGATAATTCCTCGCACTTAACCCAGATCTTCCCATTGAGACCAATGGCGACTTCAAACTTGGTATGTGCAGCCAACACTTTTAATAACGGGAAGTCATTATTGAAAAGCAACTGGCGTGCGAAATTCAAATTCACGTCAATGATCATACCATCTTCCAATATCCCGAAACCAGCATCGCGTCCTGTAGTTGAGTCAAAACATTCTATTTCGGCTTCTAGTTCCTTTTCTGCGGTACAAACTCTCGCATACACTAGATCTCCCACTTGCAAAGTTGGCCTGTTTTTCTTTGAAGCATTGGGAAAAGCCATATACGATAGTGAAACACTGGAGGAGAAATTTTGCAACGAAACCTTATAGCTATCTGAAAATGTCCCTATAATGACACCGATTACAAAATCGTTTACAGATGGAATGTATCTCTTACTAGAATAGTCTATATATGCGGTCTGAACACCACTCTTACCCTTAGCGGAAACATGCAAAACACCTGTATTAACAGGTCGTATTTCTTGAGTATTGGGGTCACAATATATGCCAGGGCCCAGTTTAACAGGTGTAGTAGGGTCTACAGGAAAGCTATCACCAGGGAATATGAACGTAGACATCTTGTATGCTCTTGGTTAGTCGAAATGCTGGAGATGAGCTGCTGAAGCATCCGTTTGTGCTGTTGGTTTGATATGCTTCTCTAAACCAAAAAATTTCAGCCGATCAGGTCCGGGTCACACCACTACCCTTACTAATAAACAATGATGGCTTTCATTAAGGTAACTTTAAGTGAGGTGGATGGAACTAGTTTCCACGAAACTTCATCGAAGAGGTCTGGGGTTCTATGGCGTATAATTAAAACTCTGGGAGGTTTTCGGAGGTTCCCGTAGGTCAATTCTTAAGGCTCTATGACATATTCTGGGAGCGGAGATATTTTCGGAGGTCCCCGTTAATAAGAGAAAAGTAGCCATATAAAAGAGAACAATGAAATATTGCCCCAGAGAGTGGGTTCAAAAGCATGAAAAGGAACAGTATAACGCAGTATAACGCAGTATAACGCAGTATGGCAGTTAAAGGATTAGGCAAACCAGATCAAGTTTATGACGGTTCCAAAATCAGGGTCGGTATCATTCATGCCCGTTGGAACCGTGTCATTATTGACGCTCTTGTGAAAGGTGCTATTGAAAGAATGGCTTCCCTTGGTGTCGAGGAAAATAACATAATAATTGAAACTGTTCCTGGATCCTATGAATTACCTTGGGGGACAAAAAGGTTTGTTGACAGACAAGCGAAGTTGGGAAAGCCGCTAGATGTTGTAATTCCTATTGGTGTACTTATCAAAGGTAGTACAATGCACTTTGAATACATTTCAGATTCCACCACTCACGCATTGATGAACTTACAAGAAAAAGTCGACATGCCCGTCATTTTTGGCCTCTTAACTTGCATGACTGAAGAACAAGCCCTGGCCAGAGCTGGCATCGATGAAGCGCACTCCATGCACAACCATGGTGAAGATTGGGGTGCTGCAGCAGTGGAAATGGCTGTTAAGTTCGGTAAAAATGCTTTTTGAATAAGCGCAGAGAAATCTATACTATATATGTATATATACTCACTATAGAAGAAGCCCGCTCTTTGATTGTTTCCTCTTACGGTGCTTCAATGCATCTTTCATTTTGCGCCTCATAACACGGGTCCAATTACCTCTGTTAGCCCAGAACTCCTCATCCCAGTTCGATAGCATTGTTTCTCTTCCAGGAGCCCTTACTTTACTCAACTGTGTTTGTCCTACTAAAAATGGCGATTGCAAATGAGGGAAAAACAAGAAGTTTTTGTTATCTTTATCCCTGGATACATGTGGTACGGGAGCCGATGTCAAACCTAGGGTGTCAGATTTACTTACTTCTTCCTCCAGTTGGTTCACATCAACATCTTTCGCATGATCAATATCATTATCAGAATCTTCAATCAATTTGAATTGTGATACAGGTTCTGCCTCGTTGGGGTTGAATAGGTTTCTTAACGTCTCAGTGTTGCTTATTGTACCTTGACCAATTTCCTTGGTGAAAGTCGGACTAAATTCATTATCCTCCTGCCCGTCGCCCTCGTCCTGTTCTTTCCTTTCCTCTGGTTTTTCTTGTGGTAGGGTGCTCTGGTCCTTCGTCTTATTAACATTCTCGTATTCGGGAGCGTTTACTTCTTTTTCTTCTTCTTCTTCTTCTTCTTCCTCTCCTTTACGTTGCTCTGTCAGAAGTTCCTCGTCCGAATCATTCAACGTCATTGGCTTATCGAAGTCAAAGTCCTTTAATAGGTCATTAAGAATAACATTATTTTTCTCCTTCTCCTCTTCTGACATATTCTCATCGCTGTCCATCTCTCCACTGCAAACGTTTTCATCTTTTGACACTGTTAACTGTTTCAGCCCATTTTTGAATCGAACAGTTTTAACAGCACGACTGTAATCCAATCTATCGACAATGTGGTTGTATCCGTTTTTCCAGAAATTATTTGTAAACTTGTACACAAGGTCATTCAATTCTTTGTTCCTTTCATAACCCCATAATTTAGTCTTATAGCATTTGTAAACTTTCAATGAACCATTGACATTGATCCTGAATGTAATGTTCCTCAATTGACTCCTTTTTCTCGGCGCCTCCCTCATTCTGCCAGCAATAACTTCCTTATGATCTTTCCAACTTTTCGCTACATTTTCCATTTTCTTATAATGTTGCCAATTCTTTTTTTTCATTTTAGCATTTAGTATAATATCTTCTTTAAGGTCCTTTGCATGTTGTACCGCCCAGGTGGTTTCCCAATTCGGCTTTGCTTCATCAACCTTCAAAATGTTCCCTTTAAACTTAACATTATTAAAGCTCTTTCTTAGCTTGTTAAAATCTGCCTCATCATTAAACCTTATATCGATAAATGCAAAGTGGTTGTGTTTTTCAAACTGAAAATCTTGGCAATCACCAAATTTTCCAAATCGATCTAGTAGTTCTGAATAACAATCATCTGCATTATGGAAAATATTTCCGACAAAAATTCTTTTTTGAATTACACTATCCATCGTCGTATATTACCTAGTTCTCACTTCAGGTACAATCTAAAATGATATGGGCCTATTGTATACTTTGTTAATTGACTGACATTGACATTTTAGCTCATCGCTCAATTCTTAAAAATTTTCACAGTAACTATTTGCTCGTTACCCGTAATCGAACTTTTTTTGAATGAAAAATTATTCATTTTATAGGAAAAGATAATATTACGGTAGATAGACAGTTGTTATTAGTACCATAGTGTCTTATCTAACAATCACTTCTGTGCAAAGTTCTAATTGTCTGGTCCATTTGTGTTGAGAGCAAGAAAAAAAAACATGACAAACGCAATGAAGGTGGAAGGCTACCCTTCTATGGAATGGCCAACGTCCTTAGATATTCCATTAAAGGCTTCAGAAGAATTGGTCGGTATCGATTTAGAAACCGACTTGCCGGATGATCCAACAGATTTAAAGACTCTTTTAGTTGAGGAAAATTCTGAAAAAGAACATTGGTTGACCATTGCACTTGCTTATTGCAACCACGGAAAAACAAACGAAGGTATTAAGCTAATTGAAATGGCCTTGGATGTTTTCCAAAACTCTGAAAGGGCTTCACTACACACTTTTCTGACCTGGGCACATTTAAATCTAGCAAAGGGACAATCGCTGAGTGTGGAAACGAAAGAGCATGAACTGACACAGGCTGAATTAAACCTAAAGGATGCTATTGGGTTCGACCCCACATGGATTGGAAATATGCTAGCCACGGTCGAGTTATACTACCAGCGCGGTCATTATGACAAGGCTTTGGAAACATCCGACCTTTTTGTAAAGAGTATTCATGCTGAAGACCACAGGTCTGGTAGGCAATCCAAACCCAATTGCTTGTTTTTACTTTTAAGAGCGAAATTGCTTTATCAGAAGAAAAATTATATGGCCAGTCTGAAAATTTTTCAAGAATTGCTGGTCATCAACCCTGTTTTGCAACCAGATCCTCGTATTGGAATTGGTCTGTGTTTTTGGCAATTAAAGGATTCTAAGATGGCTATCAAATCGTGGCAGAGAGCCTTACAACTAAATCCAAAAAATACGAGTGCCTCCATTTTAGTATTATTGGGTGAATTTCGCGAATCTTTCACCAATTCTACAAACGATAAAACATTCAAGGAGGCTTTTACAAAGGCATTGAGTGACTTGAACAACATTTTCTCCGAAAACCAGCATAATCCTGTTTTATTGACGTTATTACAAACGTACTACTACTTCAAAGGTGATTATCAAACTGTTTTGGATATTTATCACCATAGGATTTTAAAAATGAGTCCGATGATAGCCAAAATTGTTCTATCTGAATCTTCATTTTGGTGTGGTAGAGCGCATTATGCATTAGGTGATTATCGTAAATCATTCATCATGTTTCAAGAAAGTTTAAAGAAAAATGAAGATAACCTGCTCGCGAAATTAGGGCTGGGTCAAACCCAAATTAAAAATAACTTGTTGGAGGAAAGTATCATCACTTTCGAGAATCTTTACAAGACAAATGAAAGTTTACAAGAATTAAACTATATCTTGGGTATGCTTTATGCAGGCAAGGCCTTTGATGCCAAGACAGCCAAAAACACTTCAGCAAAAGAACAAAGCAACTTAAATGAAAAAGCTCTAAAGTATTTGGAGAGATACCTAAAATTAACGCTTGCCACAAAGAACCAATTAGTTATATCTAGAGCTTACCTAGTTATCTCTCAACTGTATGAATTACAAAACCAATATAAAACTTCATTGGATTATCTTTCCAAAGCTTTGGAGGAAATGGAATTCATTAAAAAGGAAATTCCGTTGGAAGTGCTCAATAATTTGGCATGTTACCACTTCATTAACGGTGACTTTATAAAGGCTGATGATCTCTTTAAGCAAGCAAAGGCAAAAGTGAGTGATAAAGATGAAAGTGTCAATATTACACTTGAATATAATATAGCAAGAACTAATGAGAAAAACGACTGTGAAAAATCAGAATCTATATATTCCCAGGTGACGTCTTTACATCCAGCTTACATTGCGGCAAGAATAAGAAATCTATATCTCAAGTTTGCACAATCTAAGATAGAAGATTCAGATATGAGTACAGAAATGAATAGGCTATTAGATTTGAACAAGTCTGATCTGGAGATTCGTTCATTTTATGGTTGGTACTTGAAAAACAGCAAGGAAAGAAAAAACAATGAAAAGAGTACGACCCATAACAAGGAAACTTTGGTAAAGTATAATTCTCACGATGCATATGCCTTAATTTCTCTAGCTAATCTATATGTGACAATTGCCAGAGACGGTAAAAAGTCCAGGAATCCAAAGGAACAGGAAAAATCAAAGCATTCTTATTTGAAAGCCATCCAGTTGTATCAAAAAGTTCTACAAGTTGATCCATTTAATATTTTCGCTGCTCAAGGTCTTGCCATAATTTTTGCAGAAAGCAAAAGATTGGGACCAGCTCTAGAAATTTTAAGGAAGGTAAGAGATTCTTTAGACAATGAAGATGTTCAACTGAACCTTGCCCATTGTTATCTGGAAATGCGTGAATATGGTAAGGCGATCGAAAATTATGAATTAGTTCTAAAAAAATTTGACAATGAAAAGACAAGACCACATATTTTGAACCTATTAGGTAGAGCTTGGTACGCACGTGCCATTAAGGAAAGGTCTGTGAATTTTTATCAAAAAGCCTTGGAAAATGCCAAAACTGCTTTGGATCTTTTCGTGAAGGAGTCTTCTAAGAGCAAGTTCATTCATAGTGTTAAGTTTAATATAGCTTTGTTGCATTTTCAAATAGCAGAGACATTAAGAAGATCAAATCCCAAATTTAGGACGGTTCAACAAATCAAGGATTCCCTGGAAGGCTTAAAAGAAGGTTTAGAACTATTTAGAGAATTGAACGACCTAAAAGAATTCAATATGATTCCTAAGGAAGAACTAGAACAACGTATACAATTGGGTGAAACTACTATGAAAAGTGCATTAGAACGTTCCTTGAATGAGCAAGAAGAATTTGAGAAGGAGCAAAGCGCCAAAATTGATGAAGCACGTAAAATTCTGGAAGAAAATGAATTAAAAGAGCAAGAAAGGATGAAGCAGGAGGAGGAAGCCAGGCGTTTGAAGTTAGAAAAACAGGCAGAGGAGTATAGGAAACTACAAGATGAGGCACAAAAGTTAATCCAGGAGCGAGAAGCCATGGCCATAAGTGAACATAATGTTAAAGATGATTCAGATCTGTCTGATAAAGACAATGAATATGACGAAGAAAAGCCAAGACAAAAAAGAAAGAGGTCAACAAAAACTAAAAATAGCGGTGAATCTAAGAGAAGGAAAGCTGCTAAAAAAACTCTTTCCGACAGCGACGAGGATGACGATGATGTGGTGAAAAAGCCTTCTCACAATAAGGGCAAAAAATCTCAACTATCGAATGAATTTATTGAAGATAGTGATGAGGAAGAAGCTCAAAGATGTATGATTTATTATGTTATTACCTCCTTGGCTCCATCCATAAGATCGGATAAAACAGGACTTAACAAAAGTGGTTTATTTAATCCAGTCTTTCTTTTAGGTTTTGGTGGGGCATTTGGGTCAATGATTTTATTGTTTTTTCTCTTTCTTGATTTTGATTTCCTTTTGACTACTTCAAATTCATTTATTTTACGCTTGCTTTGTTGTTGTTGCTGCTGCTCTGGTATATAATTAATAGGAAGATAGGTTGAATAGACCCCATTGTTATTGTTGCTATTGTTACTATT
>JXWR01007368.1_pt1 | contig 20871 bp, 10 predicted proteins | sample 315541 | NCBI WGS metagenome assembly JXWR01 (sample SAMN03273951, study PRJNA271842) | soil metagenome | isolation source: rice field ambient CO2 | place: India: CRRI Experimental farm Cuttack,Odisha-753006 | collected 2013-12-17
CTTGGAACAACTTACAATCTTACCGTTTCCTCTAATAGAGAACTAGTAGCTTTAGGATTCATGAATATTGTCATCTCATTATTCGGTGCTCTTCCCGCATTCGGCGGATATGGAAGATCCAAGATCAACGCCCTATCAGGAGCACAAAGCGTAATGTCGGGAGTGTTTATGGGTGTCATCACCCTAATCACAATGAATTTACTTCTTCAATTCGTACATTATATTCCTAATTGTGTTTTATCCGTCATAACAACCATCATCGGAATTAGTTTATTAGAGGAAGTGCCAGGCGACATAAAGTTCCATTTGCGATGTGGTGGCTTTAGTGAACTATTTGTTTTTGCTGTTACCTTCTGCACTACAATATTTTACTCAATCGAAGCAGGAATATGCATCGGATGTGTCTATTCAATTATAAATATTATAAAGCATTCAGCAAAGTCAAGAATCCAAATTCTGGCTAGGGTAGCGGGAACGTCGAACTTTACGAATCTTGACGACTACATGATGAACATGAAAAGGAACTCTCTGGATGTTGAGGGCACAGAAGAAATCGAGGGATGCATGATTGTTAGAATACCTGAGCCTCTCACATTTACAAACAGCGAAGATTTAAAACAGAGACTTGACAGAATAGAGAGGTACGGTTCGTCTAAGATACATCCTGGAAGGAAATCACTTCGCTCGAAGGATTCCATAAAATATGTCATTTTCGATTTAGGTGGGATGACCTCAATAGATTCTTCAGCTGCCCAAGTGCTGGATGAAATTATCACTAGTTACAAGAGGCGCAATGTCTTTATTTACCTTGTCAATGTATCTATAAATGACAAAGTAAGAAGGCGATTATTCAAAGCAGGTGTAGCTGCTAGTGTGGAAAGAGCGCAAGCAAATAACAACGAAAATAATTCTAGCAACACATTTAGTGATGCAGGAGAGACATATTCTCCGTACTTCGATAGCATTGATGCGGCTCTTTATGAAATTGAGAAAATGAAAATCAAAGGGAACAACGTCCCGAACAATGATTCAGAGAGTTTTATGTCCAATACTTTATTTAATTCAAGTCTAGTGTAAAACTTCGAAAGAAACAGAGGAGTCTGGGCATATGCGCATTATGAAATTTATTCCTTGCGGCCCTATAATTTTTTTGGGGCTTATTTATCAAAACAGTATTGTCTCCTCAATTCTTTAGTTTATTTATTTCTTTACGATAAAGTTGTTAACAAGCTTTCAAGAAGCGCATTTATACGTTATAAAACCCACAAAATTGAATACAAAAGCAAAACCTTATTGTCTTAATGAGCCGCACAAACGCACAAACACTTAAACAATCACTTTAGATCCGAGTTTCCACTCTCCTCGCTCTAGTTAGATTCTAATCTTATATAAGTTATATAGGATAAGTGATATTCTGTATGAGAAAGAGATGAATTGAGAGACAGTCCCTAATTCAAAGAAAGTCGAAATGTAAAAATTAATAATGTATATTGTCAAGAGATGTTCGAATTAGTTGATAATTGTTGGAGTTTTATAGTTGTTAAAGGCCATAATATTTCGTATATATATTATACTAAAATTTCTCTATGAGAAGAATCCACGAAGAGATCGATATTCTCGATATAATGGCATTATTGTTTTCCTTTTCATCTTATGTGACTGTCATTCATCATCCTACTAAATTACCAATCCTTGCAATTAGCTTCCATTACACCTGATGACTATTTTCAATCTTCATATCATCTTCTTAGACCGCACGTGATGATATATTAGTAATATGAACACTACTAAATGGATGATATTTTAGAATTTTTATTCCAACACTTACAATAATACTAGCCCAAAGATGATAACTGACTCTGATTCCAACACTGTGGATTGAGTTGATAATATTTATCAACTGATCCTGTATTAAGTTTTTAGCTAAAGTGGTTAGAGCATAGAAATTGAGCGGATTTAGCTCAGTTGGGAGAGCGCCAGACTGAAGAAAAAACTTCGGTCAAGTTATCTGGAGGTCCTGTGTTCGATCCACAGAATTCGCATTTCTATTTTTGTATTTTTCCATGAATTGACGAACTCTTGCAAGTTGAAGAAAAAAAAAATAAATAGAGCCAATTATTTAATTTTTTAATAGTTATTATTATGTAGATAAATACCAGTAAAATTAAGCCAGCATAATTAGAAAACTGCATGTTATTTGGTTTAATTATGTTTTGAAAGTGATTTCTTGTTTATCGAAACGGCGCCTTTTGTCTTTAAAAATTGAAGTAGGTACCATGCCGTTTGCTTTTAAAGAGCCAACCATTCATCCCTCAGTAAACAAATCCATGTATTTGTCGATTTGCATATTCAAAAAGTTTGTTTTTGAACTTACCTTCATTATAAGGTCGACTTTATCAGGGCTCTCTACAAAATGTTCGCGCAGATGCCTTTGAAATTTATTCATTAGTAATGGTATTCCTTCCTCTCGTCTAAATTTGTGACCAACAGGGTACTCTACAAAAATTTCATCCAACTGCGTCCCATCGTTCAGCTCTATGAGAAGAGCGTTTCCTATCGACCTTTTATCAGGATCGTGATAGTTTTGAGTGAGATGAGTATCTTCGATACAGTACATTTTCGATCTCAAGTTATCGATCTCAGGATTTCTTGCGACCTCATCCGAATAATCAGTAGCTGTGAGATTACCAGTAATCAGCGGAACCGCGATCATGTACTGGATACAATGATCCCTATCGGCATAATTATACAGAGGACCGGATTTATCTATAATCCTCATTGCCGCCTCTTGAGTTCTAATTCTGATCGATTTAATATCTTTAAAAGTTTTCCCTTGTTTGGCAAGAATCCTATATGCTTTTACAGCAGCTTCTACTGCAGTTTGCGCATGGAATTCGGCAGGAAATGATATCTTGAACAGAACGTTTTCCATGACGTAGGAATCATATTTTGATCTTTGTTGGAATGAAAAAGGTTTACCCTTAAATAAAACGTCATAAAATCCCCAGGTTCTAGCTGTTAATACTGAAGGTATCGTGCCAACATTAGCATTTTTGACTAAATAAGCCAAGTTTACAGCCCTCGAAACTGCATCTCCCGCCGCCCACGACTTTCTAGATCCAGTATTTGGGGCATGACGGTAAGTACGCAGTGATTGACCGTCTACAAATGCTTGTGACAATGCTTCAATAGTTTGTTCCTGGCTCAGGCCCAGCATCTTCGAGACAACACCAGCCGTTGCTACTTTCACGAGTACCACATGATCTAAACCTACTTTATTGAAAGAATTTTCGAGCGCTATAATACCTTGGATTTCATGCGCTTTAATCATTGCCTCTAATACGTCTTTAACAAGAAACTGTTTTCCATTCTTTCCGTGGGTAGCCTTGTTTAATCTGGACAAGTGATCCGCGACAGCTAAAATTCCCCCAAGGTTATCTGATGGGTGCCCCCACTCGGCAGCTAACCAGCAGTCATTATAATCTAACCAACGTATTAGAGTACCAATGGCAAAAGCTCCCTTCACTGGATCCATAACGTAAGATGTGCCCAATATTTTTGTTCCACTGGGAACTATTGTTCCTGGCACAATTGGTTTAATAATATTTTGAGCCTGCTTAAATTTCAAAGCCGCCAAGCCACAGCCTAGAGTATCAAGGAAACAGAGTCGTGCTGTATCTAGAGCCAAAGATGATTTTAATGGGGTTTCATGGACATATTTCGCGATGTCCTTCAAAACCTTATCTGGATTTGGTCTTTCATTAGTTTGTATAGACGCTGTACTCAGCGCAGCAAATTTCTTTTTAGGCAAGCATACCTTGATTTTATTATTTTTTAGATTTTTGGCTAAAAACATTCTGTTTGCTCTCGATCATCAGAGAACAGTAGAAAATACCAAAATACTATTTGAGAAAGTCCTAATAAGTTATACATACATTATGGCAGATTTATATACCTTATACACTTTCTTTGGTCATGCTTTCACATTAGTGAAGGTAAACATATGAGGGTAAAAGTTGAATGACTAGAATGTGGAGAAATAAGGCCATCTCAATAAAGTTTGTAAACGGCCCGAGGTCCGACATCGGGGAAGTGACTACCTATAGACAGCATCATATATCAGAGAGATTGGGGACGAAAAGCGCGATGTGGTAAAAAAATAAGTCAAAACTCCAGAAATAATACAATCAGAGAGAAAAAAAAAAAAATAAGAGTATATTTTACTAACGAAATTGGAATTGCTGAATAATTTTTTGATAGGTGTGTTAACCACCATATTTTCCCCTATATGTTTTCATGATGAATATGTATAAATTAGCTATGATTAGACATGCTGTATGGAATTTTATTTATATTTTAATATTGTAATAGCAAACGAAGCATTCTTGTAAATTGGAACTGCGTTACAACTTGTTAACATTGCTTGCTTTGGTAAGTGCTTCCAGACCCTCCAAGTTCAAACTCTTGGGCCTTTCAATTGGTAAACCTAGAATGCGATCCCAAACAAGTTGTGTCAAGGGTCCCATGGCCCTTGAACACCCAAAAATGACGGTAAAGAATAATAATTCCCTGATTCCATAATGATAAAACAAAATCCCCGATGCAGAGTCAACATTGGGAAATGGATTCTTACTCTTTCCGTGTTCCAACAAAACCTTAGGCGCTATTTCTGCCAATTTTTGCATCAACAAAACGTTCTTGTCGTTCTCAAATTCAATAGGCCTCTTTTGCGCAAATTCAAGCATTGCTGTAAATCGAGGATCCGGTTTACGCAAAACTGCGTGCCCATAACCGGGGATCACACGGTTTGAATTCAAAATTTTCCAAAGATAATCTTTGATTTCTTGTTCTCGTGCAATGCTGGAAATATTAGAGTTCATCTCTATGAGAAACCTTACTACTTCTTGTGCTGCTAACCCATGCAAAGGACCCGCTAATCCCATTATTCCAGATGAATAGCTGAGATACGGGTCACTCAACGCACTTCCAACCAAGTGGGTGGTGTGAGCAGAAACATTACCACCTTCATGGTCTACATGTATACCGGTATATAACCGCATCAAGTTTATGAAGTCCAGGGATTGCTGGGAAGTAAGGTTGCATGTATTAGAAGAGTTCGTTCCATTTGTCATGCCGAGCAGGGAACATATGTTTGTACACCAATCCACCTCCTCACTATATTGACCTAATGGGTGTCCCTCATTTGTAATGTTCGAATAAATTCTCCCAGTCAGCAGCGGGAGTGAAGCAATTAAATTTAGCGAATCTTCAAGAGTATCTTTCCAAAATTCCATCTTTCCTATGAGGCCCTTTTGGTAGTTTGTAGCAAAGAGGGATCCTTTGTTCATTGATGCTAAACCAATTGCAAGTTGGGTCATAGGGTGCATATCTTTGGGTAAACTTGACAAAACTTTCTCTGTATAATGTGGCAATTTCCTTCCACGAATAGCCAATTCTTTCCTTAAAGAAGCAGCTTGCTGGAAAGTTGGCACACCACCTGTCATCAACAGCCATAACATTGATTCCGGCAGGAAATTATCGCCATCAATACCTGTATTAGGTAATCTATTTTGACATTCTTCAATCGTTAAACCTTGAAATTTAATGCCATGTTCGGGATCTAATGATGTTCCTTGCCAAAACATTGACTGATTACCTCTCATCCCACCTAGAACTGATGAAATGGTAATCGGTCCGACAAACGTGCTGCCATAACAGGCCTTCAATTTTTTCACAGCATCTCTTTTCTTAGGTATCACGTTTTCTAATGCTTCCTTGAGAGTCAATGCAGAAGACTTTATAATTGCAGACGAATTGAAGGACCTTCTGTATATGTGTGCGCCCGGTAGAAGCCTTTGTACCATTTTGTATTCAATTATTTAGCGGCGTCTATGTATAAATTCTTGATCAAATACGATCTTTTTTTTATGATTAGAATGCGTGACAAGCCAGTCATCTTAAATACATAGGGATGAAAAAGCTTTATCTCCTATTTAAGGTCATCCATTTTCAGTGTGGAGTAAGTCATCAAAACTGCTATTTAGCCGCTTTGCCGATTTCGCTTTAGAACCGCTAACATGGTGTGTCACTTCCCCAATTTTATTTTTCTGTTCAAATTGTTTGCTCATAGAAATATTTATGTTTTTTTATCTTTCAACTGAATAATATTTCTATTTTCGGAAATCTTAACCAACAAAAAACAAATTTTAATTTTTGTTTAATTTAAAGAAAAAGAATTACTTTTATAATTAAAAAAATTAAAAATAAAAAAAATATATCATGTGATCTATTTGTGATTACTACCATGATAAGAAATTTTATAGATCAGTCAAGATAATCTCTTTAATATAACCTGTAATTTAGAATTACGACAACATAACGGCTTCAACCTTTGCATAAGCTTATATTAACTATAGAGATACTTTGATGATCATCTCGATGATGTATTTAAAAAGAATTTCTTATTTCAGGTTGTTAAACAAATAAATATGTTATTATATATTTAATAAACAGTTAACCTTGAGATTTATTTATCGACTCTATAATACGCCTATAATCATCTTTGACTAAAATAAATGAATTTTGTAAAGCTTCTCTTGCCTTTTCTGGATCAGTTTGATCTAGGGCATCATAATTTTTAATGTACAACCTATTCTTTACCTTTAATTCAAATGATGGAGAATTGTTTAAAAGAAGAAGCATTTCCACAAGACGATTAAACTGTCTTTCTTCCAGTTTTAAAGATTTTCGGCTTGACTCCAAAAACTCATCAGAAAGCTCGGAGTGCTTCTGAAAGACGGCATCATAACCAAGTTTTCGCAGTCTTTGAATATCATTCCTGTCGCGAAGATCGTCAAATGCTTCGTTTGGATCCTCTACAGTAATTTCAGTAATACTTTTGTCTTCTAGCCAAGATTGGATTATAGCCTCATAAAGACAGGATCCGTGGCCTTTATTTTGATAAGGTGGAAAGATCAGAAATTGAGATATTTTGGCTCTGAATTTTTTATCTATATCCTCATCGAAAGATTTTGCTCCAAGGTAGTGCCAATACTTGTAAGTAGTGACGAAACCAATCAATTCTTTTGTTTTCTTGTTCAACAACCAATAGATTTGCCAACTCGGGTCAGTCTCATCTATATAGTTAGCGGCTTCGATAAAAAGTAATGAAAAGATTTGAACACGACGATGCATTCTCCTGGCAAAATCGTCAACCAAACTCGATTTATATACAACAAATTCTTCCCCATTCAGCGAATACTCTGATACTTTTTCAAAAACATCAGATAAATTATGTGTTTTTCGTTCTTCTGCAAAGCAATCTACCCATTTAGCTTCATCCCTAACAATTACATCATCCTTTGGTAGAAATGAGAGTAATTTTTTTTCCACGTCTACAATATTGTCGTCTCCTAATTTTGCTGAATACTTGACGTTAACATACGGCTTGAATGTTACTGAATCAAATGCTAGGTGGATGATGAGATCCTTATAGCCGTAGATCTTTTCGGAGTCACCGTAAATTGGATACGTGAATAATGGTGAAAACTGAATAGCGTTTTCTCCAACTATAGAAACTCTTAAGGCTTCGTTGGCGCTTGAAGTCCACGTTTCAGGCTTGAAATCATTGGCAGACATATTCTCGATTCTCACTATAGTTATAGCTTAAGCATAATTTTGCTGAAAACAATTCCAGAAAGATCTATTCCTAACTTCGAGTAGAAGTACATAGAAATCTAATAAATTCGTTATTCGAAGACAATATATTTATCACTTATAACGGTGTGCTATTTCAAGAACTTAATCCATCAATTCTGGGATATATTATAACCTTCTGAGGCGATGCAGTAGACCAAAGACTTTACCACGACTTGAAAATGCTTGGCGTAACAGCCAACTTCGAAACTCACTAACATGAAACAGTTTGGACTGGCAGCCTTTGACGAGTTGAAGGACGGAAAGTACAATGACGTAAACAAAACCATACTTGAAAAGCAATCTGTCGAACTAAGGGACCAATTAATGGTATTCCAAGAACGACTGGTAGAATTTGCCAAGAAACACAATAGCGAGCTTCAAGCTTCACCTGAATTCCGCTCAAAATTCATGCATATGTGCTCATCTATTGGGATTGATCCCCTATCTTTATTTGATCGAGATAAGCACTTATTTACAGTGAATGATTTTTATTATGAAGTATGTCTTAAAGTTATAGAAATTTGTCGGCAAACTAAAGATATGAATGGAGGCGTCATTTCTTTTCAAGAGTTGGAGAAGGTGCATTTTCGTAAGCTGAATGTTGGACTCGATGATTTGGAAAAATCTATCGACATGCTAAAGAGCCTAGAATGTTTTGAGATATTTCAAATTCGCGGCAAAAAGTTTTTACGAAGTGTTCCAAATGAGTTGACATCAGATCAAACAAAGATTTTGGAAATATGCTCAATTCTGGGCTACTCAAGTATCTCTTTATTAAAGGCAAACTTGGGATGGGAGGCTGTTAGGAGTAAATCTGCTCTTGATGAAATGGTCGCTAACGGTTTATTGTGGATTGATTATCAAGGTGGTGCAGAGGCGTTGTATTGGGATCCCTCTTGGATTACGAGGCAACTGTGAGATAGTTGACTTGAACAGGAATGATGGATGAGCGTTAAGTATTTATCGATGTTGTATTTTATTGAGCACAGTTCTTACCGGTGATCTCTCGTTGTTGTAAACATTCGATATCATATGCATCATAAAAGTTTACATTTAGTCTTTATTTGCATCAACGCAAATCAGGGAAGTGCAATAAAATAAGCATTCTATGAACTCGGAGAGCTGACGAAAAATTTTTATATTTTATATGTTGCGGATGAATTATTAATGCCATTATATAAAAATAGGTTATCAATAGGAACGTAATGGTGTGTGATAAGCTTTATAGCCTCTTGAACCACTGCACCTCCAAAAAAGGCCATTACGGAATAGTTCTCGTCGACTCGTAAACCAATAAACTCATCTTTACCCTCTGCAGTTACTGCCGGTTGCTCCCAGAATTGGACCATAACTAATGCATCTAAAAGGGCATTCGAGGTGCTAAAAATACCTAACAAGTCACTTTTTGGCGGCAATATTTTCCTGACCTCCCCGTAATGAGAACAAAATGTCTCCAAGACATCTTGTGAAACTGTTTTTTTACTGCGAGCCAAACTTTCCTCCACACGAGACTTGTCAAGCTTTGCTTTTACTTCATACAGTTTCTTGAGTCTGATATAATTTTCCGTTGTTGACTCCATATCTGGGAGAGCGCCCGTTAAAGGTTGAAAGCTGAGCTCCCCATTCTCTTGAGCAATATTTTTCAAAGTCAATAATAGTGTGAGAATCTCGTAGTTATAAGTATCATGCCAATCGTTCCCATAATCTGATATTTCCAAATTTCGGAGCAGATCTTCCAGTTCTTTACAGCAATCATTTTGAGAGCAGGCCAAGTAAGCATAGCGTTTAGCTTCCACATAATTGGGTTCGTAGATAACATCATTCCCTAAAGGAAGGCAAATTTGGTCTAAAACTTTCTTCATCTGATCAATCGTTATCCTCCCATTATTACCATCCCTTTCAAGTTTTGCAATACACTTCATGAGCAAAACAGTATATGGAATACCAGAAAACGTGGCTATATCCATTTTACTTAGGTCAAATGTATCTACGTAATTTATTAGTTCAGGCCAAGGGTTCTGTAACCGTAAATCATACTTCTTACTATCTGGGTGTGCTTGCAAAACAAAATGTGTTTCTGAGAGTACCAGATATATATATCCATAAAATCCAGAGACGAAAGTGTTTAGAACAGGCGGAAACTTTGTTCCTCTCTGCCGCCTAATCTCATTTAAATCGAGCATCGTAGTTTGCTCACCAATACAAGTCAAGATCACCACCGAGAAGCGGGTCCAATCATACTGAGGTTGCTGTAACGTCTTTCTAAGGTCATTTTCCTCATATTCTAGCTGTTTAGAAGCCAATGGCTCAAGATCTTTTTTAAGCTCTGCTAAAAACAGAGAACCCGATTGAACTGCACACTCTACTTTGAGCCAAGTAAGAGATGATATTCCGGCAAGCACCAGATTCTTAAAAACTTCCTGCAGCAAAGGTGTAGCAGGTCCTACCACGCACACACGGGACCGGTTCAAACTATCTTGGCCCAATGCTCCCCATAGTCTCAGCTGTCTATCATATCTTTCCATATTTTCATCTACGGCTGTCTAGTTGGCCTAAGAAAGAAAGAGAGGCGACTCATTTTTTTGACGTCAATCGTCTGACTTGTCCTTCTATTTCATTGCTAGGCTAGAAAGCTTAGCTCTATTACAACCCCGCTCGTTGCAGCCGAGTGAAAAGGGGATTGCGAAAGGCGTTAGAGGGGATAAAAAGGGGCCCTTTAAAAAAAAGACGGAAAAACCGGGAAGATGCAACGGCTAAATCGCAATATATAAACAGGTGAGATAGAAAAGAAAAAAATCAGTTAACCTCTTTCCTCAATTCCAATGCTTGACCGTAAATTCTCTTTATTTGGTATACGAAAGATTAAACTTTCAAAGCTCCAACACAAGAATGCACAGAACTTACTCTTTAAGAAATCAAAGAGCTCCAACGGCTGCTGAGCTACAAGCTCCTCCACCACCACCATCCTCAACGAAGTCCAAGTTCTTCGGAAAGGCCTCTATTGCGTCTAGTTTTAGAAAAAATGCGGCTGGTAACTTTGGGCCAGAGTTGGCTCGTAAATTGTCTCAATTGGTTAAGACTGAAAAAGGTGTCCTTAGAGCTATGGAAGTTGTTGCCAGCGAACGCCGTGAAGCTGCAAAGCAACTGTCTCTATGGGGTGCTGACAATGATGATGATGTTTCCGACGTAACCGACAAATTAGGCGTCTTAATATATGAGTTGGGTGAACTACAGGACCAGTTCATCGATAAATATGATCAATACAGAGTCACATTAAAATCAATTAGGAACATTGAAGCCTCTGTTCAACCTTCAAGAGATCGTAAGGAAAAGATCACTGATGAAATTGCCCATTTGAAATATAAAGATCCTCAATCAACAAAAATCCCAGTTTTAGAGCAAGAACTAGTTCGTGCCGAAGCTGAATCTTTGGTTGCGGAGGCTCAATTATCGAATATCACACGTGAAAAATTAAAGGCTGCTTATAGTTATATGTTTGATTCATTAAGAGAGCTTTCTGAAAAATTTGCCCTGATTGCTGGATACGGAAAGGCCTTATTGGAGCTGCTAGATGACTCTCCTGTCACTCCAGGTGAAGCTAGACCAGCGTACGATGGCTACGAAGCTTCTCGCCAAATTATTATGGATGCTGAATCAGCCTTGGAATCTTGGACCCTAGATATGGCTGCAGTCAAACCAACTCTTTCATTTCATCAGACCGTTGATGACGTCTATGAAGACGAAGATGGTGAAGAAGAAGAAGAACCTGAAATCCAAAATGGAGATGTCCCCGGTCAAGTAGTCGAAGAAGAGGAAGTTGAATGGACTACTGAAGTTCCTGTAGATGATGAAGCCCATGAGGCCGATCATCATGTTAGTCAAAACGGTCATACCTCCGGTTCTGAAAACATCTGAGTTTTTTCTAATAATTAATATATTCGAACCTTTCTATATTGTGCTTGTTTTTCACCAGCCCGTGTCTACCTATTATTAATTTCATCTGAATTTGGTTCAAGTATTGTTCGGCCAATATTCCGGTATTGTAATCACCTTTATAATTAATTGAACAAATTTTATAAGACCTAATAATTAACCTTTCTCTTGTTCTTCTTTGCCGTAAGAGATTCAACTTTTCGAAGTCTAATTAAATGAATATGATCTATGAAGTATATATGTACAATAAAAATGCCTATATTAATAAAATTCCTGTCCAAATGCCAGGGCACTTATGCCTCCCTCATCAAACCTCCCCAACTATTCTCCTCTTTACTAGCTCATTTTTGAAAGCTACATCATTGTCTTTGATATACGCCATTCTTTTTTCCAAAGCAGCCTTTGTGGCTATTGCTTTAACCCGATTTCGATATTCTCTTTTTTTCTGGGAAATGTTTGAGGGTAGGTTTGTGGGCTTCTGATGATCTTGTGCTGTATTGGTGCAGCGTAACGTAGTGGGGATACAACCCAAAAAACGTAGTATTTTTTTTTGTGAAGAATCACTTTCTTTCCAAATTTTCCAAGAGAACTCACCCTCGGAAGCAATCAGGTTGCCCAACAATTTTCTTGCTTTTTCAATTGACTTTTCTGATAACGTATTAGGACTACCAAATTTGAAAATTGAGTCTGCTTTGGTTCTCCAATAAGTTGTCCGCAATCCAAATCCTTCACTAACTTTTAAGTCTTTGATATACTGTAGGACTGCCCCAAAATTCTTGGTGTTGCCATTCCTAACCAACGCTTTAAATAACATTTCGAACGTCTGAGAATCAGGCTTAATTTTGTAAATCTTACGACAAGTATTATAGCAAAGGAATGCCAAATCACTTCTTCCCTTATTAGCAAATACCCGCATGAAAAGATTCATTGCCTCCGAGTCTAACTTAAAATTACTTTTCAAGTGCTGAAAACCATAGTCAAGTAATTTAGATGCGGTTTCAAGTTGTTCCTCGTTTAGTAGTCGTTCTATGCACAAATAGAACGTCTTACGGGAAATCGGTAGTGAATTTGCTGCTAAAACTTTTAAACAGTCTTCTGCTCTATAATCTCCGTTCCTTAGCACAGTATAAACAAAATTTACGTTAAAATTTCCTAAATGTTCACCCATTTGAACAATGTACAATTGTCTCGAAACTTCATCACGAAGAAAGTTATAACATGTCGTCCAAGTTATTACATCTGCAAAAACTCCATGATTACGCATACTTCTAAGATAAAAAAGGACCTCATCGTCAGGGTGCTTGGTTTTTCTAATATGCGAGTTTTTCACTACATTACGCAGTAAAAGATTAAAAGTGACTGTATTTGGTTTAGTCCCCTCAGCCTTCATTTGTGCAAATATTTCTCTACAAGACGCAAAGTCGAAGTGCTCACTGAAAAAGTATATTGAGTCATTATAAACTTGAGCAGAACGCAACGGCAGAGTCGTCTTATTGGTTGGATGAAGTAGGTGCCGCAGCATCTTACGCACAATACCATTTAGTTTGGAAGATGAACGAAAATTGAACTTTGTATGACTTAGTATTCCAATATAATTTTCAAACAGTTGAGGGTTCTTTGAAAAGTCAGGGAGAGGAGGGATCTCGTCATTACTAAACTTAAGAAACTTACGAGTGAAGCGTTCTGGCCCTGAATTCTTCTCATTCGATGTGCAATCTATCAGTAGCGTCAATAGTTCTCTAGTAAACTCTTGAGACTTTGCTGTAAGAAGTTTCTGGAATTTATTCGAGAAATTCGTTTGTTTAGAGAACATATACATTCGTTTTGCACGTTCCTCATCATAGTCATCCCTAATTTGTTTCCTAGAAAGCGTTAAAGTCGGCAGGCTTGAAAGGTATTCCTTAACTCGCTCCCTTTCATACTTCACACCATGCCGTACTATTTTTTTTGCCTCTCCATTAACTGACGTTGATGTTGGGCTATCTATTATTTTTTCATCAACTTTCTTGACATTTGCAATTGGTATACCCTCTCTGAACAGGCCTGGAAATATTACTTTCTGATATAGTTTTGGAGCTTCTCTCCCACTTTTGGATAGTGCTTGTGTCAAACACCTTAATGTATTCATAAATATACTAAATGGCTAAGGATGCCCAAGAGTGCCAGAAGATGCCAGAACAAAATCACCCCGAAGTAATCGGTTTTAGTTCTTTTGGCCTTTCCTCTTTTGAAGTTCTGTGTGCGAAAATGCCGATTTTCGCCCGAAACCAATAATACTTTTATGACACTATTAAAGATTAAATATAGTAGAAGTATCTAACTTCAATGCACGATAACAACGAAGCCTGTGTTAGTGTTATCATTTCTGACTCGAAAAATTTTCCCACAGATTTTCTGGTGTGGCATCAGAATAATTAACGAATTTTTACCTATTTTTTCACTACGTAAAATATAGTATAATCTGCTATGGCTAATCTTCTGCTTCGATGGAATCGTCCCTATAGCTTTCACCACCAAACAATGAAAGTAAAGCAGGTAAAAATAGGAGAGCATGCAATGCTGCTACAATGATTAGTGTAAACCACATCCTAAAGTAAAATACATCAAATATTTTCGATTGGGCGAATGCAAGTACACAAACTCCAATGAATTTGGTTAGAGTTATACCTTTGATGACGGACTCACCTATGGTATTTAAGGAATAGAGAACTCTTGAGTTTGCGTCTTTCTTGGTTTCACTGGGGACCACTGTAAATGATCTAACAATATGAACACAAAACTCGACACCCAAACCGACACAAATAATTAAATTGACTAAACTGACAGCGTTGAGTGAGATACCTAGTAGGGCCATCAAAGCACCAATATCTACGATAATCATGGTAACGACCAAAGCCAGTAAGAATGAGCTGCGTATATTCTGCAAGAAAACAGATGAAATGAAAAAAATCAGGATAATGGCACTCCCTATTAGTTTCAACGTCAATGGCCCCAAAGTTTGATATTGAACAAAAAAAATGTAAAACGGCGAGTATGCAAACATATCTAGTTCGGGGAACGAACTTGATATCCTAACTCCATCACTATACGCCTGGATAAAGTCCTTTTGGGATCTCAAAGGATGATGAGCTGTTCTGAAAACTGACGCAGACACACTCGTTTCATTATAAACTAATGCAGTCGAATATGGCGCACGACCACCTAGAGGGCAGGGGTCACTAGGCGCATTAATCCATATGCTTAGGTATTCCATGAAGTCCTTGCCCTCAGGAAACCCTGACATGTTGTAATTCCAAGAACCCTGCTGGAAACAAGTTTCACAACGTCTACTTGGAAAAGAGGGAGGACAAACCTCATCTGTTCCCTTCTTTAATCTACAACACTGGTCGTTTTGAGGATTTAAAAACATGAAATAATCGTCCAGCCAATTGGCCAATGGCTCCGTAATTGTTGACCTGTGTCTTTCTTGCTCCAGTACATTAGCTAATGAGTCTCTTTCGCAAGTTGTAAACTTACCACATATTTTCTGTTGGTTTTGTCTTTTAGTCAAATCTAAATTCTTCACGACCATATAAACCGGTGGTCCTACGTTTAGGAAGCTATAAACATCCTTAAAATAGTCAACCAGGTAGGAATCCTGTGGAACAGCCAATGTTTGATCTAGCCCAAATTGAATTTCTGGTAAGAAAACCAGAGATGTGAAAAACCAGACCGAGAATATAATGATTATGAGCCTCTTTTGCGTTAACATTTTAAAATAAAACGTTTTCAAAAATGATTCCTTAGTTTCTTCATTTCCAGTAATTTGTTTATAATTGGATCTCTTTTCGTAGAGAGACAAAATGGACACATACGCCGTTAGCTGTAATACTCCGTTGAATATAACAGAAACTGTGGAATATATAGCAAAATTATGGACAGCTGGCATTGTAACAAATGCGGCTATCAAGAAGCATCCGGTTTGACATAGCAATGACATTAAAATAGAAGGAGACATTCTCCCGATAGCGCTTATTATTTTTTGATCAATTGAATACTCCGGTTTTTGCTCGCAATTTCTATCATACTCATGTGTAATCAAGAAAATATTATCTATTCCTATTGCTAAAATTAGAAACGGTATTACTTCTGCTATGATCAATGTCGACTTCAAACCAAAAAGAGTTAAAAATCCGGCTGCACAAACAATAGAAGCCAAAACTATGAGTAAACCAGATATTCCAAGTAACAACCTAGTTTTCCCATCCTTTCTCCTCAAGGCCCATGTAGCATATAAAAACATCATCAGGTATGATATTGCAACGGTCGAGATATCATTATTATTATTAAGCTCTTTTTCCAAGGATATTTCGGTATTAAAACTGATCCTCAGGCCCTCGGGGACCTTTAAATCCAATAAATACTCTTCCAATCTTTCTTCCCAGCGATTAGCTGATTGCGTGTGGTTGGTCAATAGAAGTGTTACAACAAACGCATGCGCATTGAGAATATCATCGTCACTGAAAAGAAGATTAGTTTTTAGAGGTTGCTGGAAAGTAGGTAGACAGTTTACAGGAAATTTCCCACATTCCTGCAGTTCCCTTTTCCAGCTATCCTTGTTTGGTAAGGCCCCCTGAAAATACTGAGTAAAAGACTCTATTACGCATGTAGAATCTTCTGTTGGTCTGAAGCAGAGATCTTGGTATCCAATATTTTCTGACGATTGTAGCTCTTCCGTAATAAAATTTTCAACGTCAAACCACCAGTGAAGTGTCTCATATGATAACACAGGGCCTGTCTCATTCACAACAAATATTTGCTCTGTCCTGTAAAATGGCCCAAAGTTATCATCGAAGTACTCTTTTTCTTTGAATTTTTCAGAATTTTTACTCACCCACAAATTAATTGGATCTGTTTCAAGAGTAGCGTACTGAAAAATGATGAAACTGAATACAAAGATACTAAAAACAGTGGTTATTAATATCTTGTAGGGGTTTTCAACGGAAAATTGTCCCACTCTCGAAAATAGGTTAGCGAGTTTACCATTAAAAAAGTTAGTTTCATTATTAAAACTTTCGAATACATTCGTCTCTGATTCATCTAAGGAACCTGATTCTGGAACAATATCGTCGTCCACAATCATTGCCCCGTTTTCTTTTCTTTTAAAGAGATAATACCACATAAATGCAAAAAGTGCACAGATCGTGTAAAAGATCAGAACAGAAAGGGAAAAGCATGGCAGAGGGCCAACTTTACACACGCCATCTTTTAAAGGTTTTAAATGGGGGCAAGACTCTTGACAATCAGAACACGCACATTTATATTGAGCATCATCGCAAGCATAAACCTCATCATTAAATTCCTGCCATTCTTTTTCTTCATTTGCTAAATCATACTTGTAATTAATCTGAAAGGGGGATCCACCAAGCATAGGTTTAGCATCCCCCAAAAACTTCAAGAATTGACTGTAATTTTTGGCACCACCTCCGATTAGGTCCATCGCATAACCGTTGGTAGCAGAAAATTTAATATTCTTACATGAGTCATAAAATTCAGATGCCCAAGACGAATTCATGAAAACGTCTAATTCCGCAACAATATCTTTATCTTCTTTTGACTTTTCTACCTTGGTAATATTGACAAACCTTCCTTGGTCAGCAGCGCAAGTGAAGTGACAGAACAGGTTATTAAAATTCTTGAGGCATGCTGGGCATGAGGAAATTAAAGGTTGAGCCTTTTGTAGGTTATCTCTCAGTGCTACCACTTGATCTTTAGTACAGCAGGCATAACGGACCTCTTTCCACTCTTCACCACAAACTTCAACCAAAAGTTTGCTAGTTTCATCTGAAAGAACAGGAGGTTCAAAACTACGTGGCACAGGGCAAGGTAATTCGTTTCCAAATACTGACTTTTTCCCACAGTTCCCATACATGGCACAGGTAGCTGTTCCCTGAACGAGCCGCATCAGCTGGCCAACTAGTGCTATAATCCATAGCACATTCATGGTTTTACTAATTGAAGTTCTGTTCTTGTTCTTTTTGGAGATGAATTTAGTTATCTTCTACACAAGAACGTTGTTATACTGGTTGTTGATGTTCCTCTCGTTTGGCACTCCCGCTATATAAACGCTAAGGGGGTCACCCGAGAAGTTCAAGGCTCTTTACCAGAATATCGCAAATAATTTTTATAGTACTGTAGGTAATAGGCTAGCGCCATCCAGAAGTCTAGTTTAATTGCCAAAAAGTGGCGCTCTTGATGTTAGTGACGGGAAGAGAATATCTTGACTACTCTATCGTTCGGTAATAGTTAATTACTGGGATGCGCTTAAATGATTATACATGTTATTTATGTCGACGACTGCCTGTCGAAAAACAATGTAGCGAATACCTGCATAGCAGTTCAATAATAGGAGAGAATCATTGCGTATATATTACGAAATACCACAACTGCAACACATTTATGTAAGATTAAATTGTTGCTTACATCTGTTGTGACATTAGCCACGGTATGCAATTAGCTGAATGATTTATTTCAATAAAAAAGGAAATAGACCTTCCCAAAGATAGTCCAACTTCCCAGCATTTGCTTTTGAAGTTTTGCTTCGTATTGGAAGGCTTTAAATGGCGTATTTCTTCCGTTATTTCGCACCTTAAGTGTATTCTGTTTCTTACGCGCAACGCACTTTTCTCAATAATGAGACCTAAACAATGATTAGACAGAATTATTTTTAATGAAAAAAGCAGCATGACTAACTTTGTTAGGAATTAGGAAAGCCAATTCAATTCAGAATGAAGCTTCTAAAGGACTTATTGGTAGATAGAAAGGAATTTGAGGATTGGAAGAACAATTTAACATGGGCTCGGGATGGTACTCTATATTTGACCACATTTCCTGATATTAGCATTGGGCAGCCAAAGTATGCTAAAGACATTAATTCCAACAGTAAGAATCTATTTCATGTGAAAGAATTCCCGCTAGAATTTGAAAATAAACTGGATTTCGAGCTGGCGCAACAGAATGGGTTATTAAATTCACAACCTGTTTGTTATCCCAGAGTCTGTAAGCCATCACCAATAGACGATTGGATGGCCGTATTGAGCAATAATGGTAATGTTTCTGTGTTCAAAGATAACAAAATGCTCACAAATCTCGATTCAAAAGGAAACTTAAGTAGCAGAACCTACCATTGTTTTGAATGGAATCCTATTAAATCATCAATCGTGGTTGGTAATGAAGACGGTGAGCTTCAATTCTTTAGCATTCGCAAAAATTCAGAAAATACTCCAGAATTTTATTTTGAGAGTAGTATTAGATTAAGTGACGCAGGCTCAAAAGACTGGGTCACTCATATAGTATGGTACGAAGACGTTCTTGTAGCGGCGCTTTCAAACAATTCTGTATTTTCAATGACACTTTCTGCTTCCTCTCATCAACCCGTTTCTAGAATGATACAAAATGCTTCGAGAAGAAAAATTACTGATTTAAAGATAGTGGATTATAAGGTGGTTTTAACTTGTCCCGGATATGTGCATAAGATAGATTTAAAAAATTATTCAATTTCTAGCTTGAAAACAGGATCTCTCGAAAATTTTCATATAATCCCATTGAATCATGAGAAAGAGAGCACGATATTATTGATGTCCAATAAGACTAGTTATAAAGTTTTACTAGAAGACGAACTTCATGTGACGGCTGATAATATTATCGCGCCTTACTTAGAGAAGAAATTCAAGAAATGGAGCACAATTTGGAATGAATTCAATAATTATGAAACAACTCTTGTCATACACGGAATATCTCTCTCTCCAGACGGCTATTCAATAGCCATAGTATACGATATGGAACGGGTGGCTTTCAAATATAAAATAGCTTCAGAACAATCGTTTAACATCATGTTCGCCCCACTATATCATACTTGGACAATTTCTGAACGTGCTGTTGGATTAGCGTGGTATCAGACGTACCAAATTTACAACCAATCGCTGCCCAAACTTCCAGAAAATTTCAGTATGAACAAGAAATTACTGAATGGTAATTACCCTATTAGTCTGGATTTCCAATCATACCTCAATGCATTAATGAAAAGTGAAGAGATGAGGATTATAATGTTCTTGAATATGACTATCGATAAACCGTCAATTTTGTCATTTTTGGAAGCCTTATATGAATACGCTATAAACAAAAAATCCGAATTAACGAATAGTTTTGATTTAGCTTGCGTATTATCTATAGCGGCAATACTTAAAAGAGAAGCGCCAATTTACAACGGCACGTTATTGATGAAGAACAGCTTTCTCGAGGAAACGTTCAATTTAGAAAGCTTCACAGCTGACCCTGAGACTGTAGCATCCACCACGAATAACACGTGGAAGAGGTGTGGTGTCACTTTGCTTCCAATACTTACAACGCATGTAAAGATATGTCCTGTGAGCAAACAACGGGTAATAGACATAAAACGAGATGATTTGAATGATTATGGTTGGTTTACAAGGGGTCTATTAGAAAGATTTAATGAAATAAGCGTATATTGTGGAACAACGCTGGAAGTTATGTAAAGATAAAAGAAACAAAGAATTACTTGCAGATATAAAAAGTAGTCATAAATATCAGTTCAGTTTACTATAATATATAGTAGTAATCACAGTATACACGTAAACGTATTCCTTTTAGCGTGAATTCAGGCTGCGCATTGAAAAAAACTTCCGTGTTGAAGAAATGACCTGATGTGTTGTATGTTCGGAATTGATAGAATCTTGCACCCAACGTGACAATTTTTTCCGGAAATTGGGCCTATTATATCGCACATCGAGCAAGTAAATGTTTGCGTAATCATTTGCATGCCGTATAGCACGTCCAACACTTTGGTTGACAGCTTTCATACAAATATTCTCCATAAACTCCTTTGTTGCTCGTGAAGCTTCCTCTTCCGTTCCGCCTGACTTCATTATTTTAGCGGCCAAATGCTTCCTTTTAACTATTAGTTCTCCACTAAAAATATTTGGGAACGGCAGGCCCACCATCACCACAGCCCTACATAAATCATCTTGAAAATTTATTCCCTCTGATAATTTTCCCCCAACAATAGCCAGCAAAAGAGACCCCCTTCCCTCTGCTACCGAATCAGAATATCCAGATAGAATATCATCGCCGTCTTTTGCTTCATAGAATATTTTCCTCACGTTATTTAATGTAGCAAACCTGTCATTCTGTTTCCAGCACTGAATTACATGCGCCAAATACTGATAGCTTGGAAAAAAAGCT
>JXWR01003286.1_pt1 | contig 20868 bp, 9 predicted proteins | sample 315541 | NCBI WGS metagenome assembly JXWR01 (sample SAMN03273951, study PRJNA271842) | soil metagenome | isolation source: rice field ambient CO2 | place: India: CRRI Experimental farm Cuttack,Odisha-753006 | collected 2013-12-17
CGATACGAACCGCTGACCCGCCGCCCCCCTGATTGATTGCGAAATGCAATGTGTAGATACCAGATAGCGTAAAAGGTGTAATTCTACTAATCTAGTGTTATAGAGCGTTGTAAATAAGGGACGTGATTAAAGATCTAAAATTGAGGTCTAAAAGGTAAAGTATGTAAGAGACGTAAAAAGGTGAAGGTGTAAAAATAAAAAAAATAAAATAAAAAAAAAAAAAAATAGAGAGCACTGTTAACCGTCAAGGAACAGGTCCCGAAGAACTGAATTAAATATGACTCAAAGTGAAGCAGGGCAAAGTAAAGCAAGCAATGTTATTTTTGAATTCTGCGTCCCTTTGTCATTCTTGACAAAGTTAGGTTTGGTAAACTTGCAAACTGTAGTATTGATCACGATAGCTTTGATGCTTTTCTTGCTCCGCGTATCTTTGATAATGTTGTTGTTGTTGTTGCTGCTGATATTGAAACTGACCCTGTTGTTTGTGCTTCGTGTTTCCTTTTTCAAAGTCAACGTAACTGTAAGGGTTTGGCAATGCAGTATGACAATAATTTCCAGCTGCAGGCATGACTCTTGAAGGCGAAACGAATTCTGGTTGTTTTCTAAAGTTTGTAGTCGGTGTTTGAATGTATTCGTCCAATGAGCTAAGCGATGTTGGAATTTGCTGGATCTTTATCTCTGCATCGTAGACACTATTATTAGATGATTCTGGAGAGACTGAAGAATATTCTGACATAGTGGTTGATATTGGACTAATTTTGGAGCCGCTGCTGCTGCTGCTGCTGCTGCCACTGCGGCTGCTGCTGCTTGAGGAAGATGAAGACTCGGTAGGGCTGGTGCTGTAAGCTTTGATGTGGGCACGTGGCGGGGTTGGCGGAGTTTGACTAGTTGGAGACGACGACGACGACGACGATGATGATGATGATGTCGTTGTCGTTGTTGTCGTTGTTGTTGTTGTTGTTGTGTTGGCATTGTTGTTGCCGTAGGTCGAGCTGAATTTGGCATTGAAGTCATCAATGTAGTTTTTGAATGGCACTATTTTGGCCTGTAAGTTGTCAATAAACTTTACCAATTTCGAAACATTGAAATTCAACATGAGAGGGTTGTGCTTCAAGATAAGATTCAAAACCACAAGCTCAAGCTCGTTGATTTTTCTAATTGGAATCTTTGTGAGTCTGGACCAGTATTTTGACTTCATGGCAAAATCGTTCGACGATTTGTTAGATACCATCAAACACACAATAAAGTTCAAAAATAAGTTGTCTTCTTTGGTTTTGTAAAAAACAGGGTACTCTTCCTCGGCCGTGGTAAATTCGTGATTTTCAGAATAATGGTGGACCAAGTCTAAAAAGTACAAGGCATTGATGATGATGAAGTTTGGGAATCTTAATCTTGCCAATATTTTTTTGATTTTAATCAAAAACTGAGTTCTAAGTCTAGTTAATTCAAAACCAACAAGTTCGTTGGTATCGCTTGTCTTGATATCGAACCAACTTGCCAAGCAGTAAAGTCCAACATAGTTGCCATTGAGAACTTTGTTGTAGTCGTTGTTATCGTCATTAATGAATCTAACAACATTTTCTCTAACCTGAACTGGGGATGCTGTTAACGATCTCATTTTATTGTTACTAATAACCTAGTAATTTCGGTTTATTGAATATATATGTTAAAAAAAAAAAAATACTAGTTCTCGGTGTGCAAAGAGAAAAGCACCCTTCACAAGACAGATTTCTCCACAGCAGCTAAGCAGAATATATATATATATATAGAGAGAGAGAGAAAGAGACTGCTGCAGCTTCTCATCAAAAACAAAGACCTGTCTGGGGAGTAGCTCCGTGAGCCAGGAAGGGAGTGTTCCAATGGGACTGGTCACCCTGGAGCCTCATTATTGCCAGAGACATATGAAGCACTAGCATTGGAATAGTGTGAACTCCAGAGCTGTGATTACCTTAAACCAGTGTTTCTGCAGACAATGCGCTACTGCTGCAGTGCCCTGCATGGGAGCGCCCAGTACTGCGCCGAGGGAATCAGCAAGACTCCAATAAACTCAATGATCAACGACTTTCGCCATTGGTAATAATAATGTAGCACGTCGATGGCAGGCGTGTTGAAGAAGGACTGAGCAAGGCAGCTGAGCTACCGCTGGCGGTTATGGGCTAGGCACGAGGCACGGAGCAAAAACAAATCATAATGGCGGTGTGCATTGGTGGGACGTCGTTTATAAAGTACTATTACACTCATTTGTCTTCTGCACTCAGTATATCTCCGTCCAGCTACTGACCATTCCCCGTCAGTTGATTGATGATTTTTCAGTACTCACAGCCAAAAAAAAAAAAAATCGCACGTGACAAACATTCAAGCGAGCGCTTTGGGCGCTGTGTTTACATCAATAAGCGATGCCAGCCAGTGTGCTAATCGCCGGTAGCTATTCACGAGAACTACTTGCACTTTCTCCAGCAATACGCTATCCTATGCCTCCAAGAAAGCTGTCTACTGCTACTGCTGCTGCTGCTGCTGCTGCTGCTCCAAAAGCAGCAAAGGCCAAACCAGTCACCAAATCAGGTAGAATTACTAAACTGACCGCGAAATCAGGAAGAGTCATTAATACCGCGAAATCAAGCCTCGGTGCACTTGATACTCAACCACCATTAGAAAACAATCCTGAGCGTCCAGTTCCTTCCAAACCGCCAAAATATCAGCCTAATGAACAAAATCACCGTTATTGGCTCATCAAAACCGAGCCGGTTAATCGTATTGATCCCAAGTCTAAAGTAGACATTTCTTTTTCCCTTGAAAGTTTAATGAAGGTGGAAAAAGAGCCATGGAATGGGGTTAGAAACTGGGAAGCCCGTAATAACTTGCTACATATGCAAAAAGGTGATATTTGTCTAGTATACCATTCGAATTGCAAGAATCCTGGCATTGTTGGAGTTGCTAAAGTTGCCGAAGAAGCGCACCCGGACGCTGGTCAGTTTAGTCTCAATGACCCTTACTTCGACGCCAAATCTACATTGGCCAAACCGCGATGGTGGTGTCCCGATATGTCTTTCCATAGACGGCTTCGAAGAAAATTATCATTAGTGGAACTCAGAAAAGCAGCTGACAGTACTGAAAACCTTAAGGATTTCATGTTGGTTAGAAGAGGCCGGTTGAGTGTAATTCCGGTTAGCGTTGAGCAATTTGAGGAGTTGATGAAGTTGGAGCAGATTGGGGAAATTGACAACGATGATAATTTGGACTGCAGCATCTCGCAGGAGTTTATTGCAAGTCCAAAGAGAGAGGATTAGTCATTGTATATTACTTTTTGCGTTTACTGTATTTTAGATAAAGACCTATAAATAGACAACTGATAGATACTAACTGGCTTGATGTTGAGTAGCACCACGGAGGGTATTAATGCAGGGCGACGGACCCATCACCCTACAGAAGTGCAGCATTATTTTTATTTTTTCGCTTCTGCTTCTAGAAGATTCGGTGGATTCATGTCTAGAAAAAAAGCTATAAACACAAGAACCGTCGTCCACTTTTGCGATTGATTGGTAATGAAGTAAACGAGAATCATCAATATTACCCCATAACTCCATTGCTTTTATCTTTTCTTGAAAAAAAAAAAGGTATCCATCTAAAAAACGATACAATACAGCGCAACGCAACGCAACGCAACATAATATAGCACACACAAGCAATACCAATGACCTCCACCTCCGCACGTCCAAGAGTCTTTTTCGATATCACCATTGGTGGTGAAGCCAAGGGTAAAGTGGTGTTTGAATTATTCAATGACATTGTCCCAAAAACTGCTGAAAATTTCAGGGCTCTCTGTACCGGTGAAAAGGGAAATGGTAAACTTGGCAAACCATTATCTTACAAAGGCAGCACTTTCCACAGAGTCATCAAAGATTTTATGATCCAAGGTGGTGATTTCACCGCTGGCAACGGTACTGGTGGTGAATCCATCTACGGAGAAAAATTCGAAGACGAAAACTTTGAACTTAAACATGAAAAGCCATTTTTGTTGTCCATGGCTAATGCTGGTCCTAACACCAATGGTTCTCAATTCTTCATCACTACGGTGCCAACCCCTCATCTTGATGGTAAACACGTTGTGTTTGGTAAATTGATTAGCGGTAAAGGTTTAGTTAGAACAATTGAACGTACTGAGACTTCAAATGACAAGCCATTACAAGACGTGGTGATTGCAAATAGCGGAGAATTGTCCCCAGAAGAAGAGCTTCCAGCTGCCGGCGTGCAGGATGATGGTACCGGAGACGTTTACGAAGAATATTTAGCCGATGATGACAAAGTCAACTTGGAAGACCCAGAATCTGTTTTCAAAGCCATTGACGCAGTCAAAGCCATTGCTACCAAATTGTTGAAAGAAGGCGATTTGCAAAAATCTTACGCTAAGTTCAACAAGGTGAAGAACTATGTTGAAGAATACTTCCCAGATGACTTGTCTCCTGAAAACATAGACAGACTCAACAAAGCAAAGCTCAGCGCATACCTCAATTTGTCCCTTGTTGCTTTGAAATTGAACAAGAATAAAGAAGTTATCAAGGCTGCCACTAACGCTTTGGAAAGTGAAGCTATTGAAGATAAGCAAAAATCCAAGGCATTGTACAGACGTGGTTTGGCTTACTCTAAAGTCAAGGACAACGAATCAGCCTTGAAAGACTTAAATAGCTCATTGGAATTGACTGCTAACGACCCAGCTATCCTCAAGGCAATCCAGGATGTGAAAAAAAGCGAAAAGGCCAGAAAGGAGAAGGCCAAGGCAGCCATGTCCAAATTCTTTCAGTAAGCTTATTTAACAGTTAATTATTTGGTTAACTTTTCTTAACCCTATTCCCTTCTCTATCTATTTTTCATCTATTTTCAATGCATTGTTTTTACTAAATTGTCAATTCTTCGCTCGCCATATCTAAAGTAAGTCACCATTGATAATCATCTCATCTTCTTTTGATGTTGCAAACATGCGTATATAGATGCACGTGACCGTATGAGCTAGATACTGACGTAGACAGCGGTGTCCGGGTTTTATGCAGCGCGTGACCTTTACACTGGGGGATTGTCTGAAAATCCAGATTGTATTGAATGAAATAAAAGAAAAGGAAGAGAAAAAACAAAATGGCAGCGGCGTTAGCCAGCTGGTAGCGAATATTATAATATTCTGATACACCACATCCCTTGTTATCTGGATTTATTCATCAATAAATTCAGTGGATTCACATTTTTTCACACGTTGGATATGGCTACAAGAACGTTTGCTTATTCAAGTGCGCCGCTTCGTACGGTAAAGGAGGTACGTTTGTTGTCGTTGATGATGATGATGATTTGGCGCGTCCACACCCCGGTGGCGGCTGAGTGAATGACCCCGATGAGGTTTCGTGTCTTTTCATAATGAGACATAAAGGAACAACGGGAACCAAACAATAATAAAGCATTTATGGTGAACATTTTACTAACATGTTGTTTTAGCTCCAATTTGGGCTCTTTTCACCTGAAGAAACAGTAAGTATATTTGACTTTGATGGGTTTTGTTATGTTAGCAACAACAAAAAAGTGGCGTCATTGTGAAACAATTTTACTTTTTTGTACCTTTCAGTTGCATGTTTCTAATATCATTCTTTTTTAGCGTGCTATAAGTGTAGCAAAAATTGAATTTCCTGAAATTATGGACGAGAATAAGAGGCTCAGGGAAGGTGGTTTGAACGACCCAAGATTGGGAACTATTGATAGGGCTTTCAAATGTCAAACTTGTGGTGAAGATATGTTTGAATGCCCTGGGCATTTTGGACATATCGAATTGGCAAAGCCTGTTTTCCATATTGGGTTCATCAGTAAAATCAAAAAGGTTTGTGAGTGTGTTTGTATGCATTGTGGTAAACTCTTGGTTGATAAGAAAAACATTCAAATGGAAATGATTTGCAAAATAAGAGACAAAAATAAGAGATTTCAAGCTATATGGCAGCTTAGTAAAACCAAAATGGTTTGTGATGCAGACTTACCTACTGAGGAAGAATTGGAAAATAATGATGGCGAAAACCCTATCACTAATGGTGGTTGTGGTAATTTTCAACCAACCGTTAGAAAAGAAGGCTTGAAACTTTGGGGTACTTGGAAAAAAGACAAAAACTCTGATGATGGCGATGCTCAACCAGAAAAAAGATTGTTGACTCCAAGTGAAATTTTGAATGTCTTCAAACATATTTCTGATGAGGATGCCGCTTTATTAGGTTTTGATATCGACTATGCCAGACCTGAATGGTTGATTTTAACAGTGTTACCAGTCCCTCCTCCACCAGTTCGTCCATCTATTGCATTCAATGAAACTGCTAGAGGTGAAGATGATTTAACTTATAAGTTAGCAGAAATCTTGAAAGCAAATATAAATGTGCAAAAATTGGAAATGGATGGTTCTCCAGCGCATGTTATAACGGAATTTGAATCTCTTTTGCAATACCATGTTGCCACTTACATGGACAACGATATTGCTGGTCAACCGGTGGCTTTGCAAAAATCCGGTAGACCAATCAAGTCTATTAGAGCAAGATTAAAGGGTAAAGAAGGTAGAGTTAGAGGTAATTTGATGGGTAAGAGAGTTGACTTCTCTGCAAGAACAGTTATTTCTGGTGATCCTAACTTGGACTTGGATCAAGTCGGTGTCCCAAGATCTATTGCCCGTACTTTGACATATCCAGAAATTGTTACACCATATAATATTCACAGATTGACAGAGTATGTGAGAAATGGTCCAAATGAACATCCAGGTGCTAAATATGTTATTAGGGATACTGGTGATAGAATAGATTTGAGATATCACAAGAGAGCTGGCGACATTCAGTTACAATATGGCTGGAAAGTTGAAAGACATTTAATGGATAATGACCCAGTTTTGTTCAATAGACAGCCTTCTTTGCATAAGATGTCCATGATGTGTCATAGGGTTAAAGTTATGCCATTTTCCACATTCAGAATTAATCTTTCTGTAACTTCTCCATATAATGCTGATTTCGATGGTGACGAAATGAATTTACATGTGCCACAATCTCATGAAACCAGATCAGAGTTGTCCAATTTGGCCGCTGTTCCTTTGCAAATTATATCACCCCAATCCAATAAGCCAGTTATGGGTATTGTGCAAGATACTTTATGTGGTGTTAGAAAAATGACCTTGAGGGACATCTTCCTTGAATATGACCAAGTCATGAATATCTGCTACTGGGTCAAAGATTGGGACGGTATTGTGCCTCAGCCAACCATTTTGAAACCAAAACCTTTGTGGACCGGTAAACAAATTTTGTCCTTGGGTATTCCAAAAGGTATCAACTTGATTAGATTTGAAGAAAAGACTACTTTCATGTCGCCTTTGGATGATGGTATGTTGGTTGTTAATGGTGAAATCATGTTTGGTGTCGTTAACAAGAAAACTGTTGGTGCTTCTGCTGGTGGGTTAATTCATACTGTTTTCAGAGAAAAGGGGCATACAGTTTGTGCTAAGCTTTTTAGTAATTTGCAAAAGATTGTGAATTATTGGTTGTTGCATAATGGGTTCTCCATTGGTATTGGTGATACTATTGCTGATAAACCAACCATGACGAGAATTACTTCTACTATTAACGAAGCTAAGCAAAAAGTGCAAGAAGTCATCTTAGATGCTCACGCAAATAGATTGCAACCAGAACCTGGTATGACATTAAGAGAAGCCTTTGAGGCTAATGTCGCCCAACTTTTGAATAAAGCCAGAGATGACGTCGGTAAATATTCTGAAAAGTCTTTGAAGGATTCCAACAATGTGAAACAGATGGTTATTTCTGGTTCTAAAGGTTCTTTCATTAATATTTCTCAAATGTCTGCTTGTGTCGGTCAACAAATGGTGGAAGGTAAGAGAATTCCGTTTGGTTTTGCAGACAGAACTTTACCACATTTCACCAAGGATGATTTTAGTCCAGAATCTAAGGGTTTCATTGAAAATTCTTACTTGAGAGGTTTAACCCCGCAAGAGTTTTTCTTCCACGCTATGGCTGGTAGAGAAGGTTTGATTGATACTGCTGTCAAGACCGCCGAAACTGGTTACATCCAAAGAAGATTGGTCAAAGCATTGGAAGATATTACTGTCCATTATGATGGTACCGTAAGAAACTCAACTGGTACTATTCTTCAATTTGTTTATGGTGAAGATGGTTTGGATGGTACGCAAGTTGAAACTCAACCACTTGACTCATTGACCGCTTCTGATGAAGTTTTTGAAAAAAGATATAAGATTGATTTGATGGATCCAGAAACGATGATCAAGTCATCTCTTATTGAATATGGCGATGATATTAGAGGTGACGTTGAATTACAAAAACTTTTGGATGAAGAATATGAACAATTGGTAAAAGACAGGTTATTCTTGAGAGAAGTCTTTCCAACAGGTGAACACAAATGGCCATTACCAGTTAATCTTAGACGTGTGGTTCAAAACTCTCAACAAATTTTCCACGTTGATGGCAATAAAGCTAGTGACTTGCCTCTTGACTACATTATCAAGAAAGTGCGTGAATTATGTGTCCAACTTAAGATTGTTAGAGGTGAAGGTGAAATGTTAGCTGAAGCTCAAGAGAATGCCACTGCATTATTCCAATGTCTCATCCGTTCCAGATTGGCTTCTAGAAGAGTTATTGAAGAATTTAGATTGAATAAGGATGCTTTCAACTGGGTAATTGGTAAAGTTGAAGAATTATTTCAAAGATCTGTTGTCCATCCTGGTGAAATGGTGGGTGTTCTTGCTGCTCAATCTATTGGTGAGCCTGCTACGCAGATGACGTTGAATACTTTCCATTATGCTGGTGTTTCTTCCAAGAACGTTACTCTTGGTGTACCTAGATTAAAGGAAATCCTTAACGTGGCAAAGAACATTAAGACTCCATCCTTGACTATCTACTTGGAGCCATCATACGCCCAAGATGAAATGAAGGCTAAGACTGTGCAAGCAGCTATTCAATACTCTACCATCAAAGATATCGTGTCCTTGACTGAAATTTTCTATGATCCTGATCCAACCTCTACTGTCATTGAAGAAGATCTTGATTTAGTGGAAGGTTTCTTTTCTATTCCTGATGAAGAAACTGAAAGAACGCTTGATCAACAGTCACCGTGGTTATTGCGTTTTGAAATTGACCGTAGTAGTTTATTCGATAAGCAAGTCACCTTAAGTCAAGTTGCCGAAAGAATTAAGCGTAGTTTTGGTCCTGATCTTTTCATTATTTGGTCTGAAGATGCAAGTTCTAATAAATTGGTTATTCGTTGCCGTGTGGTTAGAGACAAGAAAGCTTACAACGAAGAAGTTGAATCTGAAGAAGATCAGATTTTGAAAAAGATTGAAGCATACATTTTGGAACTTCCATTAAGAGGTATTGAAGATGTTGTTAGAGTGTTCATTTCCAAGAATGAGCACCATATGATCATTGACGAATCTGGTAGTTTCAAGAAAACTTCTGAAACCATTCTTGAAACTGATGGTGTTAATCTTGCTGAAGTTTTAGCTGTTGAAGGTGTTGATTATAAACGTACCTACTCCAATAATTTCGTTGAAGTGTTGTCTGTGCTAGGTATGGAAGCTGCCAGGGAGGTACTTTACAAGGAAACTTTCAAGGTTATTTCTTTTGGTGGTTCTTACGTTAATTATCGTCATATGGCTATGTTGATTGATGCTATGACATCAAGGGGTCATTTGATGGCTATCACTCGTCACGGTATCAACAGAAACAACACCGGTGCATTGATGAGAGCTTCTTTCGAGGAAACTGTAGAAATCTTGTTGGACGCTGGTGCTTCCGCTGAGCTTGATGACTGTGGTGGTGTTTCCGAAAATGTGTTGTTGGGTCAAATGGCACCAGTGGGTACAGGTACTTTTGACCTTCTCATGAATGAGGAGATGCTAAAGGATGTTCCGTATAATGTGAATTTGCCATCTAGTTCGTTTGTCAAATCAACTGCTGCAGTTGAAGGTTCTGCCACTCCTTATGATAATGACGCACCAATGTATGAGGATGACATTGAAATTGATGAGGATATTAACTTCTCTCCAATTCATGATAATAGTGTTTCTGATACTCGTGGTGGCTTCTCTGAATACGGTGGTGCTATACAAAGCCCATATAATGCTACCTCACCAATGACTGCTACTTCACCATTTTCAGGTTATCAACCAACATCTCCAGGTACTTTTGCTTCAAGTCCTTCATACGATCAAGGTGGTTATGCTCCAACTTCACCAAGCTACTCTCCATCTTCACCAAGTTATTCTCCAACATCGCCAAGTTACTCGCCAACATCGCCAAGCTACTCTCCAACTTCTCCGTCATATTCACCAACCTCGCCAAGTTACAGCCCAACATCTCCAAGCTACAGTCCTACTTCGCCAAGTTATTCTCCTACTTCTCCATCTTATTCTCCAACATCCCCATCTTACTCTCCAACCTCACCATCTTACTCTCCAACATCCCCATCCTATTCTCCAACGTCTCCTTCTTATTCACCAACCTCCCCAAGTTATTCACCAACATCTCCTTCTTACTCTCCGACCTCCCCTTCATACAGTCCTACCTCTCCATCTTATTCCCCAACATCTCCACAATATTCTCCTACCTCTCCATCGTACTCACCTACCTCTCCATCATATTCTCCTACCTCTCCATCGTACTCACCTACCTCTCCATCGTATTCTCCAACCTCTCCATCGTATTCTCCAACCTCCCCATCATACTCTCCTACGTCTCCTAACTACTCGCCTACCTCTCCATCTTATTCTCCAACTTCTCCATCTTATTCTCCAGGATCACCTACTTATAGTCCATCATCTCCAAAGAACAATAATGAGAAGAAGAATTAGTTGGAAATTAGTCATTAGTAAGGCAGGCACTAGCAGTGTTGTAACCTGACCAACAAAAAAATCAAAATAATCTTAAAAAATTTTTGAAAGATTTTTTTTTTTTTCAACACCGAAAAAGAAGACCGCGTGTACGTGTGTGCTAATAAAGGAAGACGAATTTTGTAATTTAATAATGTTCTGATATAATTTTAAAAAAAAAATTTTTTTTTCGACTTATTTTTACGTATCTTATAAAAAAAAAAACTTTATTTTATTTGAATTAAAAAAAAAAAAAAATTGTAAAACATGAAACATGAAATATGTAGATGTATATTTTGGGCATTCTATTATGCTTTTCTCTATTTTCTTTTATTCTTCTCTGTTTTTCTTTCATTCTATTTTGTTTATTTTTTTTATTTTTTCTGATTTCTTACTTTTTATGAGTTAGCTATTGTATGAGCAAAAAATTAGAAAAATATGAAAACTTTGCTTGTTTAAAAAATAATAATGTGAAATCGTCTTTCATCATATTCCCGTAAACGTTGCTAGTGTTACATGCGCAACTTTTGTCACTTTACATAAAACTTGGTGGAGATCGCAGTTCTTGAAGGTCCATCATCTTGCAATAAAAACTTAATATAAAGCACAACTTGTGTCTAATTACAATACAACATGAAACTAACGTCTGAGGAAAAGTCTAAAATGTAAAAACATTCGGATAACACATTCAACTCAACCAGCACCTACATATATACAAGCAAAAAGCAATCATGAAAGCTATAAAACAAATTTTCCGTCAATGCTTTCTAGTAATCAAGCCTTTGAACATATCAAACGAGTTCCCATCAGGTTGTAATTCAAATACGTTCCCAGTAGGTCTATCCTCATTATCCAACTCTTCCACCAAAAGCAAACCAAAATTATCAGAGATTCCTCTAATTATGGCCCTGATATTACCCAAAGATCCAAGTGTAACAATTTGACCACTATGCAACCAGTACTTGTAGTATTGCGATAATAATGGTCGGAATCCAAAATGCTTAAATTTACTAAATAGCCTCTCTAAACAAAACACAAATCTTGCAGCTAACCCTTCAAGAGTATAAGAGGGCAATGGATCAAGACCATCAATGTGTCTGACTTTATTAAGTTGATTAAGCACCAAGTTCAATGAAGTGGTAGGAGCAGCATTGGAAACATTGGTGCCACTTCCCACAACGAGGACGTAGTTGTTATCCAGCACCGTAGTATTAATCAATAATCCCCCAACTTTAGCGTAAATTGGATCAATTTCATAAACGTATCTGGAATTTTGTGGCTTATTGAAAAATTCAGGTTTGAGAATGTAGACATCGTTAGGCCATTTTATTTTGACGGGCATCTCAGCGTATCCTGATTCTGCATCTCCTCCATAAGATAGTATTGCCTCAACTACCGCCATACTGGTAAGATATTGAACAAATACCACTGGTGCTTGTTTGGCTTGTTCCAAAGACAAGCGTAATATCACGGAGATAGCTAATGTGCCCATTGGACTCACCCACACGTTACCGCCTCGGCCACGACCTGAGACTTGGGTAGTACCTATTGCGGTGAAGCCATCGGGCAAGTATCTGAGGATATTGTAATTTTTTTCAAGTAATGTGTTTGTAGAGGTCAAAATTTCACCATACATTAAAGGTTGTCCAAATGTCGCATTAAATTTCGATTGCTGTTCTTGTTCTCCCCAATTATCCTGTAAATGAGAATAGTATGAAAGAATGTTGAAGTATGGAGACATTTTAGCCGACGGTTTTTCACCATTTTCAAACACCCAAAGTTCCTTAACTGCAGATTCTGCGTCCTCGTAGTCTTCTTCGTGCATTTTAATATGTTTGGAAGTTTCACCGTTTCTGATCTTGCTAACTTTAAAAGTGTCGTTAGGAGCGCGAATGATAGTTTTCTCGTCATCGGAATACCCAATATCAGTTTCGATGTTTCTCAATATAGATGAAACTGCTTTAGGATCAATAGATGACAAAATCAATGGGGTAAGTTTCGGTACTTTCGCATCCTCGGGAGTATTGACCTTTAACCCCAATTTTTCAAAACAAAGTCTCAAAAACACATCGCGGTCATTTGAACTAGCAGTCATTTGGCTAACCAAATTTTCATTTTTTTTAGGAGTAAAAAAACTAATCAACGAAGGTTCAAATTCGCAATGAGGACCGAAAAGAATTGCTGCTCCCTTGTTTACCGAGCAATAAACAACAGCCGCATTGGTATGCAGAGAGCCAGAATCAACGTCAATCTTTTCCAAGTACTTGGACAAAATCTCAACATTGCTGAGCTTATCAGCATCCACAAAAGTTGGACCACCATTATAATGAGACACAAATGAAGTTGGCATATTATTATCAACACTAGCAAAATTTTCAGCTCCTTCTATAGAACAAATAGCTGCGCGTTCTCCGCGATCAGTGCCGTATTGAAAACCTCTGAATGCAGTTCCTCGAGCTACTCCTGGGTAAAAACCTAACTCTCTTGATCCACTGACTTCCATATCAGTGCCAGTCTCAAACTCTAACCGTGATGCTGCATAGTATGCCCCAGCGCAAAAACCAATATATTTACCACCTCGCTTGACAAAGTTTTTGATCTTGCGGTTACCATCACCATTAAAGTCTCTGCAATAAGGCAAATCAGCACCGCCTGGGAAAACTAATAAAGATGTCTTTTCGCTCCATGGCTCATTTTTGAGCACTTTTGCATCGACACTGATCACCGCATAATGTGGAGACAAGAACCTTCTGAGAGTATGCAAACAGTGTTTTACAGATTCAGCAGTGGTGCCAGCACCTAAAAAATACAGTTAGCATAAGTAGAAAATGAAAAAAATGGGGAACAATGATTATTATTGATCTTGGTCAAGATCGAGTAAGTATTGCGTACCAGAGTATACAAGGACGTTCATGATTTGCAAAATCAAAATTATGCCAATCTTAGCTTTTTCCCTCGCTTAAATCCGATTCGCTTGAGTAAATAGACAACCTTTAAAATGGCAAGATAATTTCGGCAAAACGGCGATGAGTCTTTATTCACTGATAAATTGAAACAATCCCCCAAAGGGCTTGAAATCTGAATTAGCCGTTTAGTCACGTGCTATATTCGTATTCCTATTTGGGAAAGAAGTGAGTCATGTTGAGTCACAAACATAGCCAATGGACTCCACACCAACTGGGTTTTCAGGACTCCTAAAGCACCCAACTCAGGCAAAGCAGTATTTTAAAAGTGTTGCGGTTGCTGGACTCAGCAAATTATATTACATTACACCATTTATGTCCACAAGAAACAACGGTCCAGTGTTTTGTGAAGCAAACACGTTGGGCACCACATTGCTCAACAGCCAGAACAACGCCGGTAAACAGTCTCAAAAATTGTACTCCACAATTGCGGATTTTGGTAGCTGGGCCAAAACTGAGAACCAGCAGCCAAACTCTGCTTTTACTCTCAGCTACAGGGAACAAAAAGCGGTTGCAAATACAATAAGAAATCAAAGTTCCAGTAAAGAAAATGAAAGCTTTAGTCCTCATTCCACCCAGCAGCAAAAGAATGAGTCTAAATCAAGGACATTGTCACTGCGTACAAATGCTCAAAAAAGCACATCATCTTCTGAGATAATCAACTTGAAGCTTTCTGATGTAATACACTATCCACCCGTTCCTTTTGAGAGTGAAGTTCCGGTCTCAGCTGTGCGAAACGAAGTGTTGCGAAGAAATAGTCTTTATGGTGGCAGTCTGAACAGCTTCAATAATTTTATGGAAGAAAGACTTATCAGATGGAGACCTTCGATATCTTGCAATAATGTTGACGACACTCTTTCAGACCGGCATATCTATCAAAGGCTACAATTACCGACTATTACTTCATTGCCCAGAGGAACTACAAGCAATTCACAAGTTACATCAAGATACGATACGGCTGAGGTAGGACCTTCAAACAATTTGTTCTCCAGGTTTGCACTAACGTTCACAGCCAAAGCACAGGATCAGCCGGAGGAATCATTTAGACGTATTGATGAAGAAAGTCCAGTAGGAAATGAACTGCAAAAGAGTACTCAGCAACTATATGAAAATGTTGAAGAGTTTTCGACTCAGCAAGTTAACCAGGAGTACCAGCAAGTGTCCAACTTTGCACCCCATGCTTTAGTTGCCGGTAGGCCAGCTTCTGGGAAGGAGAGAGTGCCAGCAAATGAAAGTAATGGTAGCCAGAGTAGGGCTGTTGAAGCCCAAAATAGTATAGTAAGGGCTCTTCCTTTTACTGAAAAGGATTTATATGTACTATTTCCAGAGTACGCACAGACACTACAAGAGGAAAATTCAGAAGACAGTAATCTGAGCTGCTCTGAATGGTGCTCGGGCAGCTGGAACTGGCTGACTCAGTCCCTACAGTGCATTTTTAGGTGTGGATAGAACAATTTTTAGCATAAGAGTACATTATATATAACATTTATAATAGATATGAAAATCAATATAGATATGAACATTAACAAGAGGCGAATCTAAAAAGAAAGATACACGTAACATCAAACATTAAAACAAGCAGTCATTATAAATAATTTTAAACATGGGTCATTAGTCAAATAAAGTATCCACCGATGCACCAGTGTATAATTTGATCTGTTGTTTAGTGGCTGGAAGAACTTTGCACTTAACAAGTTTCTCACCACCTAGCTTTTCGTAAGCTTGGAATCTATGACATCCACCAAAGGCAAAATAGTATGTCTTGCCATTTTCTCTAACTTTAAGAACGTCTATTGGGGGCAATTCACCATTCAAATCGGTTGCTTGTTCCAAAGAGCATGTCGCGCTAGCTGCGGGGATCCCATTTAATGTTGAGACCATCGAGTCAATTTTGCTGTAATCTAGCACCGGAGGAATTGGTCTTTTAATTTGACTAAGAGGAAGGTATTCGACTCTGTTGATCAGTCCGCTTTGAATTGACATTGTAATTTTGTATTTGTTGATTTTAAAAGATATACGTGAAATATGGTGCAATATAAAAAAGTATAAATTTATGATTGTTCATAAACAAAACAGAGAGACAGAAATAAAATAGCATCGCCAGCCGTTCTTATATGCCATCTGGGTGCTTATAAATTTGCGCTCGCGGGAGAGTCTAGAATCGTCACGAAGTCATCACATACATATGCAGCATCGTGCATTGAAGCATTACTAACCGTTTCATTACTAACGACTTCGTTAACAGATATATAATCATGACAGCTTCCAGAACATCAACCCTGTTCCATTTCATTCCAGCTGTCTATACATACACATATACATCTATAAATACATTTCAGCCAACCAACCAGCGATTAGACCGTCTTGACAAATACGAAATATAATGCAATGGCAATGCCCGCCATCACTGTGTACTCTGCAAGTACAATTGACACAAGCCTTGCGAGTCTGTATTTGAGGGTATATCTTGTACTGTAGTACAGACTGTTCGCTCTGGTTCTTGCTCTTTTTCTAAATGCATTTATCGGTGAATATTCTTCTCTTTCATCTTCGATATCAATCCTAAACGATTCTGTTGCGTTGGTTGATGAAGCATACGGCGATTCAGGTTTAGTGTTTCTTGAAAAACTGAATATAGAAGACAAGAGATTTTCCTTGGAAGAAGAGCCCAGACTTGGACTTTGCACTTTGTTGTATCCATAATATCGTTTCAGCTTGTTTATAAACTTGTAAGCATTAATGAGGATGGTCACCCCCGATATCACTGCGGTAATAATGTACATAATGATATCATTATATGGAGTAGGCAACAAGCAAATTGTGGTTTCAAGTTTGATTTTATCAATATCAAATTTCTCGCCTTCGATATTTTCATCGTGAATTGCCATTAATTGAACTGCTGGCTTATTCACCCCCATAGTCATGGATATTGACTTGACAGTAATTTCATTCACCATTTTTTCCACATTGTTATCCTTGTATTTGTGCTGAACGAAACAATAATCGTGATCGTCTCCTGAGAAAACCAAGTCTGGTTTTGTTTTAGATAGAATCTCTTCCGAGGTGTCTGCATCCAACACGCTCTGGTACTGGTATCCAGCTGTGAATGGGAAAGTTTTTGATTCACGCAATGGACCGCATGACGCTTCTTTAGATCTCATCAACGGCACATGCGTCAAGAGCACCCTTGGCTTGTCCTTTGGTTGTTGCGCAATATCTTCCAAGACTTTTCTTGGCTTTGAATATATCTTTTCATTTTGTGTATTTGATAAGGCAAGAGAGTTAATGGGTATGAACAATACGTTGGATATTTCATAAGGAACTGGATCTCCAAAACTTTCCTCAAATCTTTTTAAAGCACGCTCAGTGATGCCATTTTTCCAGCCAATGTCATGGTTTCCTGGTAAACTGGTAATAAAATTCGATGAGGGTATGTCATTGTAGTTTTTAAAAATGTCATGAAACCGAGTCATTTCATGTTTATAATAAGCGTCAGACGAAGAACGACCATTGTCCTGGTAGTCGCCCAAGAATATTATTGAATTGGGATCCAACGCATAGGAAAGAAATTTGAAGTTTCGCTTTAAATATTGATCGCTTGTGTGTTTTGTTATTTTGAGGAAAACCTTGTTGTAGGATGGATAGGTATGATTGTCAATAAGCTGAGGATCAGCTACAAACAATACCTTATGTGTGTTTTTGGAATCATAATTCTATAGAGTGTTAATATGGAAAAAGCTATTAAGTACACATATCGCGTCTATACATATATGTATAGTATTTGATTTAAGCTACTACTCACCTCATTCCAGTTCTCCCACGAACATTTACCAGAGTAGTATTTGGGTAGGTATCGCTGGTTGTAGTAGTACACAACGATCCACAACACCGACAAGCCTAGTAGATGCCACTGCTTTGTCTTGGGTAGGAACTTAGCTAAGGGCAACATGATTGATATCAATATCACTAACTACCTTTGTCTTGCTTTGCTATTGCAAGCTTTGTCCTTCCTCCCTGTGCTGGTGCTGGTGCTGGTGCTGGTACTAGTACTGGTTAATAATGTACTGCCTGTGCTTCCACTGTGGCCTCATCGTCGGGGTGTTTTGCTGTCGCGTCAGTCGCTCTTCTCTTGGTCACGAGCCCTGCAAGAGGCAAATCGCTTCCCGTTGCCCAAGGAAAGACCATGGCTCGATGGCTGAACATGCTCCGTGGAAAAAACTCCATCATGACTATAGTAAGCATACGAGATCAGCTCATCGCACAGCATCAACCACTCATTGACTAAACAACCACAATATAGCCACGTTTTTCTTCTGTCTGTTGGTACTCTTGATATATATCAACCATGGGTCCTAGGAAAATTGGAATTCAGTCAGACGAGGCCTCCTCAATAGTGATTTCCGAGCAAAATATCGAATATCTTTTAAACGCTGACTTGAACGAGTCACCATCTATATTAGCATCGTCTTCGGCAGCATCAGCATCAGCAGCTTTCACAGGCAATGATTCATCGGCAATGGACTACCATAGCTTCAACTTAGTGTCTAAAGACGCTCCACTGAAACTGAAGCTGAAGAAACGCTCAGAGTATAAAAATCACAATGACAAGCTGGGCAAGAAAACCAAAAATAGCGAAATTGTGCTGCCGAAAGGTAAATTAGCTGGAGATGGTTTAGCGAAAAACAAGCCACTTTCAGCATGGCAGAAGAGAAAATTACAGCTGACATTCGACGATATTGATATTGATCTAGGTGATGATGATGACAACGATGATAATGATGATAACGAATACCAAAATAATACGAGATTTAGCGATTTTGAAGACTTTGAGAACAAAATTCCGTTGGAAGATGACTTTATCGCCACGGGTGACGAGGTTTCATCAAAAAGTGGTCTGCTGGTTAGCGAAAAGTTTGCGTCAAATGATTTGGTATCTGAGGTTGAAGTTCGAAAGTATGAGGAAACAAAAGAAAATGTTAAACTAAAGAAAGATTTTAATGATGAGAAGAATGTTGAGAAAAAATTTGACAAGAAAAAATCTGACAAGAAAAAACCTGACAAGAAAAAATTTGACAAGAATTTTGAAAAGAAGAATTCTAATAAACAGAGTTTGGAAAAGAAAAGTCTTGATAAAAGTTTTGACAAAAGCTGTATTAAGAAGAGTTCTACCTCCAAAGCTTCCAAGCCAACCAAACAGCCTCATGAGCCACTCAATAAAGCCGGGCACGAAGTGAATAAAAAATCAAGTCGCAAATTTGAGCCCAAGAGAAAGCGGGCTTCCGAAGAAGAAGAAAATTATGAAAATACTTATCCTCAAAACAATCAAAAAGATTTTGATATTGCTGAATATATTGATGCCAAATTGAATTTAGACAGTGATGTTGAGCCAGCTAATGAAGGCAACTCTTTCAAATCCCGTATGCAAAAGTATAGCGATCATCAAAATTATCATGACACTAGTTTAGGCAATTCTGTTTTGAACGGTAACGAAAAAGGCCATCTGAAAAAACAAAGAGATGAGAAGAAGGAAAGAAAACCGCTTTCAAATGTGGGGGCGGGGACAAGTAGAGAGCAGTCCGAGGATTTGGATACTACCAGTTCAAAGAAAAGAATGAAAGACAGAAAGGCAAAAAAGCAAAAAGAAAAAGAAAAAGCACAGACAGAAGCTCAAGCTCAAGCTCAAGCTCAAGCAATAGTAGAGGCTGCTTCAAAGCTAAATAGCAATGATCTAAAGATTAACACAAATTACAACAAAGAAATAACAAAACAAAATGGATCTGCAATAACCGATATATTGGCAAAAACAGAATCAGAAAGCCAAAGTAATTCTGAAAGAAAAAAGGACAAGAAAAAGGATAGAAAAAGAAAAGAAAAACCGAATGTTTCTGATAACGAGAATGATACTAATGCATTAAAAAAATCACAAAATAACAAAAGAAAAAAGGATAAGAAATTATCAAGACAAAACAATTTTACTAATTCTTCAGGTGCACCAGATCGCAGTTTACGGGAGATGCAATTAAGTTTGCAAGTATTTAATTACTTCAACGGCACTGACCAGAAACTATTAACTGAAAAGTTAGACAGTCCTTATATATTGCAAGTTGTTCTCAACGCTAACGAGAAGTTAAACTTATTGATACAATTTCTTCTTGAAAAACGTTTAAATCTTAAAAACAAGGAGTTTTTCTTGTGTTTATTTGATTTTCTGTTACAGGTGATATCGAGCCGTTATACTCCTTTGGAAATTTATCAACATGATGCGAAATTTAAGATATTGAAACTAGAACATAGTAACAGTCTTTTTATTAATAAATCACATGCTGACGATAGTAATGATGTGGACAATGCAATAAACCGCATCAATTTTGATCTTTTCAAATACTTCGGTTACATTGCCATATGGATTATTTATATTGTCAAATATACCAATAATATTGTGAGAATTGAAAATTTTCCAAGACGTCATTTGAAAAAATTTATGCAACATGCTGCTCTTGATGATTATTCGCCACATCCTTGGAGTGAAGAAAATTTAAAATTGTACGGTGAGGCAAAGTTTAAAACTGAGTATCCTTTTGATAAGAATATTTTCGTGATTATCCTTAGGCTTTTAGATATCAAGTTAGATTGAGTGTTCTCAAGTCTCTTTTTTGTATGCCTCACGCATTCTCTATCTTTCAGCCATAGCTATGTACATTTATTGCTAACTTTTAAAATTGGTCTTTCGTTTTAAGACTATATATCGATTTTTTAGGAATGTTTGTATGTGTCTGCGTGTGTACAGTATACTATCGATGGAAACGTTCCATAACGGCAACCTCATTTATTGCATGGTCAGCTAACTAAAGAAATAAATGAACACTCTTTGTATCTATAAGTGAACAAATGAAAAATTTACAAAAAACACAAAAGCAAAAGAGAGCAAAATTAAGTAGAAGAAAAAAGCGGAAGCTTAATGTCAATGCAAAACAAAGAAACCGTTTTAGTTCAGATTCCTCTAAGGGAAGT
>JXWR01001026.1_pt1 | contig 20715 bp, 13 predicted proteins | sample 315541 | NCBI WGS metagenome assembly JXWR01 (sample SAMN03273951, study PRJNA271842) | soil metagenome | isolation source: rice field ambient CO2 | place: India: CRRI Experimental farm Cuttack,Odisha-753006 | collected 2013-12-17
TATAATGGCAGAAACTTACAAGAGGCATTCGATTTCCAAAAGTAGTATTAGTAAGCATATAATAAGTATATAAGCAACGATGCCATAGCTAATCTTTTTAAACATGTATGCTTCGCTGAGAATTTTTTTTACATGCTTTTATGCCACAAGACCTACATATTTGTAACAATGAAAGTTCCAGAAATATGCTTGTTCAAGGGCCTAAGCCGAATTGCATTAACATGCTGGTGTATTGTAAAATAGTGTCTATGAGGTTGATTATTAATGGAAAGCAGACAGTGAATGTTGGACTTAAAAAATATGATGTGCATGGACGCTCATAAAATGTCGAATATTAATCCTTTTGATTATCTTGTACCTCTGAATACTAAAATACTGAGTAAGCTAGCTATTTCTGTTTTTACGTTATCCCTAAACATATACCAAAAGTAAAAGAAAAATGAAAATATTATAGACATCTTCAGAGAAGGTTGTACTATTGTCCCGGACAAATACAGAAGCAAGAGCATTATCTATACTTTCGTACTATTCTGCATGACTTTTGAAAACTTGAATGTTACTAGCGCTTTAACAACTTCCTTTTTAATTGCTAAACAGTTTGATGCTTCATCCACCACTGTTTCATGGGCGCTATCTGCTTATGCTTTAATATTAGGAGCTTTTATTATCTTTCTTGGTAAATTAGCCGATGTGATAGGCGTCCATACGGTTTTTTAATGGGTATCTCATCCATATCTATCTTATCCCTCATAACTGCAGCAATCGAAGATTCTGCAATTAAGATGATTTTATTTTAATCACTTCAAGGTATTTCTGCTGATGCTTATGCCTAGCGGGTATGCTTTAACTGCAAACTATTTCCACGAACCGGCATTAGGCAAAACAGTAAGAGGTTTAGCTGTTTCGCTAACTTCAAGTTTTGGTGGTCTCGGGAAAATCCTTGGATATGCATTTTCTTTAAAAAATATCGGTTATAAAGGGTTTTTCAACTTCACTTTTTCAACATGAGCATTGTGTTCAATTGTGCTTTACTTAATAATCATTCCTGTAAAGGAACCGCAGGCTACAAAGATTTGAAATTTAAAAACTTAGACTTTGCTGGAGTGACCATGCTTCTTATTGGTTTACTGCTAATAATTTTTGGGCTCACTGAAGGTGGTGTTACTTGGAATCCACCAAAGGTCAACGTTACTATTCCAATTGGTGTTGCGTTGATAGTAAAGATGGTATTGCTTGAATTTGTATACTTGAGAAATGATAAAGATAAATACCAAAATAAAGTGGTGCTATCTAACGCCAAGTCTGTGGAAGATGATAAACTAAAGAAATGTTAATAATGCCATTGATACTGGAGACAATTATGATTGCACATCTCAACACTCTGAAGAGGTAGACTGGAGGCTTTCAGTAAAGTTAATGTTTCCAAAAGAGGCTTTTAACATTAAAAATCTTTTTCTATATTCTGTGGAGGTAATTTTGATACACTTTTCTTGCATTGGTTCTATGTCAATATTAATCCAGTATCATATATATGCGGACTATTATTCCGCTTTGCTCTCATCAATCAAAGTGCTTCCAATCTCTTTTGGCCTTGTATTTGGTTGTCTTTGCTTTTCAGAAAAGATAGTAAAATTTACTACAATTAAAGACTTTATCATTTTGTCTGCTATGGTCCTACTTGGGTGCTCAATCTGTATATTATAGCGTCTAATCCTCGTATCTTTAATCAAAGGGATTAGTGACGGCTGATCAGCTTTTTAGAACTTGCATTATTTTTTGATGAGTGACTTTATCAGTTTCTTCAGTTCATTGATTTCTGTCTATCTGTGTGGGTCAGTGGCTTGCCGCTGCCCTTAACCATTTGGAATACTTGATAACATTCAAAAGGTTTTCACTGTGCTTCAAAGAAACAAACTCTGCTTCTTTCTCTGCATTAACCGAGTGTTTCAGTGCTGATGTTGGTAATTATCGATTTCTAGTCGGTATAGCCGCTTTCAACTTTGCGTTACTGTAGCATTTTTGGGCCCGTTTGGCCAATTTTCCTCAGAAATAAAGCTAAAAAGACAGACTCGGGGATACTTAAAGATTACAGATTCAAGTTTATACTTTTATTAGCCAAATCATGAGATTCACACTCTGTAAATTATCATAAAATCCTGTTCGCCCTTGTTATATATTGAAGCCGGTTCATGTTATGATAATATCCGGGTGACCCTTTAAAAAATAAGAAAATGCTGCGAAGCCGCAGACAGCACGAACGAGGATGAAGAAGAAGAAGAAGAAAAAAAAAATTCAGTCCAGTATTAGCCATAGTGCCAGAACATAGAAACAACCACAACAACTATAGCATATCCCCACTCCTCCCTCCACAGCGTACCTATACAGACCACCACCATGGATAACACACTCACAGCCGTTCCCTCCCAGAGACCATCTTCTGTCACCGAGATCTTGACCACTTTGAAAAGATACGACGTGTCGGTGATCAAGGACTTGGAAGATTACCTCAAGGTCCAATGCGAAGAAAATTTCATCGACGTCAATGCAAACTTGGCTCTTTTGAAACTATACGAATTATCTTCCGAATCACTTACTGAAGAAAGAGAAGAAGCTACCATCAATATATTGTTGTTGGGATTGACCAATTTTTACAACGCTGATTTTGAACTCTACTTGCATTTACTTCCAATTTATGTGTTGAGTGATGTTTCTAAGATCAAGAATATAAGCCAAGATGACGCCTCAATAATCCAATTTAGCGATTCTGTGAGAAAATTGAAAGAATTGTACGTTTTGTTGACTTCTGCCAAGTTTACTGCCTTCTGGAACTTGGTGAAGAATGAAGATTCTTACCAGGATTTGATCTTTGACTCTTTCTTGAGCAATACATTTGAAAACAGTATCAGAAATTTGATTTTGAACTTAATCTATAAAGGTTACACGAACGGTAGCTTACAAATAAAATCCAAAATTAATTCCACTTTGTTGCAGGAGTACTTAAACTTGTACGATGATGACTTTGAAAAATTCATTGGTACCAAGAAATTCTTCCAGATCAACGGTAGCCATGTGTTGATTAACCATGATGAAGATTTGATTAGACAAGAAACTTACGGCAAGAGTAATGATGATGAGGAAGCTAGATACATTTCCTCCACAAATACTCACAATTCAATTGTCAGCAGTGAAAATATCAAATTTGACAAATTGTCCAAGTTGATCGAGGACAGTCTCCAAAAATAGATTAATTGATTGATTAATTCATTTGTATGATCTTTGACAATATAAATTAGCCTCCTGTTTTGTACGTTTTATTTGCTCATTTTCGACTATGTTTTGTGATGTAAGAGAACTACTCAATTTACATTAATTTACTCAATTCCGCGATTCGGTTGGTGTCTGAGATTGAAATATTGTCTAGAAACTGTATCTGATCAACGCACGCAGCGCAGGTCATTCCAATAGATCATTTCGTATGCCTATATTCAATATTCACGACATACTCTCATCAGCCATCACTCCCGAGTTCTTGGGTGTTGCTTTGATGGTTGTAAACCGTTTAAGACTATAAAGACTGAAAATTATGGGTTACCCGCCCGACGCACCCAGAAAAATTTTTTAAGCGTTTTGGCAAAAGTGAAGAAAAATCAAAAACTGCCAAAACGAAGAAAAAAGTTGGGCGCAGTGTAGTAGACATAACTAATCAGTTGTTGCAACCCCCAAGCAGATTATCTTTGATAATATAACACAAACCTTCAAAGAACCATACACATTAGCAAACATGAGTTCTCGTTTCTTTGCTACTGCGATTTCTGACTCAGAGTCAGACGACGAGTTGCTTAGTTCTTCTTCCGAAGCACTCTCTGACTCCTCTGAAGATGAAGAATCATTGCACTCTTCCAGTGACGAAGAAGAAGAAGAAGACGGAGACGATGAATCTAGAGATGAAGATGAAGATGAAGAAGATGAGGAATCAGAAGACGAGGCTGACAATGAACCTCGTAACAAGTTTTTGAAGACAGATGCTCCTCAGAGAAGCGCTGCCTATTTCTTAAAAGGTTCCAATATCCCTGATTCCGATGAAGAAACTGAATCTGAATCCGACGATGATAACAAAAAAGTGGTCAAATCTGCCAAGGACAAATTGTTAGAAGAGATGAAAAATAGTGCCAATGAAATTGATAATGCTTCTGATTTTGATGACTGGATCACTGTGTCTACTCAATTTGACAAATTGAATAAATTGTTGGTTAAATCCAAACAACAAAATATTTCCACTCCAAGCTTTTACATTAAGACTTTGGTGGAATTGGAAGATGTCATAATTGCTGTTGGCAAAGAAAACCCAAAGATGAATGCTGTTACTTCAAAAGCGTTTAATAGTATTAAGCAGAGAGTTAAGAGAGCTAGCAGAGATTATGAAGATTTGATTAACAAGTATCGTGAAAGTCCTGACGATTTTGAAAAAGAAGCTTCTACTGAACCTCAAGCTAGACTTCCAACTATTGGTGGCGCTCGCAAAACCACCGCTGGAACTATTGGTGAGGAAGATGAAGAAATTGATATTCCAACTGTTTTGCGTCAAGTTATTGAAAATCGTGGTAAGAAAAATGTTGACCGTCTTGAACAAGTTAGTCAATTGGAAAAATTGTTGGAAATTGCTTCTACTCCATTCCAATTCATTTCAATTTACTTATTGTTGATTCCAACCAGATTTGACCTTGCTTTGAACACAAACTACATGCCAATTGATCAGTGGAAAAAAGCTTTTGCTGATATTTCAGAATTTTTGTCAGTGTTGGAGCAAAACTCTAACAAGTATAGAGTCACTGAAACTGCTGAACCGGGTTTTGATTTTGAACATGAACCAGAAGCTAATTCTGAAGGTATTGTGGAAATTATTGGTTCTGTGGCTTCTTTCATTGAAAGATTGGATGATGAATTGACTAGATCGTTATTGGCCATTGATCAACACACTAGTGACTACATTGTCAGATTGAAGGATGAGTCCGCTATTTACTCTTTGATCTTGAGGGCTCAATTGTACGTTGAATTATTGGTTCCTGAACAAGAAGTCATTTCCGAAAAAGCTGAACAATTATATAGAATTATCTTAAGAAGAATTGACCACATTTACTTTAAACCAATTCAACTTATCAATTTCAATGAAAAAACCGCTTGGGAATCTTTGAGCAAAAATCACGATTCATACATAACAAAACGCGCTTCATCTGTATCTGCATCATCTGCCAACAATAAAGATAACACTGATTACTTGCTCAATAATTTGGCTTCTATACTATACCGTCAATCCAAATCAGTTTACAGAATAAAAGCCATGCTTAGCCACATTTACTACTATGCTTTCAATGATCAATACTTTAAAGCAAGAGATATGTTGTTGATGTCTCATTTGCAATCCACAATCCATTCTTTCGAACCATCTTTGCAAGTATTATTTAACAGAGTCTTGGTTCAGCTTGGTTTATGTGCTTTTAAAGCTGGTTTGATAGAAGAATCTTTCCAAAATTTGCAAGAAATTGCCACTTCTACTAGACAAAGAGAATTGTTAGGCCAAGGAATTCAAAGATATGGTGCTCAACAGTCAACCAGTGTTGCCGCTGACAGACAAAGATTGCTACCATTCCATATGCATATCAATTTGGATTTGTTAGAAGCTGTGTTTTTGACTTCTTCATTGTTGATTGAAATTCCACAATATGCTCAATCTGGTAACGTTACTTACAACAAAAAAAGTTCTGTTAAATCATTCAAGAGAATTTTGGAATTTCATGAGAGACAAAATTTTCAAGGTCCACCAGAAAACACTAGAGATTTCATTATGCATGCTGCTAAGAGTTTGCAATTGGGTGAATGGAAAAAAGCATCTTCATACATTAAATCAGTTGAAATTTGGAACTTGTTTGTTCATACTGATAGCATCAAGAGTATGATTGAAGAAAAATTACAAATTGAAGGTTTAAGAACTTATATTTTCCAATTTAGAAATTTCTATACCAAGTTATCTATTAAGAAGCTTGCAGAAATTTTTGAATTGCCAGAAACTAAAGTCTCTTCCATTTTATCGAAGATGATTTTCAAACAAGAAATATTTGCCGCATTGGATCAAAAAACCGCTTCCGTTTATTTCATCCATGGTCATGAATTGAACAAGACTCAAGAATTAGCTTTGAGTTTGGTGGAGAAAGTTGGTCAATTAGCTGAAAAGAATGAAAGATTGGCTGCTGGTGGTCAACTGCAGCAGTATCAATCTTCTAATGGTGCCCAATCTCATCATGGTAACAACAATAACGCTAACCGCCGTAACAACCACAGTCAAAATTTCAAGATTAATAATACCGGTGGTATTGTTGCTGGTGCTTTGAGTGGTATGGATAACAAAAGAGGTAATAAAAGACAACAAAGAAAAAATTGATTTGACTTATTTAATTTAATCTGATTTTGATTGAGTAATTGAAATTTATTTTTCAAGTTGTGATCGTTGGTGATTGAATTTTATGGCTTTTTATTTCTATCATTGGTATCCGAGTTTAAACTCTGTCTTTTTTTCTCTTTTTTATTTCTATTTTCCTCTCACTCTCTTATTAGCTATTACTGTTATCATTAATTTTACATTGTATTTGATTTTATTGAATTTTTTTTTGTCTTCATATTAGAAAGTAAACAGAACCCTGCATGAAGACTGTTGTCAACAAATTTGTACATTATTCGAAAGTTTCGCTAAAGTACAAAAATTTCAGTATTAGTATATTCAATTAAACGCATTGAAAGCATGAAATATGAAGCTTGTGAATATATTGTAAAGGGGATAACTGCAAAGTAGCAATTTCTCAGCTCAAAATAGAAGATGTCTTCAATTTTCTACTTCAAATGGCCAAAGGTGCGTTAAATGGAAAAAGAAATAATCTTCATAAAGAAGGGGAAATGGTGCAAAAAGAAAACGCAATAAACTATATAAAAGTAAAAATAAAAACACGACAAAACATAATATCTGTCATTAGAACTAGACAAAGTAGCTTTCACGCAACACCCCTTCCAAATCTTCCAATTGTTCTTCACTGAAAACTTTGCTATCAATATGCCATGTGTCTTGTCTAGTTTTCTTGAAATTGCTCAAAATCCCCTTTGAAGTCTTATCGACAATTCCAAAAAGCCCAAATGCATTGTTAGCTAACAACCCTAAAACATTAGGAAACCATTCCGGTGGTGGGGAAAGATATGGAAACGCAGACACCAAAGATCCAAGTCCCAAAGTAGCCCCATGCAAGCTAACACCATCGCTGGAAGTTAAGGTCTTTCTCTTCTTTTTGGTCATCTTTTTGAATTGCTGAAGAACAGCAGCATAATTATTGATGCACTTTTTAATAACTTCTTCTCGTTCAATTGTTGGTGAGCAATGAATCATTCCTGATAATGCATTAGAAGCAGCTTCTCGAACCTCCAATTGTGAATGGAAAACTAATTTTGAAACATACTCAAAAAGTGAATGTCTTTGAGCAGGACTCAAAAGCAATAACAGACGAAAGTAAAAAATTTCAGTAAAAGTAAGCAAAATTAAACGCTGGTGCCATGATGGTTTGGATACTCCTCCATTATTTAAAATCAATTTCACAATACTATCAACTTGTTCAGCTCGAAACGGAACTCTGGCTATTGACAAGTACACTGCAGCGGGATTGATACTGGCAAGTTTGCAAGCCTCTCTCATATTCTCCAAATTCAATAAGAAAGGGGAAATATATTCAGGTATTAGGTCTACTAATCCCAATGATGCGCTAGAGCGAAGAACTGTCTTGAGAAGTCCAATGATTGTTCTAGTTCCATAAATGAATGGAGAATTCAAAACATCTTGTGTAGAAGTATTTTTTTCATCAATTTGACTTCTGAATACTGACAAGGCTTTGAACCCATCGATAATATGACCTATAACACTATCTGGAAATTGATAAGGTATGATACCCAATGATCCAGCAGCCTTGTTTGCCTCAATAAAAGAAACTGAGTCAGGATATGACTCATTGAAATAACCATAAAGTGCAATAGTAATAGTACTCGAGATTTGGTCACGAACTGCTTGATAAGGATGTAACATTAACTTCATAAGATCTTCAATGAGCTGGTTAGAGTCTCTATATTTCCAAGTTATGCTGGCTAAACAAGATTTTAAACATGACAAGCGAGTAGCTTGAAGAAATGGAGTCTCCTCACCAGGCACTGGCCTATAGTCCAAAATAGGTTTGAATAATGACGCATATCTTCTAAGGTCTGTGTGGGTTGGAAGCCACCAAGAAAAAATTTTCCAAACAGCATTGTTATCTGGAGACAAATCTTTTAAAACATGTGTTAAAGTTTCACTAATAAATTCATCACGTACGTCAATGTATTCTGGAGAAGTATTTTTAGTAGCTGCTACAAAGCCACAAATCATTTCACAAGTAACAACATGGGCACTCTTTTCATCTCTAACGTAAATATTACGCACAATATCAATCAAATCCTGATAAGTGATGTTTTTCAAGACTTTTGCAGAGATCAAGTGAATAAGTAAAACAATCAAGAATATGTGGTTGCCGCGGAATTTAGATCCTTCTTCATTATCTTCGACAATAAGCTTGATGATATCAGCAAACCATTCCTTCGTGATGTGAGGGCTAAGTTTTTCAAGTAAAAGAAGCTCATGTTTTTTCAAATTCAACTCAACAAAGCTTTCATTCTTGACAACAATCAACTCCTTATCCCAGAATAGCCACCCTCTATAAATTTTATTATCGATGTAGTAATCACAATTTTCAGTCTTCTTGAGCTCTTTGAAAAAATCATCACTATAATTATGATTAAGTGATTTATAGTTTGTATTTACCACCTTCATTTCATGGGAAATGTGCGATACATCATACAAATGTCTTATATTATATGAGAAATTGGATAATTGGATGATTTTGGAGAATAACCGCGTCAAACCACTTATGGCTACCCCAGATATTGCTGGATGAGCAACTCTCGCACGCTTCACTAATAATTCAATCACATCAGCATTTGTTTGAACTTCAAAGTCAATTTGAAGATTGATCAACAATTCCATATTTATAACACTAACCTTCCAATGATTTTCTTTGGTATTTTCTTGCGATAAAATCAAATCTTGCAATTTTTTCAAGTAGTGCAAAAATAAATGTCTTTTCTTCTCTTTTGCTAAACGAAGCAACTTGATGTTCATGTCAACGGAAAAGTCAGGTGGCTTAATGAGATCTGCAACTTTTTCATCAAATATGCAAATAGAGCTTGGAATCTTAATAAATATTGACAAGCTCTTGTATAACCTATTAGCAATCTCATTTGTTGGTTGGTCATCAATGTTCATACATTGTAACAAGAACTGTGCGTATTTGGCAACATTCCTATAATCACCATAAATCCTATTTTTTAGTCGACCAACAGTGAATATTTTTAATGCACTTTTAACCTTCTTGTAGTCATTTTCCTTAATCACGGTTTCAAGATGTTTAAAGACAGTGTCAATTAAAATACCGTAAGACCCAACAAGTTTTTTGGTTGCACCATCAAGAACCTCTTGAGCAGATTGAGAGATTGCTGAATAAATGGACATTGACAAGGTTATAATATCGTCTAAAAGAATCTTATCAAGTTTCGTTTGAAATCTACTTCCTGCATGTATAACCACTCTTTGTCTGTGATACCTTTCAATTCTGGCACCAAGTGACATTCTGGTAAACAACTTTTTGTATCCAGATGTATCTTGCAATCCTTTTAAATATTTATATGTTACAAAGTTATCGTCAAACGACTTAAGAGAGCTCTCTGCCCCAAAGTCACAAAACCAAGTTTGAACTGTATGCAAAAAGACTCTGAAAAGTTTGACATCGTTAGCGTAATGCTTCATCAAGAAATGGCAAACTTCATGCAATTTTTGGCCTATTTGTTTGTGCAATGAATGCACTCTTTGGTATAAATCACTCTTTTGTCTTTCTTCTTTTGTATTTCCGAAGAAATAATTGCTTGTATAAAGCTTTTGAGCTCTCTCTGTTATTGCAGGATTCAAACTATTATCCGCCGGGGAATGATCACCAGCTCTTCCTGGCGAAAACTCAAATTGCAAACCAATAGATGTATCTCTGCTCATGCTAACTTGTTCAATGCTGTTTAGACTAGCAGTAGAGTCAACTCTGCTAAGTGAAACATCATTCTCGTCATCATGGTGCTCAATATGCAGTAAGTCATCAATTTGAGCAGACTCGTTGAGTGCAGATTGATGCGCGTCATTACCATTGGCTATTTCTGTTTGAGGGGTTGAAGTTTCACTGGCAAAAGCTTTGGTTCCTTCATCGATGTTAACAGCATTGACCAATGACCTTTGCGACAAGTTCAAAGCTCTCAAACGCTTGTCCAACAATTGAGTATTCAATTTATTTGATTTAGAGGTTTTGGATGACTTTTCTTGATAAGCAGGATCTAATAAATAAGAAATACCCGTTGAGGCGTGCGATAAGTATAACAAATTCTTTCTGAAATTATCCGTAAAATCAAGAATATCACTGCTGGCTTTTGACAAGTCAGCTTCCTCAATATCCATTGATTGGGGGTCATGAGGAACATGAGAGCCATCCGAGTTTTGCATTAAATCGTCCAAGTTTTTGAAGCACTCATTAACATGTTCACCAAAAAACTGCACGGCAAATTCAATCTCCTTCCTATTCGGGACGTGCCACTTAAACTCCAAGTTATCAATATCCAATCTTTCCGGCTTATCATAAAAGCCGCCCCAGCATTTTTCGGTGACACCATGTTTAGCAATGTATGTTGGGCTTATCAATTTGTGCTCTTCCAATCTAATTGTTGATAAAGTTTTCAAGGTTTGAGTGACCAAGAATGCTGATCCGTACATTATAGGACCCTTGACTTCACGGAGCAACATTCGTGACAAATTAGTCAATTTGTAACTATAAGCAAGAATGTTTTCGCCAGCATAACGAATAATTTCTGATAGATAAGCCAAATAGCAGAACAAAGGTTTATCGCGATGCAAAACACTAGATCCACTTCTGACTTTCCCGGCATTTCCTGCTGTCAACTGGTCATTAACTTTTTCCAAAACAAAATCCATAAACTTGGGTGTTTGCTCTTCTGGGTTATGTTTGATAATCGTGCCAATAATTTCCGCGGTAAGATCAACGGAATTGTATAGGGCATTTTCATTTATAAATAAAAGGAAACGATCACTAAAAATTTTGAACAAAGGATCAGACATTGATTCAAACAAAATTAACAAAGTTCTAGGTAAGGCAGTTTCCAAGTTTACTTCTGAATTTGATTGATGCATGGATTGGTCTGACAAGTTTTCTAGCAAAGAGCAAACTTTTGAAATAAGCATCCGAAGGAAATCTTCAAAAATTGAAGATGATGATATCACAACTTTCTCCTCGTATTCATCTTCTAGCTCAAAATATTCAATGTCCACGGCATCATCACTAAGTTTCTTGGTGTTATACACCCTCTCTGATAAGAATTGCAAATGTGTTTGAGTGACTTCAAATGCAAGGCCGCTATCGACAAACTGGAGTTCATCAGTACCGTTGCTTTTCTGCTCCTTTGAAAGATCATAAAACGGCAAGTAACTAGCAAACGATGCAATTACATTTAAAGTCAGCAAAGTTTTTCCCAAATCATTGGAGTCTATTCCAGGAAGAACAAGACCTAAAATTCTCGTAACATGACACCTAAAAACTTTCTGTGTGACAAAGTATTTTGATAATTTAGTTAATAACTTCAAAGAGACAGTCAATCTGTGATTGCTAATCACACTTTGTAAAGACTCGTAAATGTCTAAAAGCAACACGTTCAATACTAATTTTGGCTCCAAATCACAAAGTAACCCAACGGAGTCAACATTTAATCCAACAACTGATGACTTTTTAGATTGTAAACCAAGAAGAACCTTTGGTAACAACAATTTAACGAATTTAACAACCGTTGCTTTACTTATCTTATTTTCTGCAGGCAAATGGTACAAGTGTTGATCAGGATCATTCTCGTACACATATCGTCTGTGGAACTGCAAAATTAAGTCTTGAATCAATTTCGTGCATGCGTCTGTCCAAACGTCAGTGTTGGATGGATGTAAATATGTTTCGATAGTATTGACCAAAGTTTCTAATTGAATAAAAAGACCGTTGTCAGGGTCCAAAGCTTGGTCACCGTTGATACTGAACACTATTATATTTGCATAGCCATAGTAGAAGTTACTGGATGAACTAATACCAAATATATGAGGCTGAATATTCAATGAGTTGAGGAGCTGAGAAAAAACAAATAACAACTGATCTTTTTCCAAGAACCCGTATTTTCCAAACCTAGATAGAATTTTTTGTTTATCAGAACGATTGTATAATTCTGATAAAATGCGTTCAAAACTCGTACCAAAAATATTAGTCAAATGAGAGTCAACACCTTTGATCTTGGACACACCTGTCCAAACATGGAAGAAAGAAGAGGTAACATCCAATATTTTTGGAGAATGCATTGGTAGAATGCAGAAGTAGCATGCTAAAGTCAAAAATGCAGTATTCAAAGACAATCTGCTTCCAATCAAAGAGAAGGCTTCATCGAACACCTCTTCAGGAAAAAAGTAGTTTGCATAGATGCCCAATTTCAACAAATGTTTTTTAGAAGATTGTCTGATTTTGTCATGAGCAGCATCAGCCTGAGGAAATTTGCTGTCTAGCAAATCAAACAATGGCTTATAATCAAGAACAAGACCTCTTTCTTTCAAAACCAGCGGCTCATATTTAGTTAAAAGAATAAACATGCGGACAAACAGAGAAAGTGGGATAGATTGACCATGAACAAGACATAGAGTATAATAAACCCTTGCCAACACTATACGCAAGTCAAAGGGTAAATCGTTTTTCATCTTAATCCATGTTCTCAACTCATTAGTCCAGTGGCGCACGCTAACAACGATCGACGAGTTAGGGTTATTGTGGCTAGAGGCGGCACTACCAATACCGCTGAATATTTCACGGCTCATGTCATCCTCCACATCATCCTCACCATTAACCTCATCACTATCATCTTCTTCTTCTTCACTTTCGTCAGAGTCATTTTCACTAAATTCGGCATCAAAGTCTTCATCTTCACCAGCATACGGTGCATCGGTGCCTTGACCTGTAGCTGCATTTAACTTGAGTTTCTCCAAATCTTTTGGGGAAACACTTAAAACTCCATTAATATCCAAAGATTTAATAGCAATATACAAGTGGCTAATGATGTGACTTAGATAACGGGACTGGTCCAATGGCAACTCAGGTTCATATGGAAGCAACTTTGGGAGGTTTAAAGTACGAGGTTTAACTCGACAGTAAAATCTAGAGTCAGGGTCACAAATGTCATCAACTTTGGTTACACTAGGGAAATCCAAATTGTAATGTTCCAACCGGACTTGCTCAATTGGATTAGGACGAGGCGTTAAAGGTGTTGCGGATCTGGAAAGGTTGTAGTTTGACGCCAAAGGAGAGTGGAAGGCATTTCTAGCAAGATTGACATTACTGTTGTTGGCACTATGTGAAAGCTTCAAGTTAGTAGGTCTCTTAGGTACTGGGGTTCTGAGGTTGCTAACATTGCCCTCACCAGTACTGCTGTTTGAATTGAACATCTTGTAGACAGTAAAAGCATTAATAGTCAGACAAGTCTATCATTGAAAATCCAGAGATACTCAGCACTTATCCTGTATTTTGTTCAAGAAAAGGGCAGAAGAGAAGCAGTTGCAAAAGTTTTTGTCTCAGCGCTTAACACGATGCATCGCTAGCCGCCATCAGAAATGTTTAGGACTCAGGCCGCTGCGATGGGGAGTCACGTTCCCATGCCGAGCGTTGCTCCGCACTAAGACCAAATAATGCGACTATACAATATTCTCTGGGGAATATGATCACTGACCAGTTGCAAATACACTATTGAGCTTAAAAAGCAGTCTACATAGGAAAACGTTAAAAAACAGATAGTTGTTTTATTAGTATACTAAAGCTATGAAGTACTACCGCTGTGTGATTTGTTAGTAATTACTCTAAAAACCAATTTCAAGTAAGACTGAGAGAATATAAAACTATCATAGTGAGTGACAATTGAGTTCAGATTAAGTCGTTAAATCAGAGAACAGTGTTCTAATACTAGAGATGCCAGTTAAAATTAACTATAAAGAAAAAGATTTCATCATGTCAATTGTATCACGTAGAAACAAACTTTATGATCGCAAACATACATTAAACAAGCTATTCGCTACTTTTTCATTGTTATAAGATTGAGGTTTAAGTAAGAAAAGAAGAAACAAGCACAAGAGGAAAAGAAACAAGTGGAAAAAGTGTTAACCGCCAGTCTTAAATAAAATAAATTTTTTGACGAAAACCAGAAAATCAAAAGAAAAAAATTTACATACATTCAAGTCAGCTGACAATATAGTGCACCATATCAGCGGTAATTTAAGCGGTTATCCTACCGCCCGCTGGTGCTGCTGTTGTTGTTGGTATTGTTGTCTGTGTGACTTCTTTTCTTTGCCTTCTTTTCATATGAAGCAGACCGAAGAGCACTCAGCGGATTTGAGGCAGAGCCTAACTCGGCAAGTTTGGCTTTAGATACACCAGAAGCCCTGAGACTGAATCCGTGCTTCTTGTGTTTAGATTCTGCTGGCTCACGTGGCGGCGTGCTGCTCTTGACGTCTGGATAGCCGCTGCTTTCTTCGCTGTATTCGCCTGTAGCTTCTTGTGTATAATACTCGTCTTTGCTACTACCAGTACCAGTGGTTTCATTTGCCGTTTGGTCTTCAAAAGCAGTGCTCTCATCTTCGTAGGATGATGCTGCAGTGGTTCCGCTACTAATTCCATTCAGATAATCAATTGTTTCTTGATACTTTACCATCTTATTATGGAGTTGCTCAATATCCTTGTTGAAACCACTTTGTTTGTCAAACAGCGCTTTTTTCCAATCTCTAAATTTCTTTTCTTGTAATGTCACAATCTCCGAGAATTTCTTCTTCATAACAAATTGCTTATGGAGGTAAACAGGATTGCTTTCAAGAACATATTGTTGAACAATAGAATATGGAACTTTGGATACCCTTGAAAATGCTGCAAGACCATCGATCTTTGGATAATAATCAACCTCAGTAAACTTTTTGCTTAATGTTCCGTTTTGATCAACTCTGATGAGACTTTCTGGTTTACTAAAACCCAATCCCTCAGCTTTCAAATTTTCTTGGTAAAGTCTGAAACGCAATAATTCGCAGCGATAATTCTCATAGTGGTTTTCTGTGCTTTGAATCAAGTCAAGCATATTTTCTCCCATTAATAAATCTCTCAACTTTACAAAATCACACTGGTCCGAATTTTCTAATTCTGACACCCCCCAAGGATATTGTCTACTTCTGACTTTCTCACCTTTTCCGTTTTCGAAAATTCCCTCCGCACCAATCAGAGAATAAGGCATGTCCTCTATGATCGAGCTATAAAGGGATGCATCGCGTAGGTATTGGCAGATTTCTATTCCATAAAATTTAATTAATCTCTTCACTTTATCTTTACGATTAATCATTTCAGCCTTAGTGTATCCATCTGCTTTTGAAATCACTGGAATCAAGTTAACCCGTTTAGAAAGTTCTTTCATAGTCTTAATGTCAAGCGGAGTCAAACCATTGTTCGTTGGACTAATAAAATATAGACATGCATGAACTCGACTATCTATCAATTGAGAACGATCAGGCTGCTCTTCTCGAAACATGTAAAGCCTCAATTGGTCATCGATAAAGTTGCTCATAGGAACCCAAGAAAATGAGTTGTCAATTGAATCACCAAAACCAGGACAATCAACTATCGTAAAGTTTAGCTTGAAGTTGTTTTCATACAAACACGTTTTGTGGACATTTATTGATGCTCTTTTGAATCGGCCCAACTTTGTTTCAATGGTTTTTAAATTAGTTGGTAATAAATCTGTATTGCACAAAGTATTTATAAATGTTTTTTTACCTAAAGGGAATGATATTTGTGTTAATAGGACTGGTAAATGATTGGCTAACCTTTAAAACGTAAAACTTCAAAATGCATAAAAATAAAATGCATACCTAGACCTGACTGGCCGACAATCATTATTGTAAAGGAAGCATCTTTCTTTGCAACCATATTCATTCTAATAAAAGGCAAGTTAGTTGTAAGTAATTTGAGAGACTAATATTAGCCGCCGACATATCACATACCTTTGCTCTGGTAGTAATTCCAATCCAACGGGGAATTTACTAAGTGGATTTAGACCATCCTTTTTGCTATTCTCTCTGTTTAGTTTTGCTGACGATTCGCTGCTTCCATTATAATAATTTTGCAAAGTTGACTGCTCAGTGGTCTTTTCGTTATCTGCAACTTCAGAAGCTTCAGAATTTGTGGTATCTAGTTTCTCCTCAATGTGAGTTACTTCGACTACTTTATCGCTGGAGGGTGGAGAACTAGAACTCATATTTCCTGTTAGCGCTTGCACTACCACTTTGTCCTCATTAAAGCACGTATACCCCAAAGGCCAAATATACCATGTAAGCTAAGACATGTAGTTAACGTTAAGGTAAATAGAACCTTTTGCAGGTACGCTTTGTGGTTCGTGGTAAAATGTGTTTGTGTTCATCTCATGTATGTTGTCAAATCCAGATCAATGTTCCATGGGTACGGGTCTTTAAGGTCCGTTGGCGATCGTAAGAAACAGCTTTATTCCGAGAAGTACAAAAATAAAATGGATAATAAGTGAGGCTGACATTGCCAAACTTCATTCGCAGTTTCTAAATTGTTTGAGTATTGGATTAAGTAATAAGAAACCTGACGCTGACAAAAATGGTTTTACATAATAACAAATGGGATAAGAGGGCGAAGTACAAATATCTTAAGAAGCATGGTTTGCTAAAGAAGCAGCAGCAAGCACCGCAATCGCCGCAGGATGCAGACGGCAAGGAGACTGCCATATCAGATGAAGAAGATGCTGACATTAGTGAAAATTTGAAGAATAACGAACAAATAATAGCGGATGATGCAAGCTCAAATGGCCAAGATAGAGAGGTACCTTCTGAGGAAGCTTTAATAACTGAAGAGATGATAATTACTGCCATGAATGAAGCCAAAAAAGTTGAGGATGAAGAGTTCTTGAAGTATGTGAATTTGACCAAGAATGCAACAAACGTCTACAAGTTACCTGCTAAGAGACAAGAATTCTCAAAAGAAGAGCTTTTGAGGGACAAAAATTTGGAGGATCTAACATTTGATCAGTTGAAAAGGTTGGATTTAGATAGCAGCGACAGCGATGACGAGGTTGACAGTGGAAGTAAAACTAAGAATAATAAACAGAAAGTTTTCTCGGAAGAAGACAAAGAAAAGTTTCAGCAGTTACAGAAAAAAATTGAACAAGACTATCTATTTAGAAATATCAAAAATAAATTTAATCATCGCACAAATGTAGCTGGGAAACAACAAAGTATAGACATTGATGACATCAGCAATAAAAAGGTATTCGACCAGAACCTCGCGGAACTCATCGGGGAAACTGATCTATCGTCTACCAAAAGTGTAGATTTTGGAAAAATGAAAAAGCCTAACAATCAAAGCTTGGAAGACTTATTGAACTTGAATATTGAACCAGCACATCATGAGGCTTCTAAGACTAGTAATGCTAAGGTACCAATCCCGGAGACAAGCGATGCAGACGATAAACTTTTAAACGAGTTGTTAGATTTATAAATATAACATAGTAAATTTGTTACTCTATTAATGTCTTAGGCTATAATACAAAATCTGAAAATACTCCAAAGCCAGTACTTATCACATTAATAAGTAAATAAAATTTCCCAGTATGCTTTAAGTAGATTGCGATTGAGCATTTCTAATGGAAAGAAAACAATTCCAAAGCACCCCAACAGAGCTGCTAAATGGAACTTGAAATTGTTTAGGCATGAACAAAAAGTTGATAAACTGGACAGCAGGCCATACCGAATAATTGGCCGCTAGAGTACTTAAATATACTTTTTTGATTTTTTTCTCAAATGTATGTTTGTCGCCATGCTCCAATATGACAGTGGAGTAGTAAAAGAATGCCGCTAGTGAAATTGGAGAGTAGCAGAGCTGGTCAGCCAATACTCGTTCAAGAACAGTTATAAACTTTGGGTCATCGACATAAAGCCCGTTTAAAATGATGTACCATGTTAATTGGAAAAAAGAGATTATAAATCCCCAGAGCATAAAGCCTAATAAACGATAATAATCAAAAATGGGAAAATGTGGAACCAATGGTTGATTATTTTCACTTATAATACTAGCATTGTCCCCCACCTCATTGTCCTCGCCTTCTTGATAATCAACAAAGATCCGGAACTCATCTTCAGGATCATCTGTGTAGAGATTGTGGCTTGTTGCTGTAGCTGGAGTGGTATTGCTACCGTTTTGTACAAAAGCTGCTGCATCTAATTGTAGCTGCGAGGGCCTCCGGGTGAATACAGCAGTAATGGTCTGTGCTAATGAATCAGCAAGACCAAATAATAGCTGGTTAGATATAAGAGTAGTGGTCAATCTATTTTTGGCATACAACCTTGAATAATTTGGTACGAATCTAGCCAACCAATATATAAAAAAAAGAATGTTTAATAAATGCAAAAATGGAACTCGTAGAAGAAAGATTTTGGATAAACGAGTATTGACTTTTAATAATACTCTGGAAAGTGGCACCCATAACGTTATAGCGAAATCTATTAAGAAGGCTAGCCAGGACTTAAGAGCCACATATGCACCTCGGAGTGTTTGTCTATTATTGTAATGCTGAGGGTAGTCCTCTATATCGTTTTCTGTTATAGGTAATTGGATAGGCATTAGTATGTTTCGAAAATTGTCTTCTGATACTATAGTTAAGAATTGAGAACTCTCATTATATTTGATCACACTTTGTTGAGCTATGCAGATAGAACTTAGGAAATCAGTACTAACCGCCGTGTTGGCTGATCGATATTGGCCATACACGCCATCCAATATCATACTTTGACGTTTTTCCTTTCTGACCGCATCGGGCATGGAAAAGGGCTCGTAACATTAATAAAGTAGACCTACACATGATTTTGATGCTGATGGAGTATATTAATCGAGAAACTATATTCAGGCACAATTTACTAGTATTATTATCAAAACGTAGAATAATTATCATTATATGTGCACAAGCAATTCATTCTAATGTATAGCTTTTTACACGTGAAAACGCAAAAGGCTTTTCATGCCGCAACAGAAACTCAGACTCAACATTATCCTGGTTTATACAGAAAGACCGAATCCACTTCAAGTGGTTATGTTTTCTGCGCCCTGCATTTGCAACTTTCAATTCCTGTGTGAATTGAAAATTTGGAATAACCCCCTCGCCCTCAATAGTAAGTTTACCATCTTCTTCTAAAGACCAAAATCCGTTATAAACATCCTGAAGTCCATTCTTTTTCCAATCCTCGGTTAACTTGGGTACGACTTCATGTGGCTCACTAACGGTCAACAACCTAAGACAAGTGCCAGATTTGAAAAACCGAAGGTATCTGTAGTAAGTGATCATATGAATAGGATTGGACCACGATATCGAGTCAGCCGCAGAACCTTCTCTGAGATAGGTGCATACACTAATGTATATGCCCCCAAATTTTATGAATGGTTTCTTAAAATACATATTCTTCCAGCCGGAAAATTCAGTGTGAGCCTGATTGTCTAGCTCCGACCTTATTAAGCTTGGATAAACTGTGTGATAAACATCAACTGACAATGCTTCCCATATTGAAGAAGTATCAAACCCCAAATGAGCAAGTCGCTTGCATGTCAATGAAAAGCTGACCCAGTCAGGTGTTCTTCCTAAAGCCAAATATTTTAAAATATGGACAAAAACATCATTAGGTAAGTATTCAAGCAAGGGACAGTGAGAATCTATAAGTGCCGCTTCCTCTTCCTCGGTGAGCTCGAGTTGACTTGCATCTTGCAGTTGGTCAAGATCTTGCTGTGATTCGTTCTTTTTTACACTCAACTTTTTCAAGCCAGCAAGAACTTTTCGCTGTTTCTCCAGGTGCTCCTGCTGAGCTCTTTGCTGCTTCTGGTATTTAGCATGAACCCTTTCTCTGTAGACCTTATCTACAGCATCATGGATTTTGAATGCTCTTCGATAAAATTGGACGGCATCGCTCATCTTGCCAATATGCTCTTTTTCAATACCGGCCTCAAACAATTCTAAAGCCTTTTCGACATCTTGTGTAGCATTTGCAGTAGCAGACACTCCAGAGGAAGAGGATGCTGTTTTAGCCATGGACATGGTAATGTGAGGCAAAGGCTATAGATACAAGTTTTAAGTCTGTTTCCTAAAAGTTGGCACCAATTAGTAATGTGCTGCAGTTTGATGATCCTCCGCTTTACTCTGCTGCTCTGCGCTGCCGCCGTTTCCCATGAGAAATGGCGGAGTGGCCCTCAACTTCTTCGCGCACATCAGTGAGCAATCAGCCACGCACATAGACAGGGTATCCCCTGATGTACATTATCACATATTTTGGTCTAGCATCAGCCACACTAACCAACACTTCAAAAAGTGTCAACATTGCAGAATGCCACAAATTTAAGGTCGCAGGAAATTTCTCACAATTTTGAGGCAGGGCAGAAT
>JXWR01000685.1_pt1 | contig 20594 bp, 12 predicted proteins | sample 315541 | NCBI WGS metagenome assembly JXWR01 (sample SAMN03273951, study PRJNA271842) | soil metagenome | isolation source: rice field ambient CO2 | place: India: CRRI Experimental farm Cuttack,Odisha-753006 | collected 2013-12-17
TCATAAAACCAATCCCTTCACCCAAAACTGAAACAAAAAGAGGAAAAAAAACTTGAACAAAACATAACAAACTATAAAACAAAATCGACAACAAAGACAAGAGATAGTAAACTGTAATCATACAAAAGCTGCTTGCCCCAATTCCGCGCTCATCTTCTTCATATAAATTTCAATATGTTGCCATAGGAGCTTAATCTGATAGTCAGAATCGTTTAATTCTTCATCAAACTCATTAATCAATTTTTTAATTTGGGTATCAAGATCTTCCAATCTTGTCTTTTTATTGCCCAAGTCTTTATCTTTAAGTTTTTTCTCAACCATTAATCTAGAATAATTGTTTTGTAATTCTTTCATCTTATTGGTATGACTTTCAACCTTTTCTTGCCTCTGCTTGGAGTATCTGCTTATCTTACTATTCACATTATCAATCTGCTGCTGCACTTGTTGTATCTTTCTATTTAAGTTTAAAAGTTCATTGTTTTTAAAATCTTTCACCTCATTGTATGCTATGAGCTTAGATTGTTGTTCTTTAGAGGTTTTCAAATCATTCTTGATGCTATTAATCAAATTAATAAGAATTTTAATATCATTCTCAATGTATTTCATCGAATCAATAGTAATTTGAATTTTGCGCTCTTTATCATCCAAGTTGGTTAGTTTGATTTTCAAATTAGCCAAATTCTGTCTATAATCATTGATCTCATTCTTGGTATTTTCAGGATTCTTTAAATCTATCTTTGCAATCAAGTTTTTAACAGAATCATTTTCTTGAGTGGCATGAATAATATTTTCATTCTCTAACTGAATTTGATTGATCAATTCGTTTCTCCTGGTTTTATAATTCAAATGCTCTTGTGACAATTTATCCTGTACAGATTTAAGCTCCTTCAAATCTTTCTGAATCTTGGATTGATACTCATTAATCTCATTTATCTTCTCCTGAGCATTGGTATGTTTGTTAGTGAGCATTTCTATCTCGGTCATCAAATTCTGACTCTCGTCAATCAACTGGTTTCTTTTCACCAAGTACTCCTCGCTGATATCAATCAAATCCTGATAGTCATTGGACCGCTCGTATTTAAATCTAGCAAAGTTCACCACTGCACTCAATATTCTGCTCAAGCGATACGTTTCTGGTTTGTATACGTCCATGAAGTTGAAGTCAGTTATGCCACAAGTCCGCATAAAATCATACAATTCTCTTTGCAATGCAATGATTGGTAAAGATTGAGAGATTTCATTGAAATAGTCATTATCACTCAGCTTATTTCTTTTTTGAAATTTTTCAAGTTTCTTATTCAATGTTGTAGATAAAAACTCAGGCGGTATCAAGTCAATGAACAAATGCTGGGTAAACTGAGAGGTAGGCTTAGAAATGTTCTCCTCTGTGACATTAATGTTGCAACTTTGTAAGCAAAGGGCAATCTCTTTGGATGATAAAAGAGGAAAAAAATCAGTAGATTGCTGGTTACGGCGGCTCAAAGACGAAGACCCTGAAGTTCTACCGTATACCGAGGTTACTCTAGACATGCTTCTGTGTTTTAAAAATCTGTGTCGTCGTTTGTTGTATCTTAAATATAACCAAATCGCGATAAGTTGATTTAATATTAAAAGTGTAAACAGATTCCAGAAACAAAAATAAAAAACAAAACAAAAAATAAAAAACATAAACAAATTATCACGTGAATGTCATTCATTTGTATTTGTATCGTTTAGCAATATCGGGGTGCTCTGAAAGCGATGGATGTATTGACGGATCAGTTTCTGTTAAAATAGACAGAAGCATCAAGCACCAATGCACAACAGCACAGTTATTCCTGGCTACTGTTCGTGGTCCTGTTAAACTTATAGCCATTTCATACCACAATAGCAGACGGTTATCCCCTTTTATTGAATATGTTCAAGCCAAAACACAAAATCAAGGATCTTTCAAACACTTTAAAGGCTGTGTCTTTGAATGATTTTTCCCATGGATTACTCCCTGAGGAGTTCCAGCTCAGTGACGTATGTTTGAATTTTGATGAAGCATCCTCTTAAACTTTGAAATTCTTTTTTATTTTTTGAAAAAAGCAATAAAGTTTCAATCTGAGTTGATTTGAAAGCTAACGCTTTAATTAGGTATGCCATTATGGTATTTCTGGACATATTGTTTCATTTGCGTTTGATCCGGTTCAATCGCTTTTAGCCATCGCTAACGATCGTGGCCAAATTTACATCTTGGGCCAAAAGAATGTCGAGGTTGTCTTTAACACCAAGAGACCAGAACCAATCGCTCATCTCAGATTTGTGAAGAATGTCTTTTTGGTTGCAGTTAGCACTTCTTCAACATTGTCTGTTTTTTCACTATCCAGCAAAAGACTCTTGACTGATGAACATGTCCCTGGAAGAGTCTCCATCATTGAATCAGACGCAAGCTTTGACTGGATATACCTTGGTCTTGAAACTGGCTTAATCATGATTTTTGATGTAGCAAAAGGTTTTTTAAACCACTATAAAATTGCCAACTTGCAAAAACCTCACGTTATCAGAAAATCATGGGCCAACAAGAACTCGCCACATATCAATCCATCAAGTATTGATAACTCTATTAGATCACTCCAGATTCATCCAAGAGACATTGGTACACTTTTGGTGGGGTACGCTAAAACTGTGGTATTGTATTCTATTATTGAAAACAAGGTCAAACAGGTTTTTGACTACCAGGTTCCTGCAGGAGCACCCGGTGGTGATTTGACCAATGTTAATAAAGTACGTCAGCCAGATGTAATCAAAGCAGTTTTCCATCCTAATGGTTTAAACATATTAACATGTCATGAAGATGGTTCTTTAGTTTTTTGGGATGCAAATAGTGGTAAACTCATCCAAGCCAGAACAATTTTTGACACTGATGTCGATAAACCGCAATCACAATTTTTCAACAATCCTACTAGTGTACAACCAATGAGATACAATAGAATTACCCAAGTTGAATGGCTCTGTGAAAGCAATCCCGAAAATACTTCTCTTTTGGTTGTTGGTGGAGATAGCATAAAAACTGATATTAGCGAATATGAGCAAAACCATAACATTACCAAAATTGAGTTTCATACAACGCCAAAATACTCCATCACATCATATGAAAAAATGTCTGAGTTTTACTCAAATCCTAAAAATTTAAAAATTTTCCCAATAACCCAAAACAGCTCAATTAAGCGTTTCTTGCCGTTGCCAGTCTCATCACCTTTCTTTGCTGGTAATCATGATCCAAATGCCATCTTAGTTCTTCTTGAAAACGGCACCGTGGAGTTGTTGAGGTACCCACTTGGCAAATTAATTTACAATGCCTCAATTTTGCCACCATCTTTGTCTTGGGTTCACCCAAAATTGACTACACTATTCGCAACAATATCACCAAGAAACCAATGGCTTGGGATCTTGGACTCGCTTAATGCTCAAAAAAAGCGTAAGGTTACGAAATTGGGGTTTTATGACGAAACGTTATTCAAAGGTGGTGCTTCCGAACCAACTAGAGCAAGAGTATTTAGCGAAGGAAGAAGTTTATTTATAACTGGTCACTCCGATGGTTCAGTTAAGTTATGGGATGCTTCGCATACTGAACTCGACGAAACTAGTGTTATAGAGATAGATACATCGTTTGGTCTTAATTCATCCACTCCTTCGCCAATTAGCAAAATATCTTTTTCAGGCCATACTACTGACTTGATGATCAGTAATTATGACGGAGAAACTATTTTTTACAAATTTGGTTCTAATCGACTTTTCAATCCAAATATTACTCAAGACGATTATGACAAAGACTCGTCACTTACTGCCAAGATGAACAACTTGTCAATTAAAAATAGCACCAACTTGATTGTCAACGTGGAAAAAAATATCCCTGCTTTTGTCAATAAAGGCTTCTTGCCTCTGATTGCTATCAAGCCGCCAATTCATAATGGTGGATTAAGAGTTACTGCCCTTAAGAATTCTAACATTGAGTTTTCAGCAATTGCGTATGAGGACGGCCAGTTTATGATTGTTGATAGAAGAGTCTATGATATTATTTTGTTAGAGAACATTAACAACTTTGCAAGCAAAAAGAGAAAGACGGAAGGTTTGTCACATATCACATCTATTGAGTTTGCCATCATGAAAGGATCAGAAGATGCCAAGTACTCATCAATTTTGTTACTTTTAGGTACCTCTGCTGGTAGTTTGGTGACATTCCAAATCATTCCCCAAGCTACTCCAAATACCAAATCAAGATTTCAAGCAACCTTCCTCAGCAACTATGAAGCTGATTCTTCCAAAATTCAACATATCATTCCTCTCAATGCAAATAATGGTGATACTGCAGTGGCAAGAACTCAAGAATTTGCTCAGCTTGCCTCAGGTATCCTCATCAAAGGTTTAATTATCACTGTTTCTTCGTTTGGCATTAGACTCTTGAAATCACCAACTCATAAATCCACGAACAGGAATTTCGACGAAACCTCAGAAATCATATCTGCCAACATTAGCAGAGTTCACTCAGCCAACCCAGATGCCCCAATGGAGACCACAGTGTTGACGGTATTGTTTGCTAACAGTACTGTTAAAGTGCTATCGATTCCTAGTCTTGTGGATATTAGTACTTTGAAACTACAGTACCCGCTCAACAAAAAATATGCTGCTCAAAGTACAGTTTTACTAAACGGTGACATTGTCATTCGTAAAGATGCATTTGAGGGAACATTGGTGCATACTACAAGATACGGCCAAGGAAAAAACAACTTCAATGGTGATTTACTATTTAACCAAGAATGCAAGATTCCGCCACGTCCGGTATTTAATTCATTACAGTGGGCAAGAGGATCTAAAGTCACGTCGGTGAAAGATTTGGAATTGTTGTTTGAAGGCGATCGAAAATCCAGATCCAAATATCCTCAAGAAACTGAGTTGGCTTCTAAATCTTTAAGTGGTGATGTTTTCCAAAATTTGGCTACCTATGGTACTACGGAGAATGATGATACTGGTCCTGGTCCTGGTCCTGCTGGTTCAGGCTATGGTAGAACAAGTACCAGTAGTGGCAGACCAACTGCTGGTTCTTCGGTAAGAAGAACAGGAACTACGCAGACAAATGATGGATGGGGATGGAATAATGTTTCCCGAACATTCAACAATACAATGAATGATTTAGAAACTAAATTCAATGATGCTGGTGCGGCATTCAGCGAATCAATGAATGAGTCAGTTGAAAGTTCAAAGAATTCTATGATGAAATCTTTTGTCAAATCTAAGTTTGGTTTTTAGTTGAAGATTAAGTGTGGCTTATGCCTTTTTCGTTTGTTTGGATTTCTGTTTATAAATATATGTTTTGTATTTTATGAGTTTGTTAATGTCGGTTAATGTAGTGGACTATTTGTGCATCTACCGCGAAAAGCCATTTTAAAATGTCATAACTCGTTAAATTGAATATAGCAACTATGATAGTAACAAAACAACGTTAAGTAAAACGAATATTTGAAAAACAAACCTCAAACAAATTATCCTAAATATAACACAATAAAGAGAAAAAATATACTGTATTAGACGCAAAAATGTACACGCATCATCTACTCATTATCAGTATAAATGCCCTGATCAGCTGCTTCTTCCAAGAGCTGCTGATCCCGTATTTCTTTTGCCCTATTGTAATTCTTACTAAACAAAATCACTTGTTTATCAGCACGATAAGCAGCACCGGAACCTGTCCAAATTGTAAAATAGAATAACTTGGCCGGTAGTCTTGTCTTTTTAATGGTTGGATATGCTAATCCAATAACAAAGTAGGATGCTATGCCCCAAACTAGCCCATTAAAACCGCCTATGGCGAGAGCAGTGGTAATCTAGATTAAACACAGTTAGTCAAAAGTTCATATTAATAGTAATTGTTAGACTTGATCCACGAATTAAAGTGAGATGAGGTACCTATAATTATATTCCTGGTTTCTCACATGAAAAGTTTAGAATATACGACCCAATTTATTTTCTAAATTCTTGCACATACCTCAGTATTTAACCGTTTAACATTCGCTTCATCATAATGCATGGGTCTAGTTTGTACCATTGTGCTAGAACTAGGTTTCTATTGATCTGAGTATCTTACCCACTTTACTGCAACGTCCATACAATACCAAGGAATAAATTTAAGCTTGAGCTTTATTGATCCATCGATGCCGTCAAACCCCGGACGCAATTGCGTAAACCAGCAGCTCACTCTCACGGCATTTGATGCTTACAAACATATGACATAAGAGAATATTTTGTTACCCGAAAGTATATTTTCTTCTAATGCAAAACGCTGTATAATTCTTAACTATAGACGCATCTAAATGCGTAATATCACTTCCACTTGCGTTGCTGGAGATAGGCAAAACACCACGCAGACACAAGAGCCACAACCACAAGCAAGAGCAAAGTGAGATCTCGCTGGAGCCTTTGAGTTTTCTTCAGGGCTCGCTTCTTTTTCTTAGTCCTTGTCTTTCCTTTACCATTACCTTTGCTCTGGCCTTTGCTGACAGTGGTATTTATTTTTGCCTTTTGTCTGCGGACCATGTTGCGCTCCTTCTCGTCCTCCAGTAGCAGAAAGGATCCGTCATCTTTCTGTACCACTCTGCGAATGTCTTCATCTTTTAATGCGTAGCCAGTACGGCTGGTTACTATTCCAAATATATTCCGAGCCTGCTCGAAGAAACTTGGTAGATGTTGTGTGCTTGTATTTGTACTTGATATGATGCTATGAGAATTATGAGTACCGTGCGCGGGCTGCATGGCCCGGTCATTGTTTTCTTCAACATTTTGATCGTTGTCGTCTTGTGCCCCATCTTCTTCTTTTTCAATATCACTATTATCTTCACTTAAAGAACCAGATTTTGCATTTGATAACTCTCCTTTGTATAATGGGATCAACATCAACTCGGAATCTTCTGAATGTCCCACATCATCAAAATATGTGGTGGCATCAAGTCCTGCGCAATCTAATAGTACTTCCACTCCACCTGGATGCTGTCGAAGAAACGATGTGACATCGTAGACTTTATTATGGATAGCCATCCAAATATCATCCTTTGAGCTATGCTGGCTTATTTGTTCTAAAGTGAATCGCGGGGTTCGACTTCTGTTTCTGCTTGTGATATTCTTATTGGACATGTTGAGTTGTTGATGTAGCTTGAAAAGTATGTTTTGCGTTGATTTTTAAATTGAAATTTAGAACAAACTGGGTTTTGAATACTGCTGCTATTGTGCAATTTTTTCTGTTTGATTGCGCCTCTCTTTTTTGGTTGTTATCTACTATTTGAAAGTACAAGGTGTTTTGATCACCGCGGAGAATAAAGAAAGACAAAGTTCAGTATCTCGGTAAGTATTCATGCAAAAGTGAACAAAAGACGACCAAAAACTCAGCTAACAAATTGATGATTATGCTGAGATCATCGAACGATCTAAGTGTCTGCTGTTCAGCCGCTAAGTACCTCCAATACTTTGTCCTTGCGCCTTTCCTGTGTTCCAGTGGCAGCGAATGAGGCAGTCTTAGATTCTAATATTGAAAAACACTCGCTGTCGCCTGGGCGGGTTATTGTCTCTACTGCGTTATGTAATCACTGACAGAAATACCACACTGGAAAATCAGTATTCAAAGGAAAAGAAAAAAAATACAACAGCGCCAACATTAACTGATACAGGCACAGGCTTGTGATATCATCATCATCATTATCATCATCCTGCTCTTCGTCCTATATATTATTCTGTGACAGTCGCAGCGCTTTCCAGTTTTACTCATCGCTAGCTGAAAACAATTCCTTAGTTTGGTTGAGCAAAGTATCAATCAAACGGCGCTCATCATTGTTCGCAATATCATCATAAAGGCCGGCTTTTATACTGATAATTACTGCAATATGAGCATCTCCAAGAACTCGGGCAACCTTCTCCCCAACACAGAGACTATCTACCACATTCCATTTTATGGTATGTCAACGTTAGACAATTACACGAGATTGGAAAAGTTGGGGGAAGGTACTTTTGGTACTGTCACTAAATGTATCTTGAACGAGAAAAGACTTTCTAATGGATATAGACACAATAAAGGCAACTACCAGCCGCATCAGCAAAAGCGCGGAAGACTTGTGGCGTTGAAGAAAATCATCATTCATGATTTGAAAGAAGGTTTCCCAATAACGGCTTTGCGTGAAGTGACTATATTAAAGCAACTCAACCACAAGAACATCTTACCTTTGCTAGACATTGTACATGAAAAAAATCCTAAGCTTAGCTTGAACCAGGAACATTCGGACTTTTTCCTTGTGAGTCCGTATATGAAATCGGATTTGTCTGGCTTGTTAAACAATCCGGATATTCAATTTAGTGAAGCAGTGGTTAAGTGTTTTCTCAAACAGTTGCTTGAAGGTTTAAATTATTTGCATCACAAAAAGTATTATCACAGAGATATTAAGACTGCAAATTTGCTCGTTGATCAAAACGGGGTGTTAAAGATTGCGGATTTTGGGTTGGCAAGAAAATATTATGGTCATGCCCCGAAAGCATATGGCGGGCCTTCGGAAATGAAAGCCAAATATACAGGTTTAGTAGTAACTAGATGGTATAGAGCTCCTGAGCTTTTGTTGGGAGAAAAATATTATACCACTGCCATAGACTTGTGGGGTGTTGGTTGTATTTTTGCTGAGTTATTTGAAACAAAGCCAATATTGATGGGTAGCAGTGATTTGGATCAGCTTAACAGAATATACAGACTCATTGGTGAGCCAACATTGGAGAATTACCCGAGATTTAAAGAATTGCCTAATCCTTTAGGAGCCCCAGTGGTGCATTATACACCCACACTCACAGAAAAGTATAGCAAATATTTTGAAACGCTAGACTCTAAACATCATGGTATGGATTTGTTGGGGCACTTGCTTCATTTGAATCCACAAACAAGATACAATGCTGAACAGGCGCTCAACCACAAATATTTCAAAACTGCCCCATTTCCTTTGGAACCTTATGAATTACCTAAATTTAGCGAGTCGCATGAGATGGATAACAAAAGATTCAAACAAGAAAAGGAACGAAGAGCTAAACTACAGGAGCAGCAAAAAATGCAAGAACAACGTGGCGGACCAGGAAGAAGAGATTTCCCATTAAATTTGACAAAGGGATATGCTTCAAACAGGGGGTATCCAATGAGCCCAGCTACATCGCTTCCTCATAGAGTGAAACTGAACGGGCCGTTGAATGGTAGTTATAGAATTAGAGATAATTACACTCCTGACTATGATGGTGATAGACCAGTGAGAAGAGAGGCAGTATCTCTGCTTCCGAAACGCCCACAAAATGGGTCCTCTTGGTCTCGTGCAAGTTCTAGTGCTGCGGTTGAAGCAAGGCCAGCTGCTGGTGATCAGCGAAAACCACCTTGGGAAACAGCAGCTGGGACGGCTAAGCCAGCACCAGCACCAGCACCTTGGGAATCTGCCAAAGATAATCTGTCATTTGCTAATATCTTGGCTACTAAGAATAAACCTCTTGAGAAAGAATCTGAGAGAAAAGGAAATCTTATTTCCCCTACTGTGCGACATCATACTTCCTCTCCAAAAGTTGATCAAAAGAATACGGCAGGAGTTATTCCAAAGACGCCTTTTACCAGAGGAAAAACAGTTTCTCCTGAAAAAGAAGCATCAGCGCTACTTTCTAAGCCATCACCAGTGGCTTCTTTTCTTTCTTCTTCTAAAACAATAACTAAACAGACTATCCCAACTAGTGTGAGCAGTAAAAAGTTGTTAGCCAACAAGCTCAACGCCAAAGGTGATGAGCTAATATCAATCTCCAAAGATCGACAAAGAAGCGATATGAAAACCCTGCTGGCTCGACATGTTGACTCTATAAACAAAACACTTTCGCACAACACAGTAGAGCTGAAATCAAAGCCTACTGGGGTGTCTACTACAAAAGTATCTCAAATAAGACCAAACATTGGTGCTACAGACTTGGCTATTCCAAGAACCAAACGCAGTAACTTAAGCGCAGGTAATACCAGTACTACTGCCAGTGCTAATACCTCTCTAAATGGCGCAAAATCAGAACGCCTTTCACCAAATAGGGAAAGAAATCGTGGTTTAACTGAGTATGAGTTCTCACCTTTGTCAGAGATTGAATTTAACGATGAAGAAGAATACGTAAGTTTCAAGAGAGGTGCTGCTTCTGAAGTGCAAATTAAGAGAAAGGGTCGACCTGAGCAAAATGGCTTGTTGCAAAAGAAAGCAAAGTTGTAGATTGATTTGCATTAACTTTGTTTTTGTTTTAATTTGTATTTTCTTGTTATTTCACTTGTTTTTATTACTTTGGTCTCTTTAGCATTTGCAAGGCATTCTTTTGGCTTTGCTTTCTCTTTGATGTTGTCACGCGCAAGAAAAGTCTATTTTTTTTTCTTTGTTGTTGTATAGTTTTCCATTTTTCCTTTGTTTCCTTGTTTTGCTAGCACACAGTTTAGCTTTGTTTATTATATTCATTTCAATTGTACATTACTGAGAGAAAAAGAAAAAAAAAGAAGCTATAGAGGTGAGTATATGATGTCTCAAAATCTTTCTCTTGCTTCTCACATGCATGCATTTTCTTTTTTTTTTTTTTTTTTCTTATTCACTCTTTTATGATAGTCACTGACTTATCTTTCCTTTTTGCTTTTTCTTTACTTTCAAAGCATACTATATAGCATATATTATTCTTTATAAACAAACTGAGTTTTCAAAACAACTCCATTTGGCAAGACTGAATTTTTTATTCAATATTAGCCAACGCAGCTTTTCATCACGCAAAAATCCTCATCATTTTTTAGCCCAACTAAAAGCTCATCCTATTTTATAGCATGTCAATAGATATTAAAATAATATATTGATATCAATAACAATAACACACACAAAAAAACAAGTTTAAACCAAAATCGTAAACATAGATTCTTGTAAACAATACAGAAAACATTGTTTCAGTACCATTTCAATGCTTTCGTTTCAATACTTTCCAATCTACACCATCTGAAAAAACCACATTTCATAACTATTAACTAGTTTTTCATTAATTCGTACATTCAAGCCCTTGGTGGTATATTCTGCAGTAAAATGTTTTCTAGCACCGTATCGAATACCGGCTTCAATGAACTCTCTTTATACTGATCAACCAAACTCTTCTTATTCGATTGACTTTCACTAAGCTTCAAGTTTTTCAACTCAGCAACCGTAATCTCTCTGCTGTCTTTATTGTTGTTCTCAATCATCTCGACAAATGTCGGGTCTATTGGCAAATTCCCCAAATATTTAATATCATTCTGTTCTGCCAAAATTTTACCACCTCCAGAGCTGAAAATGTTTGTGCATTCAGCACAATATGGGCAAATAAAGCCGCTCATATTCTCGACAATTCCCAAGACGTTAAATCGCACCTTGTGACAAAAATTTAACTCTTTTTTAACGTCGTTCACAGAAACTGCTTGTGGTGTAGTCACTAGCACTGCGCCATCGGGATTTGCGAGTTTCAATTGCTCAGCGATGGAGATGTGTTCGTCTGAAGTTCCTGGAGGCGTATCAATAATCAAGTAATCCAAATCTTTGGGCCACACAATGTTCGACACGAATTGGTTAATCATGGATGTCTTGCGGGGTCCTCTCCAAGCAACGCTATTGCCTCGATCATTGATTAAAAAACCCAATGACACAACAGACAAATTTTCATTGTTATCGACGTACACCGGGACCCAACCTTTTTCTGATTGATATATTTTCTTCCCTTCTAGGCCAAACATTCGAGGAATAGAAGGACCGGTAAGATCAATGTCCAACACCCCGACTTTGAAACCTTTGAGCACAAGACTTAGGGCAAGTTGAGTGGTGACGGACGACTTCCCAACGCCACCTTTGCCAGAGAGCACCAATATTATGTGCTTGATATGCTCTAGTGATTTTGGAGCTGGAAATTCACTCATTTTCTTTTTAGTTGAAAGGTTTGAGGAGTAGCTGTTGCAACTGTGAATGTGAAGCTTTGAGGCCTTTTTGATCTATGGCATGAGATGAGTAACGCTGCGGAGATTTGAAAAGTGGAAAAGGAAAAATAAAATATGCGCGATGCAATGCGGTAAATGAACATCGCTTATTAATGCAAAAAGAAACAGAAACAGACACTCAGCAATGTATGCAGTTTCTGAACATGAAGAATTGACAGCGAGTATTGTTAAAAAATTTGTTAACTAGGAAAATAACTGTGAACGTTCCTTTGTTTTATGCATCTCCCTTACGTGGATAAAGCAAAGACAACTTACATGGGGAAAAGAATTAAAATGCAAAGATTGGGTAGATTATTATTAATTTATACACGAAGAGAAATATTCAACCGACGGTTTTTGACAAAATGTATTCCTTATCATTTCCAACTAACTGGAAAGCGTTTTTGTTGGGAATGAGGTTTTCGTTTGGAAATATTCCCATAAGCGGCAATTCATACTGGTCCTCAGTCACTGCACTACCATTGTCATCCTCATCGTCGCTTTCTGAGTCGCTATAGTGATTAAAATCAATGATGTCCTTATTTTCATAAAATTCATAATATTTGGACATCAAATCTTGGATATCTTTATCTTTCTGCTCTTCCTCATTTTTACTGTTGAAATTTGGGCTTGGATTAAGTTGTGGTGTTAGTAAGTCTTGTAACTCCTTGAAGATGAATCCTTCTGGCCCTTCATCTCCAACTAATTCAAATGCGAAATAATCGTCCAAATATGCGGCATTGATACCATTTATATTGACGAAATATGGATAATGTTGGTTCACAAAAGGATGCTTTAATGCTTTATCACTGCTTATTCTATCTTCTGGATCCATGCAAAGTAGTTTAGTCAATAATGAAAATCCTTCAAGGTCATAGAATTTGTGAACATTCATTATCCAGTGCTTCATTATTTGCGGCGCTTTAACAAGCTTTTCTTTACTGTCAACATAGCTTTTAGAGGATCCAGAAAGTTTTTTGTAAAAATGTGGGTAGTTTTCTCTACATGCTGTTCCAAGCAAAGTGAAAATGATTGACATTTGGTAATCAAGCCAAGCTCCTGGTGGAACAAGAGGCTTTTTTGTTATCAATTCGTGAAATATGCAGCCAACTGACCACATGTCTATTGCGTTGGTGTAATTTCTCTTATCGTGTCCATCTAAAAGAAGCTCTGGTGCTCTATATGCCTGAGTTACCACTAATCCAGTTAGTTGTTTGGTCAAAGGCATCTGCTGTAGCTGCTGCTGTAGCTGCTGCTTATGTTGGTTTTGTGTTACTGAAGAAAAATTGTGATAACGCGACAAGCCAAAGTCGCATATTTTTACCGTCAAATCGCCATTGATCAAAATGTTGGATGACTTCAAGTCTCTATGAATGATACCTAGTTCATGAAGCGTACTGCATCCTTTTATTATCTGCTGCATTATGATTCTGATCTCCACCGGCCCCAATACACTGCCATATTTCTTGATAAATGTCGACAAATCATATTCCATTAACTCTTGCACAATAAGTATGCGAAATTCATCATCTTTAACAGCATCGCCAGTACCGGTATTGGTTCTCAGTTGTTCGTGCTCCATTATCACATCATATGTCTCCACAATATTAGGACTGTATATCTCCTGTTGAAGAAGCATGGCAATTTTGGATTCTCTGAGTATGCTTAAATTGAAAGGTTCGTTGTATTTGTTGCTGGTGATTATCTTGATGGCAACCTTTGCTCCACGAGTCTTGTCAAATGCCTTGACGACCGTGCCGTAAGAGCCTTGCCCTATTTTTTCAATGTATTTGTAAGGAAATGGTAAATACATTTTCGGTATGTTGTATGAAATATTAATGAGAGTAGAATGTTAGAAAGTGACTTATTAAATTGAGTGTTTCTATTTTTTCTTTATGACAGACAAATGCAGAGAGAGCATCATGGTGGCTGCATTCTGTATATATATCACCTTCCATCATCTCTTCATGTTCATTCGACTACATGCAGTACCGAGAAATTTGAGGTGTTAAGCTAAATATAGAAGCACTCGCTTGCAAAATATATAAAACACAACACTAAAGACTTATAAATATAGAAGTCCCTAGCTCTGCTGTCATTATAGCGTCACCATTGTACCGCTTGAAACTAGTGTTTAGTGTTCTTTTCCATAGTTAAAGTTCAATTCAGTTTTTCTGTTATAAAAACAGGAAGTTTTTTTTCTTTTTTTTTTTTTTTTTTTGATTTTACTGGTAAATATAGTTTATTAGTTGCTCGAACTTGCAGAAAGTCGTGTTTTAGGGCAAGATTGTTTCATGGATGAAATGTGTCAATTTATTGGTCCTTAAAGTTTTGAAGTTGCTGCGCGCATCCTTAGACAGCCCCAAAATCTCGGTGTTCGCATAAAGAAGGATCCCGAGCATGCGGTATAAACAAGCGAAATGAGGTGAGCTGAAACTTGAACTGCCTGCTACACAAAAGAACAATTGATAAAAAGCCATACAATCTAAATTTGGAACACAGTGACGTTCTAATTATTTTCCTACTTGGATATATTTCATCTACTTATTTACATGATACTTTTGTAACAACTTGATCTCTGCCGGGTCCTGATCCGGCTCCACCCATTCAAAATTCTCACCATTAGAAGCCCAGTATTCTTGGAATAATAACTCAGGTTCGGTATATTCGCCGATTTGCATTCTTTTCTTTCTAAAATTTTCTCTAAAAAATGCTAAAAGTTTTTTCTTTTCTTGCAAAAATTCAAAATTGAGGTTTGAACCCGCACTAGACTCGGATGGAAATTCGTAAGAAATGTTATCATTGTTTGAGTCAGAATAGTTCAAAAGGCTCTTGAACCCTTCTCCTTCTTTTGCAGCAGGGGCAATTTCTCCATTGACTGTGCCATTAGTATGAGCAGTACCACTACCATTTGCCAAGGCAAGATTCGAAGTCACGTTAGGAGCTTTAAGTCTGTTACCACCAATCAAATGGTAATTATCCACATTCAAGTCGTACATTTCTTCGTAATGGTTGAATATTTTCTCATAACTCACTAATTCTTTCTGGTGTAAAAATTTGTGCCACAAATTGACGCCGGTTCTCCATTTGACTCGCAGAGTTCTACTGCTGAAAAATCCAAGCAACGCAATTATACCCAACAAACTTGCATTAAATAAGTAGCTTCCAAGCATGAGTTTCAACCCGGTGGTGGAAGAAGCTGAAATTCCAATAAATTCAACGGCAAATCTATCAAAAATGAATCCAGCTGCGACTTCAATACCGATAAATCCAGCAACGTATCTCGGAATGTATTTGGTAAAAACCTTACTTTTGATAGACTCAATGTATCTTGGACTACCAAATGTTTCGTTGACCAACTTAAATGAATTTTGGAAATTTGTTGTTGGCGAAAGCTTATCACTGTTCAATATTACTCTAAGAGCAACCTTGATGCAATCTTCATTGAACGGTATCTCGCTATTTGTCAGCTTTTCTGCAGTTAGTTTGTTTAAAGTTGATATTGTGTTTATAATTTGATCAGAATTCGGTTTTGGCAGCACTACAAAATAACTTTTGAGCACGTTTGCATTCAGATTCAAGATGACATTGTTGATTTTGGGATTTTTATTTTCGAACAAAAACTGCTGCAATAATTTTTCAACTTCGTCCACTTTTTTTATTCTTGTTTTCTCTTTACCTTCTTTCGAAAGTAGTTCATTTAAGGCAGAGTTATCGATTTGGTTTGAAGAAATCAGACTTTGATTTTCTGCAATTAATTTTTGTTCAAGCTTTCTGCATGACTGTATGGCATCAATTAATAATTCTTCGTAGAATTGCTCACGATGACTTTCAGTAGAGCTCTTTGAATGTTTTTCTAATCGACTCTTCAAAGTTTCGTATGTAAATGGCGATGCTTGCAAAACAGACACATGATTATGGCCAACATTGCCATGTTTATTGTCAGCAGTTGTTGTACTGTTATTATTCAAGGTGCTTTGGAATCTCCGACTAAAGCTTGGCTTTTGATGTTGAAACCTCGTCACGGGGATTATGGAAATGCCCCTTTTTTGATATATTACCTTAGCGTATCTCCCCAAGAGGGCCGTCTTGGGTAGAATCATTAGAAAAGGGCTTGTATGGTTTGTGGGGTTGTAAAACTACAGCAAATGATTGGTAATAGATCTTCAATGATTTGTTTGGTTTTTTTGTTCTTGCTTTGATGGTGCACTAGAGAAAAAAATTAATGTGCATTAATTTTTTTTATATTGAGATCACGTGATATCCCCATAAATCCATGACTTTGTCTTATTACCTGAATATTAATAGTTGTTTATCCCTGTGCATATGACACAAGTATATATTGGGATCTGCCTCCATGTATAGAAGACTTTTATCACAGGCTCAAACTTACTTTTAGTTTAAATTTATGTGAAATGATAGAAGTTATCACCGGTGTAGTGTACACACCAACTAAACATTATTAGGATGATGATGAACTGACACACGCATATCTTCTTGGAACGCTGAAATGTGGCGGAAATCTTTCTTTTGACGAGAAAGGTAAACATGGTATGAGGAAGGAAGGCAAAAACAGCTACGACAATTTTTTACATTCTCTCGAGTTAAGTGTATCAAGTGAAGAACGCACTGAGAGCAATTGTCTGTGCAAGTAGTTTTTTGTCTGCCTTCAAAACACATAAATTGCAAATCTATAATTTCTTCCACACAACAGACATTCACAACACCTTTTAACATTTTCTAGGTTTAAAGTGTGTATATATTGGAACACTCGGAGGGGCACGTTTGTTGAGAACAAAACAGACAAAGGCAGCCTATCTTCAAGGGTCCAGCGCTAGTGTTGCATAGAAAGTGATTGAGATCTTGAAACCCTTTCTCTCTGGGTCATCATCCAGATTGGTTTAATCTATTTCGGGCGTTAATTCCCGAGTATAGACGTAATTTTTACACACTACTGATCAAAGCGATTGCTTTTAGCTTAGAAGTAAGTGCTATGGTCAGCAGGATAAAATAAAGTCCCATCAATACAACCAATCAAAGGGTCAGGTAGTTGCCAAGGTAGTTGCAGCACTAGTCTGAAAATTCTAGCCATGCGTGACTGTCATAAATTGATGCTATTTTCCATGGCTTTTGGTTGGTTTTTTTTTGTTTTTTTTTGCGCTTCATACGTGAAATCCCTGGAAAATCCAAATATGCAAAAAAGAACAAAAGAACAGCAGGTATACCATAAGGGGTGCCAGAGGGTGCATTTGCATAAGTTGCTGTTATCAGTCCTTAATTTGCCTAAAAAGTGAGACAGAATCGTGGTTACGAGCCCTTGTACGTGTGACAACCCGGGGTAAACAATTAACCAAATGCATGTCGAACGATGACGGCTGTCGACTGGTGGCAGTAAGCTTATGGGGAACATTGCTGTATCCAAATCCATGGGTAATTACATCACACCTGAAATTCTCTTTTTTAATTTTATTGGTTTGGGATTTTCAGATTTGCATTCTCACTAACACCTAAAGTTACTGCCGAAATTGTTTAGTTTGTTTTGCTGATATTATTTATAGTTAAAGTTTTCTTATGCGGGCTGCTTGCTCTTTGACTATGTTTTGCTAGTGTGACAATTGAGACTTTACAGTCATGAACATGTTCGGCCACAGAAATAACTCAAACACCGACCAGGTTGAAACAACAAAACTACGGCAGCAAAAAAATATTAGCAAATTATAATTCGCCGATAAATGGAGAAATTACGACAATTTTCAAGTATATACCACCTGAGCTACCATTGATGTCATAGTTGGTAACGATGGAGATAATAGCTACTTGTGGCTCAAAAAATCAACAAATAAAAAAATGAATGAACGAATGAATGAATGAATACCATGTTAACAAAAAACGGATTGTATGACTCCATGATAGTATGTTTGAAGTTATGATGCAACGGAAAATTCCACGTTAGTCTTCTCCTCTTTTCCAGGGAAGTGTGAGAGGTGCGTCTCCTATGACGAGACTGTTTTCGGTAGCTTTCGCTTAGCCAATCATTAAGCTACGTTGACTGCTTTTTCGAGATAATTCTAGATTAGCAAGACGATTGCATGTCCTGCAAAACAGTCTACACTAAATCGTCAGTAATGGTGTCTGGCGAGGAGAATGGCCCAAAAGCGGCTGCAGCCCATCTGTTGCCTTCACCCACATCCAATCGCATATTTACACGGTATAGTGCAGTACTGTGCATTTCTTCGTGACCTAATATCGTTTTCATTAAGTCGCAACATGGCAAGTACTTCGCAAGGCCGGACATATATAAATATATCATTATTTCCCTCTTTTTAATGGCCCAAAACTTGGATTAATATCCCAAATTAGTAACTAGTTAAAACAATTTTTTTTTATTATCTAGGAATTCGGATTGAATTTCCTTTATTCAGTTTTTATTTTAGCTAATTGCTTTCAAACTGCATACTTAGCAAAGCTAACAATTTTTGTTTACTATTGAAAAATTATTGCAACTAACCTCATGATATTTTCTTTGCATAATAATGAATTCTTCAAGTTTTGAAAATAATACATCTCTTTTCGGAAGTGATTCATCTAAAATTGATATCGAAAACAACAGTGATGAAAACAAAAAAAAGATTGTAGTTATTGATGACACCGATCAGGAACTTCTCCTTGCTTTGGCAGACCAAAAGCCAACCTTCTTGGTGATTTTACTTACAATTGTTGCCTCTATATCTGGGTTTTTATTTGGATATGACACAGGGTACATCTCTACTGCACTTGTGGCGGTTGGCGATGACTTAGGACAAACATTAAGCTATGGTCAAAAAGAGTTAATCACTTCTGCAACATCTTTAGGCGCTTTGATTGGTGCTATTTTTGCAGGTTTTTCTGCTGATGTTTTTGGACGCAAACCGGTAATAATGGCTTCCGATGTGCTTTTCATTATTGGCTCTGCTATGCAAACTGGGGCGTCCTCCGTTAGTGTCATGATAGCAGGTAGGCTTATCATGGGTTTTGGTGTTGGTATTGGTTCTTTATGTGCCCCATTATTCATCTCTGAACTAGCACCTGCTAAATTTAGAGGAAGATTGGTGATTGTACAATGTGCTACCATTACCGGGGGTGGTTTCATTGCTTATGCAATTGGTGCAGGCTTAGTTCACATCAAGCATGGTTGGAGAATTTTAGTTGGTCTTGCTATGTTGCCTCCGCTTATTCAATTCGTTTTCTTTTTCTTTTTGCCAGACACTCCAAGATAATATATAATGAAAAATAAGCCAGACTTGGCCAAAAATGTTTTTAAAAGAACTTATACAGGTGTCAGTGATGATTTGCTTCAAATGAAAGTGGATGAACTTGCTCGTGGAGACAAAGCTATACCAGGAAATAATCCATTTACCAGAACGTGGGCCGCAGTTAAAAAAATTCACCAAACACCATCCTACTTTCGTGCTCTCTTAATTGCTTCTGGCTTACAAGCTATCCAGCAATTCTCTTCGTTTAATGCCCTCATGTACTTTTCAGCTACAATTTTTGAAACAGTTGGTTTTGAAAATTCTACTGCCGTTTCCATTGTTGTTGCTGGTACTAATTTCATTTTCACATTGGTCGCATTTTTTGTCATTGATAAAGTTGGTAGAAGAAAAATGTTGTTGATTACCTTACCCGTTATGGTAATTTCATTAGCTGTTTGTTGCGTTGCATTCCATTTTACGGACATTAAATTTGGAGACGATGGAACTGTTTCCAGTGGTGGTACTGGTGGTATGAGCAACTGGGGAATTGTAATTATTGTTACCCTTATTGTATTTGTTGCTTTCTATGCCTCCGGAATTGGTACTGTTGCATGGCTACAGTCCGAATTATTTCCACAAGATGTTAGAGGAGTCGGCTGCTCTTACTCCACTGCTGTAAACTGGTCTGGTTCCTTGATTTGTGCTTCTACTTTCTTGACTATGATGAAAAATATCACACCCACTGGTACGTTTGGTTTCTTCTTAGGATTAATGGTCGTTGCTTTTATTCTTGTTTACTTCTGCTATCCAGAATTGTCTGGATTGGAGTTGGAAGAAACCCAAAAGTTCTTGGCCGGTGGATTCAACATCAAAGATTCTCTCAAGCCCTACAAAGAAAGAAAACACAAGGCTGTTACCATGGAGGATGTGAGAAATCATCAACCAGCCAAAAAAGGGCCTGAGGCTCTACATGTGGAACATGCTTGAACTTTTTTAAAAAGCTTACATTCTTTTAACCAATATTCTGAGAATAGACAGATAGACTTACCAGCTGTACAATAGCTTGCATTGCATTTTCATGATTTATAATTGTCTTATTTCTGTATTCCTTTTTTGTTTGTTTATAGTTTTTTACTCCTGTTTTTGACACATACTATGACTTGAATGTATGTATTATTTACATTATTCTTGACGTTTACTTTCTTTGTCGTTTATGTAACTAATAAACATAGTACATTTATACCAAATTTTTTTTTCACCTACCTTATTCCAACATAATGAGATCTACACGGTCTCCTATACAAAGCCTTAAATGGTGATATACCAATACTCTGTTGATAACT
>JXWR01001228.1_pt1 | contig 20582 bp, 7 predicted proteins | sample 315541 | NCBI WGS metagenome assembly JXWR01 (sample SAMN03273951, study PRJNA271842) | soil metagenome | isolation source: rice field ambient CO2 | place: India: CRRI Experimental farm Cuttack,Odisha-753006 | collected 2013-12-17
TCTCTCTCTCTCTCTCTTATTCTCCTTTATTTTGCCATTCATTTAAAAAAAACACGATAGAATAGACGAGTGATCTTCAACATTAGACCTCAGCTTTGTTTTCGGCATTTCATACCGTCCTATTCAAACAACGAGTCAATTTTAGCCAGCAATACACGTGAAGTCTATCATCGTTTGAAGGGCATTCCTTAATGGCACTCTTCGCTCCTTTTGATTACAAAATAAAGTTTTTGTTTGATGGACAATCATGCGTTCATGACTTTTTTTTTTGTACCATTAAAGTTCAATTATGTCATGTTGAATCGATCCGTGTGGTTTATTTTTACATTTTTTAGAGTACAATGCATCTATTGAATCACAGATCAAGATTTGATTGGTACAAAATAAGAACGTGACTATAAATTGAATTTCATTTTTTTTTTTCTTTTTTTTTTTTCTGTACATTCTAAAGCGAGTGAACATTCTTGTCCTCCCTCTCCTTTTTTTGGTTTTATCTCAGTTTACAGAATAAAAAGTGTTTATAAGCTTTCTAGAGTAATTGTCAATGTGAGGTTTAAAAATAGAAAGAATGATCATACAACTTTTTGTTAGTGAATAAACCCCAATGCTTATTTTTTTTTTTTACTTAAAATGCTTCCTTTTTTATTTGTTTTCCTTTTTTTTATATTTAGTTTTGCTTCCTGGCTGTGCTCATATTTCTATTCTTTTTAATTTTTTTCAAAACGGGTTTTACCAATTTTTTTTCCAATGTTTTACTTTTCTATTTTCAAAGCAAAAAATAATAGCTTGCTTTGTTGTGATGGCTATTGCTTGGGTGCTCGATTGTTTTTAGTGTCTTTTTGGTTCCAACTGTTTAATTAGGTGTCTATAGGTGGCGTATTATGATATACAACGTTCTTTGTTTTCTAAAAATTTACGAAAGCTTTATCGTGCTTTAAATTTTTGATTTACGAAAAAAAAGTAAGGCACCAAGTTTGTGTGCTTGTTTCTTTTTTTGTAGATTTATCGTTTTCACTTATCCAAGATGGTAAGCAAACTTAATTTTTACCACAAACCTTTAGGACGAGTTTTTTATCCAGTTATGCAGCGTTGAGTCTATGTGAGGTTGCTGCTTTGATACAAATAAAGAGCGGCTTCAATAAAGACATAAAGATCCTCAACAAAACCGTCTACCATGCTGGTCATCAGATTTCCAGGAGATTTTGTCGATTCGTTTTAAAGGAGAAGCGAACCATTCCTTTTTTTTTTTTCTTTTTTTTTAAAGACCAAAAGACTGCAGGTTGATACATTCTTAATCCTCTCTTGCTGTAGAGATAACGTGAAATCGTTTGGCGTTGTTCTCCATAATATTGGCTGGAGTAAGAGCCGAGCTCAGCTCAAGGAATAAATTGTGTGGGTTCTTAGCTTTCTGCTTTGTGTTCTGCTGCGTACACGGCGCATATTTTGCTAGTTTTTCATACTGGTACGTACCTGTACGTGCATACGAGACAACACTGCTAATGCATAACATGCATAAGAACTACTGAGGCTGATCAGTGAGGAAAAAAGCCCACAAACAGAATAAACACTCGCTTCTATAAAGGGTGGTGTGCTTTCATCGCTGCTAACTTATAGTCTAAACCTAGGTCTCGAGACACTTGGGTGTGAAACAATGCAATTTGTGTTACTTCAGTGGTTGATATCAACGGTGTAAGCGAGAAACAATGTTTTACGGACTATTTTACACGCTTGTGTGCACATCTCCAAGGTCTACCGTACGGGAACCATCTTACGGTAAAGCATGCTATTGGGCATCGAATCCAAAAAGAGTTCTTTTCTGGGCTTTTATAAGAAAGGTGCCATCCGCGAGATATATTTTATATGTTAAAAACTTTGCTGGATGGGCGATATAGCAGGAGCTATCAGTAGGTGAATAAAAGCCTATTTTCTTGGAGCTAAACTTTTTACTCGAATGAGAGTGAGTTAAGACTGTAAACGGTTAGTTTGTATATTCTGTTAGATACTAGCGAATCTTTCCTTAGTGCCCTTTGGTTGCGTCAGCTAAAGCCGAGAACTGTAGCTGTAGGTAAGACCAGTTTAAGCGTTCTACCGTCACTCAAAAGCATCTTCTGGAGTAAGTTTTAATTTTGGTCCGACAGTGGAGTATTCAGGTTTGACGATATTTCAGGAGTATTGACAAAAGATTATCTATTTTTCAGCAGCTGTAGCATTAAATACAGTAAGATAAGGGAAGAAACCAAATGAAATACCGCAATGTTAAACCAGAAAGTTTAAATACCTCTTTGAATGTTTCCCTACATAGAATTTATATTTAGATGCAGTGGTCCTCCACTACTGTCGAGATTTGTCAAATAGCACAATTGCTGCTTTGAATATGTGATCTCAAGTGCTTGCCTTACACCATCCTTGCTTTGTTATATCCCAGTGAACAGAAGTAGTTTTAAAAAGATTTATTCACGCAAGACAATTACCAGTCCACAGCTGCCATCAAAAAAAAAAAAAAAATTGAAACTCTTACTTTGTGAATATCTCCGGAGGTAAGTTTTTGGTGTTGTATGTGCGTTTTTCCCCCAGACACCACGAAATACATGCACGTGAACATGCACGTGCATCAACACCCAACATGATCTTCTAGAAAATTCAGAGAACGTCAACATCAATTCATAAATAAGACGCATCATTCTCATCATCGCAAAAAGTGACTTACACAACTATAACCAGCAGATCTCACACTCTACCGCGCCACGATAATATTATTGTCACAGAAATATGATATCCTTATACAAAGCGCTACTGCTAGTACTATGGACACAAGTATCGTGTAGCAGTTTGGTGCTGGGTGACCCGACATCATCATCGTCATCAGTGGCCACTTCACCATATGAGCAGTACTCGGCTGAGCTATCGAGTTTGGACAAATCTTTTACCGCAGGTGGCCCAAATATTCAGTTATTACAGGATTATGAATCGTTGTTGACTAGTATAATAAGCAGCAGCAGTAGTAGTGGCAGCGGCAATAATAATGACAATAACAAGACAGCCTTATTGTCATCGAGTGAGCAGAAGTTGTTGCTACCAAAGATCTATTACAAGAAAGGCTTGATTGACTTGTTCTTGGGAAAAGAGACTAAAGCTATTGCAGATTTCAAAAATTGTCTCACATATGATGATTCAATGAGCCTTGCTAAAGTAAGATTGTTGAAATTGTACTTAGTTCACGGTAAGTACAAAGAGATTGAAGAATTTAAACATGAACAGTTCAAAAATGCAAAATTTACATCTTTTATAAACTCAAACAGCGAGATTCAGACGCTTTTAAAAGAATCAGAACAAGCCCAAAATGACATAGCGGATATTCAGAAACTTATCAAGGATCGCCAATATGGAGATTGCATTAATAAAGTGTCGCTGATCATATCAGTTTCTCCTTCAAACTCAGATTTGTACAAGATGAGAATTCAGTGTTACATCAATGCGGCCTTGCTTAATCAAAAACAAAAACCATTAGAATCCAATGAAAACGTTCAAGAGATTAATCTTAGAAAAGATCTAGCATCAAACTTGATTCCTGACTACTTGACATTAGAACAGTTAAACCCGTTGACAATCGATAACTATTTGACTTTGTCTGGATTGTACTTTTTCGGATTGGATGAGCCTGATAATGCTGCCAAGCACATAAGAAGAGGTTTGCATTTTGATATGGATGACAAAAGTTTAAAACAGTATTCCCTTTTTTTTAAAAGGAACGAGAAGTTGTTGAAACTTGTTCGTAAATTTAAAATTTACAATGAATGGCTATTTAAAGGAGCCGAGGTGTCCGAGGAAGAAAAGATTGGCCCTAATTATATCACCAAAAGTGATGCTGAAGCTTTGACTCAAGCACTATTCGAAGAAAAACCAAATATGCCAGCTAGAGATATTAGAAACTTGTACAATGGTCAAGAATTTAGAAATAATTTTGAATTTTTTAGCTACTTGGATAAACAATTCAATGAAAAGTTCTTTGGTGGCACTTCTGGCGACTGGAAATCAAAATTAGGTCTCAAAAAGACTCAGGGGAAGCATCATTTGATTAATGGGTTGGTGCTAGATTTGAATCAGTTTGCTTGCGAGAGTTATCTTTTGATCAGAAAATCAGCGCTTGCTAAGCCTTATTGTACTGCTGCACTCAAAATCGAGAAACAAAACGAAGACATTAGCCTAGAAACAAGTGGCGATTACATTTCTGATTTCTTGCCTGCGATGGTCTTCGATATACAGCAATACATCAAGAGCAAGGATTTGGGTAAACTTAAACAATTTTACGACAAGTTCAATAACAATGAGAAGTTAAAGCAAGTGGAGCTTTTTACTAAATTTTACAACAAGATTGAAAAATTACTTCAAAAGCAGCAACAAGAACGCCAGCAACAACAATTTCGCCAGCAACAGCAACAACAGCGACAATACCAGCAACAACAGCGACAATATCAACAGCAAATGCGTCAAAATTCGCAACCAAAAAATAATTATTACAAGACCTTAGGAATCGCTAAGGATGCTAGCTCCAGAGATATTAAAACCGCATACCGTAACCTTGTGAAGCAATACCACCCAGATAAGTATAAAGGTGATGATGCAGAACAAAAGATGGCAGAGATTAACAAAGCTTACGAAGTTCTTTCTAGTGATGAGTTAAGACAGCGATATGATCAAGGTGATGATCCAAATGATCCTGCTGGTGCTGGAGGTGGAAGTGGTTATGGCGGCGGAGGTGGGCCAGGACCTGGTTTTAACCCATTCCAAAATGGCGGATTCCAGTTCAACTTTGGTAATGGGGGTGGATTTGGTCAGCAATTCGGTGGGTTTGATTTTGGTGGGTTTGGAGCTGGTGGAGCTGGTGGAGCTAGACAGGGTTCGAGCCGTAAGCGACAGAGAGCCGGTTAAACTAGCTTCATCAGCTGGCTTTATTGGCAATGGTTTTTATGTAGTTTACATTCCCAAATAATTTGCATATCACAGTGAAGGTCTTAATACAAAAATAAATATGGTTTTATATCATAAAGCCGATATTATCAATAAATGCATTATATCATTATATGTGTATTTAAAGTTGCAAAAATTCTCTATAGTACATTTTCAATTATAACATCACTAACAAGCAAGCAAACATTCTATCTAAAATCTCAAAATTTTCTCTTTTTACTAGGACGAGCGTTCTTTTCTTTTCTCTTTTGCTTAAGACCTCTTTCTTTTCTAATATGCTCAGTACTTTTGAGCTCATTGGTATTAGAAGCCCCAGCTTTTCTAAACCCTTTGACGTCCTGGCCTCTTTCCATAGCAGCTTCAACCTTCTTCTTTTGTTTCTCGTAATCATCTCTGAACCTATCTGGCATCTTTGGCGCTTTGACATTCTTGTGCTTGAATTTCTTATTGCCATGGGCTCCGTTACCGGTTTGTTGCTCTGCTGCACCGACTCTCAAACTCGTTGAAGAAACATGATTGGCCTGTTTCCATGATTCAAATCTACCGGATTTATAGGTAGCTGGAATTTTTTGTCCACTTTCACCAATGATGAATTTCTCATCAGTGGATCTAGAGTTGACGTATTTCTTCTTGCCTTTGTCCCATTTATAAACTTGCTGATTCTGTTTATGTACTTGAACTTTGTCGTCACCGTCAAGGTCAAATGTGGCATGTTGTGCATCATTGACAAAGGAACTCGTTGCTCCTGGAACATCGTACTGCTTGTCTTGAATGTCAGCAGTAGGAGCATAGTGCGAAAGGAAGAAATTTGGATCTTTGTATGATTTCTTTTCCTTCTTTTTAGCAATGGATTTTTCTTTGGCTTTTTTAGTTGCTGCTTTATTGTGTTCAATGATATCATCAGCATCTTCAAAAGTGTCACGAAGTTCATTTTCTGATGGAACAACGTCAAACCCAACTTCATGCTCATCTCCCTTGAGAATCTGGTCCTGCAATGAGTGACTAAGACCAGCAATTCTTTCTTTTTCAAGCAACTCTCTTCTTTCTTGAGCACGCTGCTGTATTGGAGCAAGTTGTCTTCTTCTTTTATTCATGAAATTCAACATCTGCTCATTCTGTTTGTTGAATTCAAATACGGTTTCCTTGTTTTTTCTATTTTGCAACTTAAGCAAAAAGTTCTCTTTTTCCTTATCTAGATCATCACCGAACAACAAGTTCTGTTCATACCAACCGCTATTAAGTAATTCTTTTGATCTTTTCAAAGACTCGGCGGAAGTAATTTTAGATTTGGTCTTATAGTACAACTTCTCGGCCTTCTCAGAAACTTTACGAATCGTTTGTAATTCATAATTCTTCATCAATGTGTTGAAAAAGTCCATGAGGTTATCAAGTTGAGATCTTGGAGGGGAACCAAGTACCAATCTATCAGTGTATGAAACTTTTGGTTCCACGTACTCTGTACCTTCTTGTTCACATTTTGCTTTGAGCAACTCTTTTCTCTTATTGTGCATTCCTGTTAACAAGATTTTTCTGCCCAAAAACAATTCCATCTCTACCAAAGACGGCACTTCATTTGGTGTCACTATACTATATGCAAAACCAGTATTACCAGCTCTTGCAGTTCTACCAACTCTATGCACAAATAATTTAGAAGAAGCTGGCAAAGTGTAATTGATAACGTATTTCAATAATGGAATATCAATACCTCTGGCTGCCACATCAGTAACAACCAACAAAGATGTTATACCGGCTTTGAAATTATATAATTGTCTTCTTCTTGCGTGTTGATCTAATGTACCATAAATGTATGATGCGGCATAACCTGCTTCATTAAGCAAATTCTTGATATATTCAACATGATGTCTAGTTGGTACAAACACCAATGTAGCATTTGGTGACACCAATTCGTTAGCTTTGGCAAATTTCACTTTTTCAAACTTCTTTTTACCTTTCTTGTTGTATTTCTTCTTTTTATCATCATTATTCTGGTCATCGTCATCATCATCACTATCGCTATCTGATGCATCATGTTTAAGGGTCTTAAATTCGTCAAGCTTAGCAATTTCTTCACGAGTTGATAATGGTAATTTGATAATTTCTTGAATGATAAATAGCAAAACAGCTTCTCTTTCCTGTTGTTTGGAACTTAGGAAACACATCTCCAATTGGTCGGAGATTTTCGCTTCTGAATCCAATCTAATTAACACAGGATTACTGAGTCCCACTTTGGCAAAATTAACCAATGTTTTTGGTAATGTTGCACTAAACAAGATTGCTTGTCTACTGGCTGGTAATGAAGCAATAAGTTCATTTAATGCTTCTTCAAAAGCAATTTCAAACAATTGATCAGCTTCATCAAACACAATGTACCGCACTGATTTCAAATCCAAACTCATTTCGGTTCTCAAATGCAAAAATCTACCTGGGGTGGCAATGATAACATCTGGGTTCAGCAACATGGAGGTGAACTGTTCTTCCAAAGAATCACCACCCACCAACACAATAGCTCTCAAATCTGTTCCTCTTGCAAATTCTTTAAAAGCTTTGAATGTTTGTAATGCCAATTCTCTGTTTGGCGCCAAAATAATACCTCTGGCCCCAACTTTGGCAGAATGAGTTTTCAAATTCTCAATGATTGGTAAAAGAAAAGCAGCGGTTTTACCAGAACCGGTTCTTGCCATACCCACCACATCTCTTCCGGATAAAATAAACGGAATTGTCTTTCTTTGAATTGGAGTTGGTTGCTTGTAACCTTTCTTGGAAATGTTATGAAGAATCTTTTTGGAAAGGCCAAAACTCTGGAAAGTACCGCTTTTAGCCTTCTTGGCCAGCGGCAACAAATTGGTACCAATGTATTCTTTGATGTTGTCTTCATCATCAGAGAGTTCCAAATTTGGCATTTTCTCCTCTTCCTGTTTGGCTTTATCTTTTTTTGGATCTTTCTTATCCTCTTTCTTTGCATTTTTGTTCTTACTTTCTTTCTTTTTGTCATCGTCTTCATCTTCATCTTCTTCATCGTCTTCTTCTCCTTGATCTGAGTAGATGATTTCATCCTGATATTGCATATTGTCTTCTCCTTCGCTAGAGCTTCCGCTGTCGCTTTCAGAGTCACTGTGGTCATCGCCTAAAGCGAACTTAGACGACAAATCATACGTTTCATCTTCTGAGTCAGACATAGTTTGGTATATGGGTTAAAACTGAGAATTATGCCTTGTATATTCTTCGTCAAATTAAAGGAGAAGAAACACTATACTAATTATATCCAAGCCTTGAGCTCTGCCTTACAAAGTACTATACAAAAAAAAAAATTTTTTCTTCGCAGCTCATCTGCATTAAGATACCCGGAGTGTGAGATGTGCATAGCAGAACGTTGACATGCATGATGAAAAATAAAAAAAAAAAATAAAAAAAATTTTCTCTTTCTGCTTGATTTGTAAGAGGAGATGGGGAAGAGTAAATCACAAGAGACTGAGAGCAGAAGTTAGCAATTATTGAGTGCTGCCAAATACCCAAAAGCTTCACATCAAAAATGCCCGAGGTGAATACTCACTTGCTTAAGCAACTTCATACCTACTTGCTTTTGCTCACTCCATACAGTAGTTTCAAGAAGCTAGTCAACTTGGATCAAATCAAGAGTGATACTCAAGGCTTGCAACATTTATTAGAGCCAGTATCATTGGTTCTTAGAGGACACTCCAGTAAAGTTCTTGAATTGCCAGTCTACAAAGAATTATTTTGCAGTGAAACTAGATTAGATATAATAAGCACAAGATATCAAGAGACTAAAAATATTAATAGTGCAGTCAATGACTATGTCAAGCAGATTTTGGCACAAGGTTCTTCATCTTCATCAAAATACTCAAAAGAAGTTTTTCAGTCATTGATTTTGATACTTGCTATTGCTTTAGGTCAGTGTTTCATCCAGCTCAATTTCACTGGTCCTTCAATCAAAGATTTCAGCTCTAAGAATTTATTTTTCCCGAAAATCGAAAGTACTTCAGATTCAGAATCCAGTAAGCAATTAGATCAAGACATAATTAAAGCATTAGATCTTCAAGGCCTCAGTGCTTATGAATTGTCCGATGACCCATTATTACTTGTAGTCTCTTTGCAGTTATTAGAACACTTAACAAATGCACAAGACTGGTCTCTTTTGTCCAATGCAGATTCTCTTTCCGCTGAGCTCATCAATGATAAGGCTGAAGCTAACGTAAAGGCTATCTTATCTAACAGTAACAACAATGATGATAATTCTGCTACTACTGCTACTGAAATTACCTCGGCTGTGGCTCTTTGGTGGAGATCAAGATTTTTACAAGTGCAAATGTCCCTCTTCACTGAACCTTCAGGCACGATATCCTCCGTGACTGCCACTTTGCTAGATTCAAGAATCATTGATATTATAGTGACCAAACAATCTATTTCTGAAGAAATAATCAAACAAATTTACGTTATGTATCATTTAGAAGCCGCAAGAAACTCAATTCACGCCGAGATTGAAACTTTGACTATTCCTGCATTGGATAAGGCTCAAAAACTTTCCAAATTGGAATTAGTGTTGACGGGGGCTAAAGCTAAAAGAACAAAATATCAAGAAAAAGCTATTGCCAGCTTGATTGTTTTGGCCAAATCAGATGAAAATTTGAAGTTGTTGCCTACTGATGTTTCCAAAGCTGACATTGAGGCAGAAAAGAATAATGACGATAATAATGATGACGATAATGACATTGATGCCAAACAGTTGAATTCTGATTTGTTGTTGGAAGTTCCACAATATGAGTCCATTGACGATGATGCGGTCAATGAGATTATGGAAAATGATGATGTTGAGAACGGCAAGACCTTGAAACGTATAAAATTATCATTTGAAAACTACGAAGAAGAAGGAGACGAAAACAACGAATCAAACAATTCAATCTCCAAGGAACAAAGAGTCTTGCCAATTGCCATTAGAGCCGAAAACATTCCTGTTTCATTGAAAGACTTGGACCCTAACGAACAACCAAGGTTGAATGATTTAGACAGCATTCAGCTCTTTTTGAGATTGAAAACCATCAGACAAATTTCTCCATCTGGAAGTCACTTAGTCGAGGAAGAATTAATGGCCCTTGTTGCCAGAATTATTGCTAATAATTCTGAGCATATTAAAAAGGAATACCCTGCCATCAACTGGTTGCTTTTCTCCAAGGCACTTTGGGAAAGATCATTGATCGAAGCAAACAAGGCCAAGACGGTAGAAAGAGGAATTTTTCAAATGCAAGCTCTTGTGGAAGAAATGAATAGCAAGATCCAAACTCGCTTATTTGGCACCCAATCTAAAAAAGATGAAGCCAAGGAACAGAACCCCTCGCTTGTTTCTGCCAGTGCCGCTAGATTAAGATACATTAATCAACTTCCGCTCGCTCCAAGATGGTCTCTGGATGCTGCCCTTGCGGAAAAATTCATGTCGATTGGGGTGATGAAGTCCGCGGTGGAGATTTACGAAAGACTTCAAATGATTCCTGAGATGGCTGTATGTTACGCTTCTTTTGGCCAAGAAGCTGAAGCTGAACGTGTTTTGAGAGCAAGACTTGCAAGTCGTCCAAATGATGCTAGAACGTGGTCGATTCTCGGTGATGTTCTCCAGGATCCAACATTATGGGAAAAAGCATGGGGTATTAACAAGTACCAGAATGCCAAGGTGTCGTTAGCCAAATATTATTACAACAGAAAGCAACAAGGCTCGGAAAATTTGGATCTTGCCGTGAAACACATGAACGATGCACTTGTCATTAACCCGTTAAATTTCAACAATTGGTACTTCTACGGATGTCTTGGATTAGAATCAGAACAGTATGAGTTAGCTGCTGAAGCGTTCACTCGTTGTGTTGCTCTCGATGATACTCATACTCATTCTTGGAGTAATTTGGGTGGGGCATTGATCCATACTAATCGTATCAAACAAGCATTTGCAGCTTTCAATAACGCCATCAAGACTAGTGATACTTCAAATTGGCGTATTTGGGAAAATTATTTAATCACCGCTGGTAAATTGAAAGACTGGATTCAGGTGGTCAGAGCCAGCAAGACTTTGCTTGAGTTGAAAAAAGATGAGTCAGTGATTAACATGAAAATTGTTGAAGCCTTAGTTGAAGAATTAATGACAGATGAGTATCCAAAAGAAGAGGAAAATGACGAAGGACAAAAGAAGTTGACGTTTTTTCAAAGATCATGTCTTGATTATATTTGCAACCAATTGCCAAAAGTCAATACCCGCAATGCTAGACTTTGGAAAATTCAATCCAAGGTTGAATTATGGCGCCGTAAACCATGGAATTCTCTCAGCTGTATGGAAAAAGCATACCGTGTGGACTGTAATAATGAAAACTTGATCTCTAACGAAGAAGCATGGAACGAAGCGGTAGAGTCATGTCTTGACTTGGTGGCGGCTTATGAATCTCTTGGTGAAATGCCGGGCAAATATGGCGCTGGGGATTTGGTTTGCAAAGATTGGAAATTTAAGGCAAGAAGTTCAATCAGATCATTGATGAGTAAAGGGAAGATCAGTTGGGAGGATTCCGAAGGTTGGGAGAAGTTGGTGGATGCTAAAGAGCAGTTGTGAGTTACCATGACGCAGTTATTTAGATGCTTAGATTATTTATTAGTAACTTTAGCTGGATAATATACCTAATGGATGCCCATTTGTACTTTTTAATATTACGAATAACGTATTTTCTCTGTTGGATATCAATGACTACAGCTTTCTCGTTGGCATAGATACGTACAATAATATAATTTAATAAAGCAGCCCGCGTGCGAGGTACTGACTGACTTGCTCAGCAACATACTTTCAAGACATCAGTAACTAAAATAAAATAAATAACCAAAGTAATCATACAGCTGCTGCTTCAATAGCGCGCTGTCCTGGCATTTTTGTATAAACCCACAACGAAGCGTTTCCCCCACTATCTGTCTTTCAATCTGCAGAACCGGAAGGACACGAACACGTCTATGGAAATCTCATATTTGTCTATAATCCATTTTATGATATATTCTGCAAGGAGACTCTGCTGGGTTAAGCATATGAGCTCAATGCGTTACTGGTGGTTCTAATGATTAAAATACAAATTTAAGCGTCGATGTTAGCTTTGAGGTCATTTCTTAATGATTAATGGTGCGTGTTCAACAAAAAAAAATGATCAACGCCACGCTACGCTCAACGGCCTGTTTTTTTCCTAAAGACAAACGTTGACTTGCAAACAGGGAGAGACATTGTACGTGCACGCTATCGAAAAAGTGAGCAGGTTTGTATTTAAATTGGATATTATAATGAACGTAAACATACACCGCAAACATTAATATTGGCTAAGTTGGTACTGTAATACTAACAGAATACTAACAATAATAAAACGAACATACTATACACATTTAACATGAAAAGAACACCAAAAATCAAACAAATTGGAGCACTATTACAAAGAACGCAAGTAGTATAGTTGAAAAGATTCAAAATAACAAGATCGATTAGTAATAGTAATAGAAGCAACGAGTAAGTAAAGTAAATAGACAATAACTATGATAGTAATAATAATGATAATGATGATAATAATAATAATAATAATAATAGGAAAACAAAAACAAGAAAAAAATAATGAAAGGAAAACTTAAAACACTCTAAAAAAAAAGTTCATTGTAAATAATGTAGTTGAAAATAGAAACTTCTTTTTTTTTCTAATTAAACGTTCTTTATTCTTTGATGGATAGTGAATAAACTTAACCGGGAAAACTGGCAAATGGCAATCCAGGTTGCGAATTGCCTTTGTTAATATGCAAGCATCCAATGAATAGTCTCTCTCTTTACTATTCATAAAATAAAACATACAGCAGCAACACCAGAAATTCATGAAACCAGCAAAGCAAACAGAAAACAGCAAACAGGATGATGAGGAAAATGCTAGTTGTGAAGGATAAATGAGAAGAGACAAAAAAAAGAAGCACATACTGTAAAGGAAAAAAAAACTGGCAACTCTCTCAACTTTTACCAATTTTTTATCCCTCAATTGATATACTTTAATTTATTGTTCTTCCCTATTCTTTTTTTTTTCAATGAAATTAGGCCTAATTCATAAAAGCAGCTTATTTTTGGTAGCTTTCCCAGTTTTCAAGCACCTGCTTGATCTTTTCAGAACCAGTCAAGTTGTAAACTTCCTCAAAGTAATCTTTAGTAACTTCAAATGGTCTAGCGGTCAAGTTAGGAATGTACTTGTTAACCAAATTGTCAACCTTAAGAGCCTTTTGTGGAATCTTCTTCAACAAGAATTTCTTAAATGGTTGCACACCACCTCTCAAGTATGAAGAATGGAATGGCACAGAAATACCCTTTAATGGAATACAAGCAAAACCTCTTTGCAAATCAATTGGCTGTGGTTTAGCAACAGATTGCTTAGAAACTTCATCGGTGATATCATTCAAGTATTCAGCAATCTTCTCCACTGGCAATTGTTCTTGCAATTTGACAATATCAATCTTCTTCAACTTGAAGACATTCAACACATTGGTCAAGGTGTCCAAGGCTCTCAAGTCACCAGCAGCAACATATTGTTGATTTTCCACATTGTAGTTAACAATTTCCAATAACCAGTTGGTACGTTTAGCAATAGCTTCAACGACAAATCTCAAGGCAGCATCGTTGAAAGTCTTGGAGATTCTAGTTGGGTTACAAGCAACCATACCGTAGTTGGATCTGCCCAATTCATCTCTTTCAACGGCAACTTGCATAGTCATACCTCTGTAAAACACAACCTCCACAAGAGATTCAATTGGCATGACATCACCCAAAGAAGCCAAAGCAGAATATTCACCCAAAGAGTGACCTGCAAAAACACAGTTTTCTGGTACAAGACCCTTGGATTTCAAATCTTCAAAAGCAGCTTTTTCCATCAATGTCAAAGCTGGTTGAGTAAATTGAGTAGCAGACAACAATCCAGATGGTGACTTGAAAGTGTAAGATTTGGTCTTGTTGGTAATTTCCTTGAAAATCTTTTCAGACTTCAAGTTACCATTGTGATCAATAGTTTCAAAAGTCATGCTGGTGTAGTTCTTTCTAATGGCTCTACCAGTGACACCACCAAAGTGAACAGTTAAGACCTTTGGATTGTTCTTCACAATGTCCAAAATAGAGAAACCGTATTGCTTCAACAAATGAGAATCGGCTCTGTCCCAAACATCCTTAGCAATAGCAGAAGACTTGTACAAGTCCATACCCATATTCTGTTCTTGAGAACCTTGACCAGTGAAAAGATAAGTGGAAAATGGTTGAGAAATTTCTGCTTGAGCATCCAAAACCAATTCATCAGTTTCGGCATTCTTGGTGGTTATTTTGACAATCTTACGACCGTTAACCATACCAATGTGTTCCAATTCGGTAGTCAATTCAGTACCTGGCAACACCATAGCAGTGAAGTTGGCCTTGTATGCCTTAATTCTTTCAGCAACATTGTCAGCGCCCCACAATTCAACCAAGGCACGCACAGAAGCAGAAGTGTACATACCATGGGTAATAGTACCTGGCAAATTAGCATATTTGGCAAAGATTGGAGAAACGTGGATAGGGTTGTAATCACCAGAAACAAGAGCATATGGTTCGTTGGATCCTGGCAAGTGAATGCTATTGATGGATTCAGAGGAAGCGATGGTGATTGGAGCATCAAACAATTTGGTTTCTTCAATAGAAGTACCATTTCTGGACAAGTAGTCAAGAACTGGGTTACCGTAAGATTCAGCAGCTTCATAATCAACTTCACCGATTTGCTTGATTTCTTTAGTTGGCAATTCCAACAAGATTTTACCAGTAGTTCTAACAGAAGAGAAAATCTTTTCGTTCTTGTAAGCAACTTCAGTTTCACATTCAAAAGTCAAAGTTTCACCCAAAATGTCAACTTGTTCATCGTTAAAATGAGCCCAGTCCTTAGACTTCAAAACAGCAACATCCTTTAAAGACTTGAAGGCAACTTTAACTGGCTTTTCAACAATCTTGTCAAAAGTGTTTTCGAAATCAGTGTAAACGCCTCTGTAAAAGAATTCGGAAACAACTTCCAAGACAGCTTCACCTTTCTGGCCATTAGCATCAACTCTAAAGATGGTACCAAGCACTCTAACTTGTTTACCAGTTGGCTTGTTGATAATAGAAACAACTTCAGATTTGGTGTTAACAACATCTCCAATTTTCAATGGAGCAGCGCCAGACTTGGTAATAAAAGAGTTGGACAAATGCACCAACTTCAACAAATCACCATCAATCTTCTTGTGGAAAACAGCCTTCATGATTCTTTCCCAACCAATGACAATAGCGAAGTCCATTGGAGCATGAGTCTTGCAGTAATCATTCTTGTTCTTGACAATGTGGGCAAATTCAGCAATGGATTTTTGGTTAATGGTGTATTGGTTACCGTAAACTGCGCTACGAATGTTGAAATCATCAACATACTTGTCAGCTTCACCAAACCATAATTTCCAGTAGAATTGCTTAATTCTGTCATTTCTGTCATTAATGTTTTCCAAAATTGGAGCGAAACCATCAGCGCTATTGTAAGTGTACAACAATTGCAATGGCAACAAACCTTTATCGTGGTTTCTGTGAGTGAAAAGCAATAATTCAATAGTCTTGCCATCACTCAACAACTTAACTTCAATAAGATTCTTTGGCTTGGCGTTTTGAACGCTACCGTCAAGCAATCTGATAACGGTTCTGGTAGCATCCTTTGGATGTTCAATTTCAACAATAGCATGAGCAAACGGTTCAACCAAAGATTTGAATGGGTTGTCAATGTAGTCAATACCTTGAACAAAGTATTTGGAGGTCAAGAAAGCATATCTCCAGTTTTTAACATCGCCAGCCAACAATTGGAACCAAGCATCATGCTTATCCTTTGGTGGAACATTTTCACCCAACTTGTAAATGATCTTGTCAGTGGAGACTTCGACCTTCAAGTCAGAGGAAACTTTAGAAGCACTAATGGAAGCGTTTGGTTCAACGCCACCAAAGTACTCTTCAGCAGGAACAGCAGCCTTATCATTGCTGTATTGATCAGCCAACAATTTTTCAATCAAACCGTTGTTAATGTTGTCCAACAATTCCTTGATTGGTTCGTTAACCTTGTTGGTGAATTGAGCGGCAACTGGACCGTGCAAGATACAAGTTCTTTGGATGTCTCTGCCTGGAACAAAGTTTAAGTTTTGGCATTGGAACAAAGAATCCTTCTTGAAGTAAGTTTCAAATCTTTCATCAAGAACTGGAATGAAAGGAACTGGTTTTTGCATTGGGTTAGCACACAACTTCAAAAAGTAGTTGTTGTCATAAGCATTGACCAACTGCTTGATGGAGTCTGGGTATTCAGCGTCAAGCTTGTCCAACACTTGAACTGGAGAAGCCTTCAACTCATTGAAAGACAAGACAGATTCAGCTTCTTTGCCAACAAATCTTTCTTCAATTCTGCTCAACCAAGAATACAACAACTTGAGCAAAGATGGGTCCAACCATTCAGTGTGGCCTTTGCCATTGTCATAGTAAAGGAATTCTAAAAGTCTTCTAGAAATTTCAGCATAAGTCATATCTTTAACATCACAAGGACCTTTAGCGTTCTTACCAAACCATGGTCTTTGGAAATCCTTGTTCAATCTTTCAATGAGCTTAGCCTTGTTAAGCAACAATTTCTTAACCATATCCTTTGGTTTCAAAGAGAAGTAGTCCTTGTCAATTTCAGCCCATAATTGGACACCTCTGGTAGCAACCTTGTGGATTGGTTCACCCATTTCGGATCTCACAGTAATAATACCACCAGTTGGCTTTTTGTAAGTACCCTCCCATTGGTTATCTGGGACACCTGGGGAAGAAGCAATCAATTCTTTACCTTCAACACTCAACTTGGCTTCCTTAGCGATCATAACTCTAGAACCAAACAAGAAACCGTCAAATGGCATTGGTGGGTAGTTGAATTCGGTGGACCATTTACCAGTCAAGTATGGGTAAGTGTCATCAGAAGAACCAAAACCAGAACCAGCAACCAAGATGATGTTGCTGCAACGTCTAATGCTAGAGTAAGTAGACAAGATTGGTTGATGGAAATCTTCAAAAGAGTGGTGACCACCACCTCTACCAGCAGTCCATTGCAAAACAATTGGGAAAGTTGGATGAGCCTTAGCAATAGCAATAACTTGGTGAATAGCATCAATGGAACCTGGTTTCAAGCCCAAGTGGGTCAATCCCAAAGTTTCAATGTATTCAGAGGCAACTTCAATAGATGGAACACCTGCACCAATAGTCAAGGATTGGATTGGGAAGTTGTTGTCTCTCAAAGTCTTGATCAATGGAATACCCCATTGCAACATTCTTGGGTTAACGTAAATCAAGTTGATGCCGATACCAGTACCTGGTTTGACACTGTTGGCAACTTGTCTAAGAGCTTTTTCAAAACCTTTTGGTTCAAAGTAACCACCACCGGCAATTTCAATGTGGTAACCGGCATTCAAAGTAGCAGCAACAAATTCAGGATCAACAGTGGATGGAGTCATACCAGGAACAATCAATGGGGCTCTACCCAAAAGTTTGGAAAATTTAGTATTAAGGTAAATTTCATTGGTCTTGGAGTTCTTGATCAAAGTTGGTCTAAATTCGTTCAACCAGTTACTAGCAAACTTGACATTGGCTGGGTTGTTGTCAAAGATTTCTTGTTTGAAACCAAATTCGTCATCTGGATTAATGTCCAAAGTACCAGCAATGATAATTCTGACACCAGTACCTTCCTTGTTGTAGTGAGTCAAAGCACCGATACCGGAAGCACCACCTGGACCAAAATCGAGAACATGAGTAGCGGTGATTTGGTTACAAGCGGTTTCCCAGTTAACTGGCAAGTTGGTGATCAAATGAACAGCTCTCTTCAAGATGGAACCTTCGGTGTAATCTCTCAAGTCTTGGCCTGTGTGGAAGTCAATGACTGGGATCTTGAGGTCAGTGTTCAAGAATTCGATGTTGTTCTTGTCAAAGTCTTCTTCAATCAAAGCGTTAGCATCGTTCAACAAGTGAGAGTGGAACGGAGAAAGAATAGACAAGAATCTGTTGGAAAAGTTCAATTTTCTTTCACTGAATGGGATTCTGGATTGTTCCAAACCAGATGGAGCCTTAGCTTTTCTAAGGGCCAAGTTCAAACCGTACAAGGATTGAGGAGGACCAGAGACCACCAAGTTTCTAGCGCCGTTAACAAGAGAAACAACAACGTGTTTTTCTTCAGGCAAGTGGGAGTTGGTCTTGTCAATAAAAGTTTGCACTTGTTCTTGAGACAAGTCTCTGATGGACAACATTGGGGTTGGTTTACCTTCATTGTTTTCAATAGAGTCTTGGAAGATAGAAGGTGGCAAAGAGTGGTTTGGGTACACTTGAGAGCATCTCAAACCAATAAAGAACAAGGCGCTGATAGCCTTCAAGGAAGCATCAATAAAAGAAGTCCAAGAGTCTGAAGCAGAAATGGCAATAGCGGTAATAATACCCTGGGAGTGACCAGTAGTACCCTTCAAGTGGGACTTTAATTCACCTGGGGTCAAGCCCAAGATTTTGGCAGTGACAGCAAAATGGAGAATTTGAATAACGCAAATCAAAGGACAAGAAACGTTAACAGAAAGTAAGTAGTCTTCATCAGGAATAGAATCTGGGTTGTTTAACCAGCCGAGCAAGTCAAAACCTTGAGAAAAGTTGTTTTTTGAGTTTGGGGTGATGGCCAACAAGTTTGCCAACTTGTCATTAATGGATTTGACCAAGTCACCAACCAATGGGTTGTATATGTCGTAGAGTTCTCTTAATTCATCAAAGTAGTCATTTCTACCTTGACCGCCAAAGATGGCGAATATCTTGACCTTGTTATTCTGGTACAAGGCAGAAACAGTTCTCTTGAATGGCGAGTTCAAAATGTATTTAGCCTTGATGTAGTTTTTGATCAAAGTCTTGACTTTGGACAAGGAAGTGGTGGTATTTTTAGGATCAGAAAGCAACTCGGTGGCCAAAGAGTGGATATCCTTGGCGTTGTTGTTCAAGTAGTTTGTCTCGAATTCGTTAACGGCCAAAGTTAAGACATTGTCAAAAAGACCGGTGACGTTTGGGTCCACGAGATCGGCGGCGTAGCCCAAAAATTTTGCCAACAACTCAGCAGAAGTGGAAGGTTCATTTTCATCAGCAAAGTTTTCAGTTGGTTGAGGCAAGGACTTGATGAACTGGTCCTTCAACTGAGTGGCGGCAAAGTAAGCGGTGGTTGGGATGAGAAAGCTGGTTTCTATGGAACCGTGGGAGAGATCAAACGGTCTGATTGAAGGGCTTGTCATTGTGAGAGATATTATATTGAGTTATTGAGAGAGAGAGAGAGAGAAGTGAATAAAAGCGTATAAATGAGTTTATGAGTGTTTATGTTGGAGAGAATAAGATTGTTTATTGAAAATTTGATACAATTTTTATTCTGCGGTATTAAGAGGATCTGTTCCTGGATATTGACAGTAGCGCTAATCTAGAAAAAAATATATTTAGCGCCCACGGGAAATTTCAAAGATGCCTAGCGGAGATAGAGAGAGAGAGAGAGAGAGAGAGATGATATGGTACGACAACCGGCACTTATGGAACGTGTGGGAAGGTCAATGGAGGATGGAGGATAAGATGAATATAAAATAGGGAAAGAGAGAGAGACTGGGAAAGAAGAAAGAGAAACAAGCGAAGGATGGACGCGGGCAGCAGAAGTGTTTTATTGGAATTTTTTTTTTTTTTTTATTTTTTTTTGTTGTAGCTTTGGCAGTAGTGGAGGACGCTTGTATGGGCGGAAGGGAGAGCGATAGAGTGCGAGCGAATGTAAGGGAGCGAGTGAGTGTGAGTGTGGATGGCGGTGTTTTACTTTTTTTTGTTGATAGCGATGGCGTTTTTTTTGTTGGGCGGCTGGTGTTGGGAGCTCCTAGCAGAAGACAGAAAGCGGCTAGCAAGGGTCAGGGAATATCAGTGCCACTTACTGCCACTACTACCACCATCACCATTGCCACCACCACCACCACTACCACCACAGCAAGAACAGGGTTCAACAGCACAAAACTACAATAGCCGCTGACAGGATCAGAGCTTTGCTGGCCAGGGTGGGCTGCTGTTGTCTGTGTGTGTATAGCTGCTGATTGTGGTTGTGCTACGTGTAACTTGTCCTACACACTCTGCGCGCACGCATGCGCCACCATCCACCATCCACCATCCACCATCCACTGTGCACTAGCCACTATGCACTAGCCACTGGCCACTGGCCATCAATCACCAGCCACAGATTCTGCTGCTGTGTGCCACGAGCCCTGGCCGCCAACAGTTTCTGCTCAACACGAAATCAGAAAACTCAAAAAACAAAACCAAAACAAGACAAAGCCAACGCTTACTCAGCGCTGACCCACCATTCATCCGGCTTCCACAACACCAGCCTCATATTATCTCACTAGCCACAGCATGCCAGCACGCACTGGATTAATCATCATCTACCATCCCTGGCAGATTCTGCATTCTCTTAATTTCTCCCGCTCAACCAAAACTGCTAATCCTGAAAAGTCAGCTTCAGCTTTGCTCAGCTTTGCTC
>JXWR01001214.1_pt1 | contig 20565 bp, 8 predicted proteins | sample 315541 | NCBI WGS metagenome assembly JXWR01 (sample SAMN03273951, study PRJNA271842) | soil metagenome | isolation source: rice field ambient CO2 | place: India: CRRI Experimental farm Cuttack,Odisha-753006 | collected 2013-12-17
CAGCAACAACAACAACAACATAAACTTTGAGATCTCTGCTTTCCAGCGCATGCTCAGCGCCAGTGCCGGCTCCCTCATCAATTCCCTTGCCGTCACCCCATTTGACGTGGTGCGCATTCGCCTTCAACAACAAGAACTCCTCAGTCCCTCATCATCTTCAAGTACTATTTCTGTGCCCAAGAATTGTTGCCGTACTCAAACCATCTTTTGGCTTTCTCCGACAGATTGCTCCCACCCTTGTGCTAGCATTGAATCCGCAACAGTACGATTCAACGGTACTTGGCAAGCGCTTAAATTCATTGCTCTCAACGAAGGAATCACTACGTTATGGAGAGGTGTTTCATTAGCTTTATTTATCACTATTCCAGGGAACATGGTCTATTTTGCTGGGTATGACCATTTGAAGCAAAATTCTCCTATTGGTAACTTGTGGCCCGCAATTAACCCATTAATTGCAGGCGCTATTTCTAGAACCGCCGCCGTGGTGACGGTATCACCGATAGAATTGGTCAAGACAAGATTACAATCGATGCCAGCAACTACAAATAAAGATGGGTCCAAACAACGAGCATTGTATAATTTGTTACAAGATACTAGAAGAATGGTCAAACATAATGGGATATCGTCTTTGTTTAGGGGTTTGCAATTGACATTATGGAGAGATGTGCCGTTTAGTGCAATATATTGGCTTTCTTATGAGTTTTGGAAAGAAAAATTTACTCACTTGGTTCAACTGATCAACGACAAAAGCAACAATAAAATTGGCCTTGGCCTGTCACTAACAGCTAATAACAACAAAAGATCAAATAATGATGTTGCTTTGGTTTCGTTCCTTTCAGGTTCAGTATCGGGCACAATTGCTGCTATTTGTACTAATCCATTTGATGTTGGTAAGACAAGATTGCAAGTCAGTGTAGATAGCACTGCATCTTCTAAATCTGCTTGTCTGACTGATTCAACCACCCCATCAAATCAGAAACGAGTCAGAAACACCTTAGTCAGAAACGCTGATACTGGTGCTTCTGCTAGCGCATCAGCAGCCGCCGCAACAGCAGCCGCCAAAAACAGGCCATCAATGTTCAAATTCCTTGCCGACATTGCTAAAAATGAAGGTTTTTCTGCTCTTTACATTGGTCTTGCTCCTCGTATTTTGAAAATTGCTCCTAGCTGTGCAGTGATGATCTCCACTTATGAAATTTCCAAGAATTATTTTCACAATCGATCATTAGACAATCACGGTGGTGGATCGAGTTCCGGATCTGGTTCTAGCAACAATTATAATAATAATAGCTTCACTGGTGGCAGTGATGAAGGAAGTGAATTTACTGAGTTTTCTAGTGGTGGTGGGTCAGTCAAGTCTTTGGGAAGAGCTACCAATTCAAGATTTGAGTAATTTTCTTTTTTTGTTTGATGTATTATATGGTATGATTAAAAAATGTGATAGTGGGAGAAAGAGATTGAAAGAAAACTAATAGAAAAGAAAAAGATTAAACTTTGCTTCTTATTTACAAGCAATAATAAGTTTTGTTATACCTGATTGATGATATTGACCCAACCAAGGCTATTCTTACAAAATTCTAACCACAGAAGCGATACATGGTGAACACATTATTTCTCATTGAAACAGGTCACAGCATAGCAACAGTCGAACAACTTTTCACCCAAATAGAAACAGAAGCAGAAGAAAGCATAAATTTTTTTATTTTTTACCATTTCAGCTTTTTGTTCTTGTTATCCTGCTGCTGCTCTCTTAACAAGATTAGCTGATCTCAATATCAGGCAAGACTACATTGTAATGTGTAGTTACACCAGCTGGCTATAACCGCAATTTGGCTACACTGACCTTATTTTTCATCCTCAATATCATTTAAATTTTATTCTCATCTAAGCTCAATCAGCAAGCACATTAAGCAAACCTTATTTGGCATCATGTTTACTATACTATACAATACTGTATGTCAGTTTGTATAACTATCTCAATAAAGAATAACAGCCATAAACTAGCTGTTAATTATTGACCTTATTGCCCATAAAACCAATTGAACTAATCTATTTACATCAACAGCAACGCAATTCAGGTCACAAATTGAAAATTAAAAACTTTGCGCTAATCATTTATCAGGAACCACTCCCCATCTTATTAACATTTGCTTCTATGTGTTATCGTGCGCCATCTTATTTTGCTTCGTGTCTCATCAATAAAAATAAGTTTATTGTATATTAGCTTTCCCTGTCACCAATGCACCTTGCATCTACTTGACTATGCCTCAACATCATTACCAAAATCTTCATGATTATCCTGTTTATACAAAAAACATTTGCTGTTTCAAGCTTTGCTAATCATGCTATTTACGTCACTTACGCCAAATCTGTGTTTATTCATCTTGCCTTTCATTGCATTTTCCCTTTGCTACTTTCAATTCCAACTTTTAATTTTTATTTTTCTATTTTTAGAATACTTTGTATTATAAATATCCCTCATTATCGCGAGGGGATCTAGCCTGTCTCTTTAATCATACTATGTCACAATTTTGTTCTTTTTTTAAAAAAAAATAAACTATCGGCATATATCATTACTAGAACCAATTTCTTCAGAATTTTTGTCGTAGTCAATTTGCAAATCCATCCCAATCAGCAAAGTAATTAATTAATCACAAACAAACAAAGCAATATATATTGCAATAAAATAATAATATAAAGGAAACAAAGAAAAAAAAAAAAAAAAAGAGGAAGAAAAACAAACATATGTCAAAAAAACAAACAATTTAAACAAACACAATAATTAATTATTATTACTCAAGTCCACTCCTGATTCATTGCTACACTTCCTGGTCTTTGTATAAGATCAATGGGTCCCATATTTGCGGCAAACGAGTTTGGTCTTGTATCATCAACATTACTACTTTTGTTCATATTATCATCATTATCACCAGCATTATCATCATCAGCATTCTCTCCCTGGCCATTTTCATTATATTGGCCGAGTGGAGGTTTGTTGTTATTCCCACTAATGTAGTTATCAAAGGAATGTTGGTGACCATTATTATTATTATTGTTGTTACTGTTATTATTGTTGTTACTAGTTGCTGGAATATTAGTAGTAACAACACTTCCTTGACGACCTCCTAATCTCATGTCATTTTCATTATGATTACCAATAATGTTACCAGTTAGACTCTTGTATTGTTTAATTCTTGGTGATGAATCATTACGAGCATTATTGCTTAATGGTCGACTATCTGCTCTCGACTGAGGCGCTGTTTGCGGTGAATAAACATTATAATAAGCATTATGAGCATTTGCAAACCCAATTGGAGTTGGAGTTGAGCTGTTACCAGTGGATATTGGAAAACTTTGTGGGGTTGACATATCTTGGGAAATGCGACTATGTGGAGACATCATCATAAATTTGCGAAAATTATTTGGCAAGGCGGCACTCGACAAGCTGTTTCTGTCATAACGACAATGAACTTCAAAAAACGATCCAGTAGCATTTTTATACTTTGATGATATATTTTGAAAACTTATCAACACCTCAAGAAATCCCGTTCTCAAAGGACCTTCGATTGCTCTAATATATTGATTATCCACAATTTCTAACGAACAGTCAAGTTCTTCAATAGTCTCCTTCATCAAAGTTATTGACGAGGAGTGACCCACTTTACTTTCTGCTGCTTTCAATTTGGCTGATGTCTTATCGCGTTTAAGTTTAGTTTCTTGGCATTTTTGTTCTCTTTTATAGACATTAGAAACTTGTAACTTCAAAGCTTCTTTTTTTTCAATCAAATTCTGTGTGCACTCCATTTCTGTTTCAAGACACTTAATAAAATCAATAATCAACTTTCTGGTATTGTCATTAGGAATAGTAGATGCCCAAAGATTAAATTCTCTAAGTAAATCCTCTTGTTGCTTTAACAGCTTCTTGTGCGTTTTTATTAATTTTGCTAGTTTTGTACCTAATGAATAACTATTAACGGCGTTCGTGCTAGAGAACCTGCTAATGACAACATTAAGTGGATTACTGCTTGTAGTGGCGGATCCGGGCTTAACCAACGGAGGAGGTAACACATTTAGGTTTGACATTATGTTATAACTTGACAACTTTGGTTTAATGAAACCACTACCACTGGTTGAAGGAGCACTTTCTGGAATTGGGGCAACTTTCTGGAGATGGATCTCCGGATTTGCGTATTTGGGACTATAATATCAAATAGTGATTAGTATTCTCGAATGGCGGGTGCACTATTACTGGCATCGTCTTTGTAACCTACCGCTGCATCTAAACCCTACACAACTAATTTGGAATGGGCATGTTATCCATCAAAAAGCAGTAAACAGCTTAATCTGTCTCAGCGCAACAGCTTCTTTCTGGGTAAACAAAAAGGCAGCCAGCATGGCATCAAAAGCTCCGGAAGACAGCGATGTTGGCACAAATACAAATAGCGCATGATGCTGCATAGTGTGCATAGGAAATACAGAAGAGGCAGAAACAAAGATCCATACAGAGAATTAAATAGTTAATACTCCAATGAGCTACGAAAAAACAAAAACAAGGTGTAGTATAATATTGGAAAAAGGTAAAAGCAAAACAAAAAAGAGATTAAACAGCAGCTGTCTATTTTTTAGTAACGTCATCGTTAATGTTCAAGCCAGTGATTGCGGCGAAACGCTTCTTAGAGCTTTGCAAAGTGTCATCGACAGACTGCTTAGTGCTCTTTGCTGTAGTCTCAACCGATTCGATAGTTTTACCCAACTCACTAACCAATGAGTCCTGGGCATCCGCAACAGCCGGCAAGTTTTGTTTTTCCAACCCATGCAAGAATCCAGTAGTGTTAGCAAAAGTTGATGGCAAAGCGAGCTTAAATGCAACCACTGACAACACCAATGGAGCACCAAATCGCAATAAAAATCCTCTACGACGGGCAATGATAGACCCAGTCAAGAAAGCAGTAGCCACGTATGTGGCACCTGGTAAAAGGTCCTCTCTTTTATCGTGCAAATTAGCAACGGTGCTAGTAACGTTATGTTCCAACTGGTAGTAATCTTTCGAAGCTTTGCCGGTGGAGTTTTCAAAACTTTGTAGCACTTCAATAGAACTTTTTCTAAAATTGTTGAAGAAGCTTTCAAAGAATGGTGGTGAGCGCACTGAGATACCATCAATCAATTTATTTGGGCCAAGGGATTCAATCTCTGAGGCGGAAGCAGGGACAATGGTGCCAGGTATCGGGGTGACATTTTCGTCGTCTTCATAAAAATTTCTCTTCTTCTTTATTATATTGTGGTTAGTATGTTATTTGAATACGACATCAGCTTCAACATCTTATTAACTTTTCAATTAGACTCATTGTATAAATGTTTTGCACGGAAATAGAACTTACTGATTCATTATTGATTATTCCCGATGGCATAGCTGCCAAGGCAATTGAGGCCGGGAGAGCCAACTAGAACAGTTAGTAACAGCTTTGATAACCACGCTGTGCAGCAACAAATACCCTCAACAATTAAATATATGAAACATACTTTGGCTGCTTTAGCATAGGCAGACATGTTCGTTAGTGGGGATGGTTGTGTCACTGAGTATATAGCCGTCAAGTGCTATTTTGTAGCATATTGATTAAAGGCGAGGAGGGCCTTAAACAGAAACAAAAAAAAAAAAAAAAAAAACGAATTTTTATTCGCGCTCTGCATGACTAAGAGCTTATGTAATAAATGATGATCAACAAACCTCCATATATCTAACGATGGACTAGCGCTAACTTTGTGAGATTCTTCTAGAAGAAGTCAGTATAAGTGAGCAGAAATTTTCAAAACAGATATTAAGGAGCCATATATTTGAATGCCCTTTTTCAGTTAGATTCCCTATAAGCGTACTTTCGAATTGACCATTTGCTGGCACTATTGGAAAAAGTAGACTTCCTCATTTTACAGAACCCGTCTTTATGAAAATAATTTTATTCTGAAATTGTCTAAAATGCAAGGAAACAAGTAAAACGCGAAAATCATGTAGCAAAGAGAGATAAGTTAACAAAATTAAAAATTGTGGGTGAGAGAAAAACAAAGTGCTAAAAGACATAAAACAGATTAAAAAGCACACATAATATGATAATGACAAAACTTACAGAAAAAGCAGTTTGCGAGAGATAAAAACAACCAGAAAACAGGAAAAAAAAGGAATAAAAAATATACCAAAGTTTTAGAGAGTAAAGCAAGATTTTTTTTTTTTTTCAAAAAGAAAGTCTTCGCAAGCTCATACTCCCCTCACTCATCATCTATCTTGAACCGATCATCAAAATCAGCGTCATCACGCTTCTTGCTTCCACTCCCACTACCATCGACTAATGCTTCTTCATCCTCCCTTGGTTCCAGAGTAACTTCACCAAGTTCAATATCACGCTCTAGGTCAACATCCAAACCACCACTACTACTCAGCCCACCATTCCCGCCATTACTATCTAATCTCAGATAAACCGCACCACTATTACCACCACTACCACCAAACCTGCCAAAGCCACCAAATCTTTTAGTGAACGCAAGTCTCACTGATTGATAAAATGCTGATCTTTTCTTCTTGCCCATCAACAAGTACACAATCACCAACAATAACCCGAGAAACACTAATGATCCCCATAGCCTATGTTCTTCCAACTTGTCACCCCACTTGAACTTATCATCGTCATCGTCATCATCATCATCATCATCACTATCATATCCTTTATCATTATCATCACTTTCATTGATTTTAAAATTCTTGTATTCTGAAGCACTAACAAAAGCTGGTCTTGGATCAATGCCCTCAGCTTCGCCACCATAGTAGAAGGTATCCGTAGCAATACCGTGCACGAATCCAATTTTATCCGGCAGCAAGTTGTCCTTAGTAGTCTGGCTAGCAGAACCATAAACAGAGCTAGATCCAGAGCTAGATGAGAACGCTTCAGCACTTTCAGAGGAAGCATAAAGCACAGCACGGCCTAAAGTCCAAGAAAAATCAGAACCATTGATACTTTCAGCCACATGAATGCTGGATTTGTTATCATATGCATTTCGTGTGTTTTCATCAATACCATATCTTGGGAATCCCAATCCACGATGCAAAACATTCAACACCCATGACGATTTGAAACAAAGTTCAGAAAGCTCCTCATCGGATAAATCAGATAATTTCACATTATTGTTGTCGTTGTTGTGGCTGCTGCTGTCCTTTGAGTTTTTCTTACTGTTGTTGCTGCCAGTCATTTCATCATTAAGCTTTGTCAACTCTTTCCACTCCAAATTGCAAACTTCAGCAGTACGATTATAAAAAGATTCATATTTGTAAGCATTTGCATACTTTTCATCCATGTTCGCAGCATTGTTATGGTTATCTTTCAAATTAAGCAAGTTTCCAATAGAGTCCCAGTACCCACTAACTCCCACAAATCGATCAATATCAAAGTCCAACGAAGGAATAGAGTCCAGCAACAAACATGAAGATACATCTTGGGGATTCTCAGAATCACATACTGACTTGGTGTTATCCTGAGTACTGACAAGTAACGGGTATAATGTATTCATACAAGCAGTAAAATTTCCAGTTCCTTGAACGGTAAACTTGTAATTATTATTCACGTTTTCAATTTGTTCAACGGAAGATAATCCTTTAGGCAAGCATGGGTTATTAATTACCAATTTTTTCTCCGATTGTTTATTTTTTTGACTCAAGATTTCACTAGTCAATATCGATAAATATTTGTCTCTGGATTGATACATTCCATAGCCTAAAAACGAAGACGAAAACACATTATACGATAAGTCTGCCTTCTCTTGACCAAATGATGCTAATTGTAACTTGTACAATGTATTAGAATGCTCATTGACCTCGGTTTCATTAGGCTGGAAAGCAATTTGCGTCGAAGCGCCACCCATATCGAGCAACCCATAAGTATGGTGATTTTTGCCATGATTATGACTTTGAGGATTATTGAATGATCCCATCAAATAATTCAACCCAATCCAACCATAAAGACCTTCGATATCACCATTAATGACATTGATATGGGATGGACAATCCGGCAAATAGAAATTGCTATGGGCTTGGATATACTTGCATGTATTATCAAGAATTTGAAATTGTTCCAGAGGTTTCAATAATCGCATTCCTGCAGTAGCATGCAAAAATATTGGAGTACGGTATTGTTGTTCTTTAGGTACTACTTGGGATGCTGCTTTTAAAAGCGCTTGAATATGTTGTTTGCCAACTTTATCGGGACTATTTTTGAATGATGAGATTCCCGGTTTGATTTTTTTACGCCATTCAGGGCGGGTGTGTATCGTAGGAAGCAAATCCTTGTGGGTTATTGACAGCGGAAGCTTTTTATTATCTTTTCCTTTATCTTCGTTCTTGTCATTTTTATTATTATAATCATTATTGTCTTCGTCATCTGTTTCATCATCGCTGGTATCCACATCATCATTTCCCTTCTTTGCTTCTCTATCCCAGATACTTTTCCCTTCACTGTCTCCGTAATAGCCACCCTCATAATCACCGTCATCATCTTGATCTTGATCTCCCTCAAAACCAACTTCAAATCTCTCAACTAATTCTGGCTTAGCCAGCGTACTAGAGGCACCAGCCAGTTCCAACTGCACATTCACGCCATGCTCCACCAAATATTTCGCACTAAGCCAATTATAAACATATGCTCTAGAACCTTTGGACCCTGAATCAATAATGATAATATAGTCATAAGGAATTCCATTCTCGTCAAAAACTGGACCTTTTTTTTTGCCCTTACTTTTGGATTTTGAGTTTGAGCGACGGTGAAGCTGTTGCGAATTTTTCTGTATTGTAACCATGATGTATCGATTTTATATTATTGTGTTCTATTATTATAAGTAATTTGGTTTATTTTATAGATCCGTGATTCACAAGTAGTATAATATAATGCTGTAAAAAAATTCTGTGAAATATTGTCCATAAATAATGATCCTATAGATCGTGAAATTGAGATCGCTACTAGAACTTAGAATTCAAAAGCGCTTTCCGTATTAAATCAGATCCAATACCGTTATCTGGGAAATGAACTATGTTGTTCTATCCTTTGTATGGTTCAAGCTGAGAAAGGCTTTGCTTTTCAGTTCAATTCAATTCGACTCAATACTAAATCCAACAATAGAATATCCAAGCCACTTGTCCCTGATTTTTCTGAATTCTTGCTCACTGCCTTCTTTTTACCCTTTCGAAGTCAAAAAGGGTTCGTTATTTTTTTTTTTCTCTTGGTATCAAAAAAGGAGTCAACAGTAATAATGATATGGTAAGACACAGGATAATCAATATGCTTATCGTGTTCAACAGCAATGATATGCGTGTGTCCTTTACAAGTGTTCTTCTCAATGTCTGTGTGTGTGCCAGTATCGAACCGTGGCTGCTGCTGATCTCATTCGCGGCGTTTTTTTATTTTTTTTTTTGCTCAGAAACTTACCCGAATACTTATGCCATTGGATCCACTGATACGGTACCTCTCTCAAATTTACACTAATAAGGGTATATATATATACATATATACCTATATATATATATTTCTACAATGCCAAAAACAGTTACAGTCAGAGCTACAATTACAATTAATGCGTTTTTTTCATTACTGGTACATAGGTTACTATACTTAATTACTCCTGCTCTCTATACATGTATACTATCATAAATTGATGTTTCTACAAACTCAAAAAAATAATGAAGCCACCTTCTCAATCAAGCTGCTGCTGTTTGATGGCCCTGACTTTGGCCCTGGCTACCTTGACCACCTTGAGCTGCCTGGCCGTTCCCCACCAGCTCAGACGCCATTGGGGTTCCATTACTAGAACCGTTACTGTTGTCGTTGTGGTTATTGTCGTTGTTGTTTGTATCATTATTCTTCACTTTTTTGAGCTTCTTAACGTTCTTGTCACTCTTGCGTTTCTTGTTTTTTGGCTGTTTTACTGGACGTTCCTCGTCTTCGGGATAAACAAAATCAGGGAGCTCATACAATCTCACCCCTTTGATTTGCAAGTCATTCTTCTCACCATTATAAGTCTCGAGCTGTTGGCAAAATGACAAAAAGTCTTTACATATCAAATGAATATCCACTTTTTTACCTTCGCCATTGCCATTGCCATTATTAGCAGCACCGCTATTATTACTATTACCGTTGTTATTCGTATTGGTTGCTGCTAATTGCAAACCAATATATAGCGTCGTGATATGAAGAGTTTCAAAATTCTCTTCATCTTGCATCTTCTGCTTCACTTCTTCTGTGTTCTTGTTGTCATCCGTCACTTCGAGATACTTGCTCAGTATTTCCTCTGCCTTTTTGCTGCCAAAAGCTGCCAAAAGCTGTTTGCGTCCTTCAACGTCCAGTTTTGGTAAAACAAAAACATGCTCAAAAAACTTAACATATGGATGAGCTAAAGCTATTCCTTCGTGAATTTCAAGTTTTTGAACCAAAAATCTCAATCTAGACTCAATCCACCCGCTCCATTTCAATGCTTCTTCTTCAGACCCTTTAGTGGCAGCAGTTACTGCCAAATATGACTTGTAAGTATGGAAAAACTTGTGTTTTTCAAAAAGCGCACCCCAGTCTTTTTTCCCCACACTAATTTCACTAACAATTCCACTACCTCTTTTCAATTCACTCAAAATCACCCTCATTGTCGATGCAGTTATATTATGAGTAGCACACATGGATGGATATGCTGGAGTGATAACTGGCATTCTATGCTGTTTGTCTTGTGGATATATTCTCGGATTCCACACTCTTACTTGTAACGGTCCATCTTCAATTTGCTTAAGCAATACTGGTTGTGGCCAATTCCATTGATTAAGAATATGGAAAAATTTGATCACAATAACTGCACTGCAAGCATTTGGGTACAACTGGCATATTCTGGCCACCAACATGGCCCATGCCACACCACCAGGGAAGCCAAACACATTACCGTAAATGGCTCTTCGTTGAGCCCATAGCTTGATAGTTCTAAGAGCATATTTGAAGGACATTGGCTTCGGTACTAACTGTAAAATCTCATCGGTTACTCTAGTACCATTCAAAGCTCTAATGTCTTTTTCGTCAATGTTTCTTAGCAAATTCTTATCAAGCAAACTCAAACTTAAAGGAACTTGATTAACATCCAATCTAGCACAAATCAAATCAATAGAAATGTTGCTGTACTTGATCTTGATGATTGGAACATAAGCCTCAGGTACCACGACAATTTCGTCCAAATCAGGCTGTTTTCTCAAAATCTCAGCGAATACAGTAAAAAAGTCATCCCTAGTAACATGTTTTGGTACAACAATTAATGTATCAATATCGGATCCAGGTCCATAGACTCCCAATCTGTAAGAACCAAAAGTGAAAATTTTGCCTCCTGCGTCCTTGGCCATGCCTTCAGACATATTTTTATTTATGGATACTGTATAGACGAATTCTTGTGCCAATTTTTGAAAAGTTTTCAATACTTCGTATCTCTTTTTGGTGGCTTCTTCGCTCTCAAAGGAACCTTGAGATTTGAGTTCACCAACAAGGGAGTTGTTCAATGCGGTTTCCGCATCGGTGGAGGCATCAAGGGAAATTGGTGGAGTCACACCGTAAGTCTTTGACTGAATCATGGTAAATGGTAATGGTGAGGGGATGGGTAAAAATTTTTTTGAAATAATTGATTAGTGGTTAACAATGGATTGGTATGCTAATGAATGGGTGATGTCTTGAAAGAATCACAAAGTCCAAAAAAGGCGATATGTTAAAGCCGCGATTTGTGCAGTGCCGAGCAACAACAGGAAGAAAGAGGGAACTGAAAAGAAACAAATGACAATGATGAATAAGCAGTGTGCTTATTGAGGTCCAAACAAGTTCAACAAAAGAGCAAAAGACACAAAATAAAATAAAACCGAGTGTCTAGAAAAATTGAAGATACTCGAAAGAGAAAAAAAAAAAAAAATGAATGAATGCAGAGGAAAAAAGCACCAAAGAAAAAACAAGACTGCCTAAAGACACAAAAAAAGTGCAATTGTAGGAAAAACTTGGGAACAGATAGACAAGGAAAAAGAGCCAGCAAGAGCAGAAAGAATACAAGTGCTGGTTTTTTCTTAGATCTAGAACGATGTGAAATGAACTTGATAAAGAAAACAATTACAGATTGTGAAAGTTATAATGAGAGTGTTGTTGAATGGGTGAATGTAGATGTCGATAGGTGTAGGAGCGTGAGTGTTGGAACGTGTGTAGCGCTTCGCTCTGTTTTCTGGCTGTTTTCGCTCTCCAAAAAAAACCTGCTTTTTCTCTTACAAACGCCAGAATCTCGCGCCTTGGTTGGAAGCCCCGAGTGCTAATTGATCACATGACTGTAGTATTTTATTAATAGGCTACTATACAACCACTACTCAACCACTATTCGACTACTCAACTACCTCACAACTCACGATCTAACAAATAAGTCAATTCGTTGCGCACTATAATACAATATATAAGATTTTAGGTAATGATATGCATCTCACATCGAGTCAGGAGCTGTAGCATGATACACGTTGATCCGCCCATCGTTGGCCGATGAAGCAGCAAGCACCATCTTGTGCGGATGCAACGACAAGTTGGCAATATGACCTCGAACTTTACCGCCATTATTATTACCGTAGCCATAACTATAGCTGTGGCTACTGCTACCATAACCGTAGTTCTTATGGTTTAAATTCAGGTTTCTCTGGTCGTTGTAGAAATCGCTTACTGCGTGGCCTGCAGTGCTCCAAAGTCTCACTGATTCTGACCCGGTAGCAAAAACTGGGGCATGTTCATGGACCTTCATGCTCTTCAATCCTCCACCAACTTGGAAACTATCCATTGGCTCTTGCATCCTAATATCCCATACTTGCACAAGCCCTGTATTGGTGGCACTAATAAGCTCTCTGAACCCACCACGCTGCATGTGAATATTGGTGATTGAGTTACGCGATGGTATGGATGGATCCTTACTGCGGCCCAGCCATTCTCTAATCATTGCATCTCTCTTGCCGCATCTTTTATCGTAAACCCGAATATCCCCATCCACAAATCCAGCAGAAAAAATATTGCCATCTAGTTGATCACTAGTAAGGGCAACAATTGGCGTTGGAGACCTTTTGGCAATTTTTTGCCCGCATTTTTCCTTGAACGCATTCCAAATATTAATGGTCTTGATGTTCCCTGTTGCTAGTAAATCTCCTCTAGCTTGCTGCCATTCAAACACAAAATTTGTACCATCATTGATACCCATTACATCATTCATAGTTTGCCATGATGAAATCAAACGACATCTTTCAAGATCATCAAAATATTTATATAACTTGATGGCACCATCATTGCAACCAACAAGCAAAATCGGTATATCGTCCTCATTCATGAATTGTAACTGACTAATCCGGCTTCCCACTGGATTGTTATTACTAAATTGACACAAGTTTTCGTTCTTTTCATAATCCCACACACTAACCACATCTTTACTGTCCGAAGTGACCAAGTATGGATCAAACTGCATAAACTCAAAAACTTTAGTAGTAGGCACCCCTGTAGCCAAAGTGTTCAATGGCACTGACCAGTCACCTTTCAAAGATAGCTCTTTATCTCCCTGGGTCTTTGCAATATATGCGTCGTTTCTCAGTTTTCTCCACCTTCCAAATTTTAAATCATACTCATCAATCAATGGATGACTTTCGGGCCATGGACTAAGCTGCGGAAATTGGTAATACTCGGTGAAAAATTCCAACAATTTGGACTTAAATGGTAGTTGTGGATTCACAGATTGTTGTCGCAACAATTTAGGATCAAATCGTGGCGGCAATGGATGAGGTAATGACCCATAAGATTGCCCATCAAAAAGATTATAGTTAGCTGCTGACTTAAACAGATGATACTGTTGATGCTGGCCATGATGACCTCCTGCCCCCGCGCCACTGAAACTATTATGCCTTCTTACTCGTTGTTGTTGGTTTTCATCACTTGCACTATGACCATCATTTTCATCATTATTGTAACCTGCCATTGACTTGATAAAATTAGAAATGGAAATTGTCTTATGAATGAGCCCATCAACTCCACTAAACGATCTTGAAGATGTGACTGAATTGAGCGATTCCCGATCGCTATAGCTATTATCATGAGCCCCCGAGGATTTTCTCTTGGAACGACGTTGATGACCGCCACGGCCACCACCAGCTGTGTTAGTACCACTATTAGAACCATTATACATCGACACCACTCTTCTATTCTTCCTGCTATTTCTGCCAAAACTATCATCAAAATCGTTGTAAGAAGACCCACCATTGGTACTGCCATTATCCTTGACCAACTTCTGCACAAGGTAGTCATAACAATACTGGAATGGTTCCTTCAAGTCTGGGTTTTCGTTAATAGATTTCACCACGTATACAATAACTTGTTCCGCAAGCTGTTGTACTTCATCGTGGGAATCAGAACTAAAAACCAACAACGCTTTCCAACTAGCACTGTAAATAGTGCCGTAAATTTGTGCCTTACGGCGAAACTCAAACAATTCTTCATGTGCCTCAATAATAACAATCTCTTCTTGTAATGAAGAGAATGCTGCTAATTGAAAAAATGCCAAGTATTTGTAGATAAAAGTAGATAAGAAAATTACCATTTCTTTGCGCACCGCCACAGAAGCATCATAAACGTGGTTAAGAACTGCCTCAGCAAGTTCAACTTCCAATAATTCGAGTTCTTCTGTGAGCTTGTTACCAGCGGCGCTACCAGAACCAGTGCTTGCGCCAGTGCCTGCACCGGTGCCTGCGCCGCCAACACCAGGAACACCCCCGCCAATAACATTACCTGCGGCATCAATGTCATAAATCGTCAAATAATTTGTAAAACACGTAATAATTGCCGCTCTCAAATCAGCAATACTATCCCTATCACGAAACATTTTTACCAATCTAGGCAAGATTTCCGCTTTGTATGCCAAATACTTAGCCAGCGGTGAATTCAACCATACCTGCGACAAGAACAATGCTCCCCAAAGTTGTAAGCTAGGATGAGTCTTTTTTCCGCGTTCAATTAATCCCATAACTCTCAAGAACAAGTCCAAGTCAAGCAATTTATCTCTAGCGTTGGCGTAATCTTTAATGAAAAGCGTCAATACCACAAGAGTTACTGTTAAATGGTGAAAAGTAAGCCCAACATCATTATCAAAATCAATGATTTTGTTAGGCTGTGCTTCGAAATCATGTTCTTCTGCTGCTGCGGCCGCAGTGGCAGCAGCAGCTGTTTCTTCATCATTCCCTAATCCGTCTTCACCGTTAACAATATCATTTTCATAATCATCTTTGCCATCTTTGAAAATCGACAATGCTGGTCTACCAATTTTTGCTTCCAAATCTTTTTGCTCCTGAGCTTGCTGATCAATGCTGTTAAAATAAGCATTCTTATGACGCATTTGCAACGCACTAAGAGCTTCTTTTTCGGGTAAAAGCATATAATAAAAGTACTTGAAACAACCACCGTTAGAGGCATACAAATCATACTGCATGTTCTTATAGTCACAGGCTAACAATTTGGCCCATACAAACGTCAACATTGGCTTAAGTTGAATAACCGGCGATTGTAATAATTTCACCACGTATGGGAAAACCCCAACGTTAAGAGCCAACAGCACCGCCCAAGGACCCAAGTCGACAAAAAATGCAAGCATCTTCAATGCTCGAGCTCTATACTTTGGAGTTAAAAGCAATTGCAATATCATTGTCAATTGTGGCGGCGGCACCATTGTATAATGGCCATGTTGAATCCAATTTTTCAAATGATCCAAAGACGTGTCAAAAAAATTGGTAAAAATGTAAAGTTTGGAATTGTCTAAAGCTTGAGAAAGTGAACCTGATGGTTCGAGTTGCTTCAATTGCACCAAACTTGTCAAAAAGTGCTCAATTGCTAAATCCCAATGTTGCCAAAGCTCATTATCATGACAATCCGGCAAAACTGGATCGGAAATTGGGTTACAGTTGTAATATTTCATGATTCGCTGTGCTAGCAAAAAGTTTCTGAACAACGCCGAGCAAGCAGCATCTTGTCTAAAGCACCGTCTAAACAAGTTCCGCGGCACCATGGTGTATGCAATAGTATCAGTAATGGAAGTATAAATGTAAATTAAATCAGCAATTTGATCTTTTTTCTCCGGAGTACGCTTGAAATACAGTACGTCAAATCCCCTAATTTTGTGCTCTTTTTGCTTAAAATCAGAATTAACGTTGAATAAATCCACGTCAAAGAGACCCTCATAGTAAGAAGCGGTAAGTGGATTACGGAGCAAGAAGAACTTGACAGAGATTTCTATAGGGGTAGTCATGCAACAAGTGAACAAATCAGCTGGCAACGCCGGATCAGAGGGCAAAAATTCGTCAGAAGAACAAGCAGCAAACTGGTAACAGTCCAAAAACTGGCTTGGATTGTTGACAGCAAGGTATGGATTATTCTTCATTGATCTGGCACTTTGTGGACCTGCTTGAGCAAAACCGTTGCCATTTAAATAAGATCCTGGTCCTCCGGGAGGAGTCGACGAAGCACTTGCATTATAGCCAGAACCAGCACCACCAATTCCACCAGCGGCAGCTGCAAGCTGCTCTTCTTCTTTAAATTTTCGCTGAAGCTCATTATACTGATCAATTTTCACCTGAGTCGAATGCTTGAAACTATTAACCAAATTACCGGCCTTGTTGCAATCGAATACTAACACAGAAGGGGCTCCTAGCCAAGTTTGCAACTCGCTGATTTGCACAGGGATATACTGAGTGTACTGTCGATTGAACACCCAAAACTCGCCAGAAGCAGTAGGATTGGGTACACCGTGACCATTATAGTGAAATAAAAAACGATTAGTATTATTGCTACTACCATTAGCTCCGGATTCTTTATTGGAGCGGCGCCATGTCATTAGCGCTTTACGCAAGTCATCAATCACAGCATCGGGGAAAGTCTTGAATGTGGTCTTCATCAGCAATGCCTTGTACTGTTTCATGACATTATCAGCCACAGCAGCTGCAGCAATACTATGCGTATTTTGCACCGCCAAACTTTTAGCAAAACTATGTGGATCAATCCAACCTTCCGTAGTTGCACAAGGTTTTCCCTTTTTATTGTCTGGTGGGTCTACCGTGGTGTTCAAACAAATAAAGATACCGCCCTGGGTGGTGTTGACCTTATTACGCCCATTTTTCCAATCATAGGCAAATTCATAGTACCTCCCCTTAAGTCTTTTTTCAGCTTCGCTGATCGCAGTGAAATTGTCCTGATATTTTTTACCATGGAAGTAGAGATAAAAGTGTTGCAAGTGCTGCTGGTAGTCAGCGTAAGCTTCATCAAAGCCGTGGCGGGTTTTATTGTTAAGAGGCTTGATGTCGTCGTTGGTGCTGAGGCCGTCAAAGCTGAAACGGTCGCCGTCGATGTCGGTATCTGCACCAATGTCGATATGGACCGGAGGCGACATTGAAAGGCGATGGATGGTGGTATTGGATTAATTAAGGTATTAACTATGGGCAGCTCAGCTTCTAATTACTGTCATCATCACTGTTATTGTTGGTACTTTAATGATACTAACGCTGCCGATGGATAGATACGGTGCTCACAACCAGCCCATACACCACATCCACACACCCGACTGCTATGGCTCCTCTACTTTACTTTACTTGACTTTACTCTACTCTACTCTAGCGATAATATCAATAACATCAATAAAGTATATCAAACCCTCCTATTGAATTTAAACAATACAAGCGGTGAATGCTCCTCTTCTTCCTCTTCTTCTTCTTTTTCTCCTCCTCTATATCACAATCTTCTTGTTTCTCTTCTTTGCAAGCTTGCCTCGCGACACACTATCTGCCGCCTGCTGAAGCTTCTTCTTAGTCTCGTTCTTCTTCACAATCCGGCGTCCACCTTTCTCTAACTCGTAGTTCTCCAAGAAGTCGTCCAACATACCTTCAAAATCAGTACGTTCCTTCTTGAGATCAAACTCCTTGGCCTCTTCTGCTTGATCTTCTTCTTCGTCCTCTTCCTTGTCGTAATTAAGCTGAAGTCTCTCAAACTTGTCATCGAGCACCGTTAGTCCTTCAGAACGGAATAATGCTGATGATGACATGGAAAAGGAGGAGGTATCCGTCATTGCGCCTTTCTTCTTGCGCTGCTTCGTTTTACTCTTCCCCTTTCCCTTAAGACGACTGATTGCTGGCAACTCTGGCACCACGTCATTATCTTCCTCTTCTTCATCTTCGAACTCATCGTCACTATCCCAGTCATTTTTCTTATTCTTATTAAAATGCTCGAATTTACGGAAATCAGCCTCCCATCCTTGGTCACCTTCTTTTTTGAACTGGTCACTATCATACCCAGCATCATCAAAATTGTCCAAATCCCACTCATCTTCTTCATCACCATAGTCATCATCGCTTCTTTCCCCACCCTGCAATAGATCGTTGAAAATGTCATCATCTTCTTCTACGTACTCTTCATCTTCAAGTGCTTCGAGTACTTCTCTCAACTTTGGGTCCATGTCTGGCTTGAACCCAGCAATAGAATCTGGCACATTTTGCATATCTTGATAAGTGATCTGCTTGCGTCTGGCTTCTTCTTCCAAATCAGCAATAGGCAACTCATCTTTGAACTGGATGTCCTTGGTTTTACTACTACTACCACCGGCTTCTTCTCTATTCTTTTTTGGGATGAAAACCCCATGGCCATCACCGATAGTTCTCAAATGCTGCATGTAATCATAGCTGGAATCATCATACGTGATACCATACAAAGCAGCTTCACCTTCGTTACCTCTGATTTTCCCGGCTTCAAGTTCATCGGCAAGTTCTTTTTCTAGCTGCGCTTTGGTCTTAATCTTGGTATTGTGTAGTGAGGGGGCCTGGTTGTTGTTATTGTTGTTGTCATTCTTGTGGTTTGATTTCTTGTTAACTGGAACAAGCACATGCTGGCCAGCATCTTCGTCGTAGAACTGAGCGTCCTCGTGGGAACGATACACAAGGGCAAACGTCTGAGCGTTTTTCTTGTCAAATCTCTTTCTAGTGGACATTGTGTTGGTAGGTATACTGTTGAAAGCGTATCTGAAATCAGTAAGCATAAAGCCTGTTTGACATATTATTCAATAACTCCTGCGATGGAATCACTAAAAAAAAAAAAAAAAAAAAAAATTTTTATTTTCAGCCGACCAAAGGAACCGCCACAGTGGATCCCAGAGTTTCATACAATATGACAGACAGTGACTCTCCGAATTTCAAGGAAGAGCAAAACATTTCAAACAACAACCAACCGTCAAAAAACACACAGCAGCACAACTACAGCCCACTGCTAGACTATCGGGTGCCTCACATTAAATTACTGCTGCTGCTACTGCTATTCATCTGCTTCAAGCAACACCCGAATACCATCAATTTGACCACCATTGCCCCCACACAGGCGCGCTGCTTAGTAACTGCTGCTAGTATTCATCACCTTCAAGTTCATCTCGAAATCCATAAGCATCGGCACAACTCAATCACTCAAGCACATTTACAAACCACGGCATTCTACTCAATTACTAGCTACCATATTTCAAAATGGCCAGCCCTGGTAAGCTTCCTGACTTTCACCATCCCGATAGTGAGAATGACAACTCCACCTCCTCATCGCCATTAGATTCACTAAGTTCCGCCATTAATACCGACACCAACTCCAGACGGCAGCATCTCAACGTTGGTCGTCTCAGTAATGCAATGCAACCAGTTGATGCTTCATTGATTCCTAGACCATATTTGGTGGAGCCAGAACAAGACTTTGATAATGGAGACTTTAGCTCCAGCCACTATAACAAAATTGCTGCTGACCCAAGAACTTACAGAAGAAGCATAAGTAATCCTAGTGCCCAGAAGGATAAGACCAATGATGATGGTACTACTACTGGCAGCGGTAACGGCAGCGGAAGTTACAGTGATAATGGTGACGATAGTGATGATTATAGTACAATAAAGGACAGATTCTCTGCTATTCCGAGGGCTATTCCTGCTAATGGGGCCACTCAACATAGAGAATCTTTCCTTTCCATGAGCTTGAAGAAGTCTAATTCAAAGCTTGGATTGGAATCCCCGCAAAAGAAAAAAGATGGAAATGATGCTCAAGGTGGTGACAAAGGTAAGCAAAAAATTCTCCCTCATACAAAATCTGACAAGGAAAACGATAAAGATGGTGACAAAAATACTCAGCTGAATGAAAATAATGATAATAACTATGCTGACAAAATAGCCAACTCAAATGATATTTTGAATGTTAGTACCAATACAACTCACACTAACAATAAACGCCACGAAAGTAGCACAGTGACGCCAGTGCCACCACGTCCATCAATTTCCGTTGATGCAGAACACCCTGATCCAGCTACTATTGATATTGTATCTCGTCATTTGGTCAATGATGATTCTGAGGCAGCATCATCCCATCATGACTTTAGTTACGCTAGCAGTGCCAACCATAATAATACTAATAACATTAATAACATCAGTAGTGCTAATATAACCAACCACAGCAACATCGCAAACACCAA
>JXWR01002628.1_pt1 | contig 20498 bp, 8 predicted proteins | sample 315541 | NCBI WGS metagenome assembly JXWR01 (sample SAMN03273951, study PRJNA271842) | soil metagenome | isolation source: rice field ambient CO2 | place: India: CRRI Experimental farm Cuttack,Odisha-753006 | collected 2013-12-17
AAATTTTGGTGTGCAGCGATCTGACGCAGGATTCTGCATGCTGGTCGAAGTAAGGAAAAACCAGACAAGAACACGAAAATTGAAAACTGAGAATGAGCGATGACTTGATAATTGTTGCAGTATATGGTAAATGGAATAGGTAACCCATAAACTCAAATCTATTCAATGCACACTATCTTCGATTTTAATTGAGTTATATTCAGCAATTAAAACAAGACAACCTTTGTATTCTCTGGGTTTTTAAACAATTTACTGACACCCCATGAACAATCTTGTGGATAAATTTTACAACAAAGATAGCATTTACAAGAGCGGTATAGACACAACCGCTGATGATACACTGTCACCAATACTCGATTACGGAAACACTTCAGCACATAATCACTTTGATAACAGAGGAAATGGCAGCACAGTTGCTGCCGAGCCTAGTAACGTTGATGGCGGATTAGGAGCAGTCAACAGAATCTCAATCTCAGATAATGGACTAACTAGTGCAGACGATAGCAGCAATATTAACCTCAACCTAAACATTGGTAATAATAGCGCCAATGGTAACGTCACCATTAGCAGCAGCGACGATTTTGTGGCAATAATTGTTGGGCTTGGAGACTTGATAAATACGCTACGAAGCGTCTCTTTTGAGTACAAGGCGCCCAGTTTTCGAAACAACAATGTGCAAAGTATCAATAATAATAACAATACAAACATCAATAATGGGACTAATAACAGCAGCAGTGCTAGTCTTCGACCGGAAACCAAAAGGAGTAACAGCACTGTGAGTTATTTGAGCGCTAGCAGTAATGGGGAAAGCTTACTTGCTCATGACCTTTTAATTGGAAGTGAGAAAACAATTGCTCACAAAATAGAAGATAATTTGATGTTAGATGGGAAGTCAAATAATAATAAGCAGCAACAGATATTCAGCAGAAACTACAGGGATTTTGTCAAAACCAAGGAAAGATATAAGGGTCTATCTTACAATTCTGATTTTTCATTTGCTTCCCCCAAGAATAACAACAACTACCACAATAATGACAATAGAAGTCCTAATAGCGACGAAAGCAACATTGAGTTAAGTAAGTTAAATGACCAGCTTAAACAGCTCGTTGAGTGCGTGAGGTACAACGACAAACAGATCAGCGCATACTACAACATGTTCAGTAATTTCAAACAAAAACTTTTTTTTTGCAACCAACGACTCGTGGCGTTTAAAAAAGCACTAGTAAACAAGATCCAATATTTGAACGCATGTGCCAACGAGTGCAGCAATACTACGAAAAGGAACCAAACTCAAAATCAAAATCAAAATCAAAATCAAAATCAAACTCGAGACCAGAACCAAGACCAGGAACCTGGGGAGGCAGACTTCAAGAGTTACTTAGTGGAGATTGGCAAGCTTGAGCAGCACTTGGGTGATTTGAAAGGGACCATAGAGCAGAACAACCGTCTTATTGAAGAGATCGATCGCCGTCTCGAGGAGGATGAGAAGATGCGGAGCTTAATCCGCCGCAATCAGGTGCGCCGCAACCGGGCGATCGCCAAAGGGGCAGCTTACGTGGTGGTGGCTGTGTGTGTGGCGTTCCTAGCCAACGTGGTGCTTAAACATGCTATACGCACGCGGATTTTTGGAACTCTGACTGTGACCCTGCCATAACTACTACTGTGGGCACAGGGTTACATCGCGGCCGACCGCGGCCGACCGCGGCCGATGGCACCTTCGGTCACCTTCGGTCATACCGGATATGGGCTCATAACAATATCCTCACTCAAGATGCAGTTACTGACTGACTCACTTACTCGCTCGCGAGTGACGCACTCTCCCGGGGGTCCAATGACTCCCAGCCATTATTTAACTTTGAAATTATTAAAATTATAATTATTACAGCATACTAAAAATTGCAGCTAGAAAAGCGGCCCGGCGGTGACGTTCCGCGACAATGGTGAGTCAAACCTGCCAAAACTGTACCGCCAGCGTCTTACTTATGCTCCCCGACACATTCTGCTTGTAATTTTCTATTTTTTATTTTTTATTTTTTTAATCAGGTTCCGCCCTGGTTTTCTTTTTCTATTCTTTCTGTCTTGCTTTGACTGGCGCTTCTGCTTCTACATCAGTATATCGTCGCCTCTTTCCTTCTGAATTCTACATAGACACTCTGCTTTGCTTATATTCATATATAGTCATTTGTTTCCACAATAAACTATAAACTTCCAATACACTTTCAATTCACTCGCCAACTTCAGCTTCTTTCCCACATACGCTACGCCCCCGCACTACCATCTTGCCTTGCATATGATCCAGCGCTGCCCACTTCTCTGATACGAAAAGTTTCACAATGGCAGTCAAAAGAACAACAACAAAGGCAAAAGTCATAAGGTCCGCTGACGGCATCGAGAGAGTCGCCCAAGCCTGCGACCGTTGCCGTTCGAAGAAGACAAAATGTGATGGTAAGAGACCCCAATGTTCACAGTGTGCTGCCGTGGGATTTGAGTGCAAGATCAGCGACCGCTTGTCCAGGAGAGCTTTTCCTCGGGGTTATACCGAGAGTCTAGAGGAAAGAGTCAGAGAACTTGAAGCGGAAACCAGAAAATTGAAAGCGCTCATTGACCTTAAAGACGAACAGCTTGAGCTCTTCTCTAGACCAAGCAGGGAGAACTTGGTGAATGGCACCGTGCTAGGAAATAATGGTTCTGCTCCTGATGCTACAGGTCCCGGTGATTCAAATTTCAACTTAATAAAATCAAATAACGATGGCGTTGCTCTTTCCAATGAGAATATCTCCTCCCAGAGCATTCCTGTACCCAGTGCTAATGGCACGTCTTCACATAATAACAACAGCATCGATAACAACAACAACAGCAACAACAATAAAACTATCAACAGCAAAGATGTAAGGAGTAATAGTCTTACAATCAGCAACAACGACTCACACATAGGCTCCCAGTCTGCCATCAGTGCAGCTGTTACTGATAAAAGCATATTAGAGCTCAGTGCCGCCAACAAGCTCAACTCGTCGAACCTTTCATTGCTAAATCAGCTCAACGGACCAAAGATCCATACTCACGAACCTCATGGTGAAGGCTGTAACTGTGGTTGTGTCAGCTATCCACACTCAGTGCACGCCAGACCAACATCGATAGCTGCCTCCGTCAACATTGACGCTGTAACCGATGACGACTTTGACGACGATGATAATGCTTCCTTGTTGAGTCTTGAAAGCGGCAACAACAGTAACAATATCATTGATAATAATAATAATAATAATAGTATGGCAAATGGTCAGCATCTGCTTGGAAATGGCAAATCTCACTACAATTTCTTTGACGACAGTAAAAGACAATTTGATAATTTAAGAAATAACAATATCAACGGTAACATTGCATCGAGTAGCTCTAATGGCCTTGGAAGTAATCATGCACACAATAACAATAATAATAATAGTAATAACAGTAACAATAACAATAACAATAATGCCAACAACAACAACGGTAACCTCATGAACTCATATTGCAATGATTTTAACATTTCATTTGAGCAAAAAGAGGCTCCTGGTGCGGCCGCCGCTATGGCTATCGCTTCGATGAAGAATGATAAAAATCACATAAAAAACCAGATTGCTGCTTTGGTGGCCATGTCCACGCCACGAACCACTGAAGAAATCTTGTTTATTCCTTCGTTGATTGGCAAAGTTGGTAATGTGCATGGCTTCACTGCTAAACCATCAGTACTTACTGCCAAAACTTTAGCTCTTTTGAAAGTCCCCTTTGTCACCAAGAATAGTGAGTTTTTAGTCAACGAGGACAACATGATAAATTTGAAGAATATCAATTTTAACCGCATTTCCAAAGCTGAATCGCACTTGTTTTTCAGTAATTTGAGATTGCCTAGCCGGTTAGATCTTGACCAACTTATTACCTTTTACTTCCAAGAATGGTCGGCATTTGCTCCTGTTGTGGATCAGCAAGAGTTTTTAAAAAACTACATTAAATTGACAAAGAGCGCAGAACATAAGTTTAACGATAATAACATGTTCCAGGATGAGAAGTTTGGTGCAATTGTGTTGTTGATTGTAACTTTAGCTATGCTTGGTAAAAAGAAAAGCAGCAAGTACAAGACGGAAAATGGCAGCCCCATTATCCCGAATACCACGACCAATGCTTATTCTTCAGATGCCAATGGTAATGATAATGAGAACAACAACAACAACAACAACAACAACAACAATAATAATAATAATAACGGGAACAGGACAAAATTTATCCATACGGGCCTCAAGGGCGTTTCTGTTGATGAGTGGTCTAGTACTGCTGGCGGCAACGCTTCAAACAATTCAAATGGCAATGAAATTTTCAGTAATTCTGCCGGTGCCTCTCTTGATACGGGTTCATTTGTGCGTGATGAAGGTGATGCTCAGTTGACTAAACTTCTCAATTATTACCACAATTTGATTAAACAGTTGATTGCTTCTTCTATCATTGATACTTGCTCTATGCAATCATTGCAAATTTTAACACTAGCCTTGATTTATTCATTAAATGTTAGCGATGCTGAAATGTCCTACGTTCTTAGGGGCAAAGTTGTTAGCATGGCTCAACAGCTTAGATTGCATAGGTGTCCTTCAGCAGTATTGAGCAACAGCGGCTCTATTGTCTCTAAAGTACAACAATCAGAGCGGAGAATTTTGTTTTGGTGTATTTATCAGTTGGACGTTTTTAGCTCTTTGCAATTAGGTGTACCGAGATTGGTGAAGGATTATGAAATCGAGTGCGCATTGCCATTTGCTAATGATGACTTAGACGATAGTAACAACACCAATATTTTGATTATCAACAACGCCAAGTTGAAGCTCGTTGGGAAAGTTTCCAATTTGTCATTAGCGGTGATGAGATTCTCCAAAATTCTTGGAAACATCTTAGATTCCATCTTTAGAAGAGGCGGTATCACTACCGATGCTCTTGGGAAGTCTTGCATAATTTTGGAAAATTTGTTGGAAAATTGGAGAAAAGACTTGCCAGGCAACTTAAAATTCGAGCTTGATGTGAATGGTCAGTTAAAAAACGAGTACAAAACCTACAGCAACAAAGTCTTGATTTTAATCAGTTTATACTATCAAGCCAAGATGTTGATCTACTTGCCGGTACTTGCCACTGAGCTTTACAGTTCCAGAGGATCCTCTTCATATATTACCATTCATCAATCTGCAAGTACAATACTATCAATAACTAATTTCATCTCCCATGTAAACTATTTCATGCCGATTGCCATCAATCCTTCAAGAATGAGAGTACGGTATGGTCTCTTGGGGGCTAAAGGTGCCTTGGAATACGCTCGAGGTGGCAATTTATTCCAAGACTTGAAGAATACATTGATCGAGTTGATAAACGATTTAAAAACAGAAACCAACATGGAGGTTCCGGGATGTTTGTCATTGGCATGCATCAAAACTTTCGAGGATACCATTCAAGCGATTTTGGCGCCACCAAAGATTTCTGGTAACGGGTTGTTGTCAGTAAATAATATGGGAGCCAAGTCAATGCATAGAAGAAGATCTTCAACTTTGAAGTCAAACACTACTGGCGGCTCGAATTTGAAAAATAATATAACTGCATCGCCAGCTGTGTCTAGTAGCCACAGATTTGTTAAAATTGAGCCGAACTTGACTGGTAACAGTTTGACAAGCAGCAGCAACAACAACAACAACAATAATAATAATAATCATAATAGTCTCAATGGTGGCGTACTAATGCAACATCAAGATAGTTCTAGCAGTGTCATTTCTGCTAGCCGTTATATGCCTCTGGTTAATAATGTTGTAGGGAACCCACGTCAGGCCAGTCTTTCTCCACCAAGCAGCATTAATAACGTTCCTATTGCTCCTCGTTCGCATTCTGGTGATTTGCAAAACAAAATTCACTCTACAGACAACTTTGTCCAACAGAAACAATCATTTAATGTCCAGCAGCAGGCACCGCAACAACGACCACAGCAACAGCAACAGCAACAGCAACAGCAACAGCAACAGCCAAATACTTTTGTGCAACCTCAACAGCAAAAGTTGAGTAATATTGCTTCCAACTACCAAAACCCAACTGTTGGCGCGAGTGGCGTTGGAATCGGTAGCAATGGCAACAATAGCAGTAATAACAGTAATGGCATGAACGGAATAAATACAAAGAATATTGCTCCTAATAGAGATTCACCTCCAGATGCCAATTTTGACCTTGATGGCAATATGTTTTCTGAGTTTGCTGCCGATGGCTCTCTTGGTCTTGCCCAGTTGCTTGATATTGACTTAAACTTCCACAATAATGCTCAACTCAGTGACTTTATTTTGAACAACAACTTCAACAACAATATCAATATAGGCTCACAGCCTATGGGGCGCTCAGCCAGTGGTAGTGCTGGTGGTACCGGTAATTTGAGCGCGGGCGCAGTTGACAGCGCAAATATTGCCGGCCAGGGAGTATACAGTCATACGAACAGTGTCAGTAATGCCAACAACATTGATAACCAAATACTTGGAGGCAGTGGTCCAGTTGTTGGATTTGGAATTGGTAATCAGAGTGATGCTAATGTAACTATGATTAATCCAAACGAGACAACTCTGTTTTCTGCTGCAGGAAATGGTAATGGTAACGGTAACGGTAATGGTAGCATGAATGGTGGCATCAATAATAATGCTTCTGAGACCAATCACATACCTACTGATTCATTCATGAAGTTTGAGAGCAGTTTGTTTGATTGGCAGAAGTGATAGAATTAACTGTACTCTAGAGTATGACGGATAATTATTTGCAGTCTTGTTAGTTTATTTATTTATTTACTTATTTATTTTATTTATTTTTCTCCGATATATATTACTTCTCGCTTTACGTTTGTTTATTTTTGTTTGTTTGTTTTTTGGTGTTTTTGATTGATTCTATTTATGTTTAACGAATTTTTACGTCACTTTCTGTACTATGTTGGCACAACTGTATATTATGGTTTACTTGGCAATACTGCCACAAACACTGGAGTGATTCAAAAGCTAAAGAGCAAATTATATGTCATGTTCAATCAATAAAAAAACCAGTCGAAAAGCTCTACTCCACTTAAAGAAAACCCGATTAAAAAGTGTTTTGACCCAACCTTCCTCAAGTTTAGCAAAGAAATAATCAACGGTGCGATCTTCATCAAGAAGAATGGAATGATTAATAATAAAAAGAATCCTTGTTTTCCGATCCTGACTAACTTTTTTTTGAGCCATAATGAACCGAGAATGGCCCGATATATGCCTCAAGAAGCTCAAAAAGTGCCGTACACACAGTACGGTGCGAGAGTGTGGGCGAATCAATGTGTGCATGTTAGTGGGTGTTTCATAATACAGCTCAAGGCCTCTTGAGAACGTAAATATTCACTCCTTGTCCAACAATGCGTATTCTCTTATACTTCAAAACATTCCGCGCCTTTTTTCCTTCTCCACCCCCACTATCATTAGCAGTGCTACTTTGATCTTTACCATCCACTGACGCACCTTCTGCTAGCAGCCTAAGCACCGCCGCATCGTCGTCCTCTTCTTCACTCAATATACCACCAGCACTAGCACCAATACTATCAGTAGGTAGGCCTTCCGGTAACTGACCGCCAGACTCTTTCTTCACGGGGAATACAAACTCGTTTCGTTTGACTAGCAAATTGCAATAATTGCCATACTTTTTCGCCTCTGTCGTGCTGCTGCCGCTTCCTATGCCGTAACGGCTCCAGAGGACCCATTGTCGAAGCTGCTCAATCTGCGAACGATCCACTACTACATGGATGCGCCAGCCATCACGACTGGAAAGTGGTATAATGTAGCGTTCTTTAGTACCTTTGGCACCAGTAGCCCCACTTGTGGTGGCTCCTTCCTGAACATAATCGCTGCTATTGCCTCCGGTGCTATTAGTTGCACTTGCATTCGCATTCGCATTCGCATTGACACCGCTCGAGTAAACCCCTAAATCCGTATCGCTGTCATCGATGCTTTGATATTTTTTGTTCAATATCGACATTGTTTCTAGTTTCTCAAATGACAAAGTGAAGAAGATCTCCGTGAGCTGGACTTGGAACAGCTTCATAATACGATTCAAGTCATTATTACTGAGTCTGATCTTGGTTGACCTTTTCAAACGAATCATTGACTTGGAAGATTCCGACAACGGTACTACCGTTTGAAAAAAAACATTATTATTATTACTCTCTGCAGAAGCCGAGGGGGCTACTCGGGCGAGAGAGCGAAGGATAGATTTCTTGTTAATGAAAACCCGGATGGGGACGGCTGATGTATCAGAGAATTTAAGGAACGTGGTGCTAAGAAATGTTAGTAAATTCTTCAATTATCAGAGTTAAAACCGCACTCAGAAATACCTAGACGTAACAAATAAAATACTCACGTTGGCGCCATAATGTTTCAAGTGTTTTGCTGTTATGTGCTGGGAAGCCAGTATCAATAAAGATTGCAGATGGTAGATGAGCAAGCGACATGGATACCGGTAGAGGAAGTAGTCTGTGTATTTTTCAGCCCGGAGCTCATCGCGAGATTTTGAGCCTGGGAAATACTGCTGAGATCTGCATGGCAGCGCAAGCGACTGCATTCTGCAGATGAGTTTTTCACAACATCAGAAAAATTAGAAAATAATTGCCAATGATGATAGCATCTTACGAGGGAAAAGTTACAAAAGTGATATGATGTGGAAATACACGTATAAGGCCATGAAAGCTAGCAAACATGAAATTCAAACATTATAATCTAATATAGCAAAAACGAACTCAATAGATGTTCTATTGCAGAGAAGAAATAATCATTTATCGCACACGACCACAAAGCGTAGACATCTGTTACATCAGAGAATGCTTCTACAGCGTAATGTCGTTACAACCTAATCTCTTTTCTTTTTTCCCACGAACCAAATGCTTCCTTCATCACCTTTAATCCCCACTTAAAGTCCTCCAATTCTAAATAAACTTGCGCGCACCACCGGGTCCATAATGAGTTGTTGTAAATGTACACTGGAATATACGTGCGCTTCTTGAGCCTCAAGTAGTCATTGACAAAGGTACCTTTAATCACCAAGTCATCGTAGCTGTAGCCGTCGCTAATACTGTGATATGGCACTTTGACATTGAACATTGCCGTGATTATGTCATCTTTGTCATTGCCACTGGTAAGAAGCTCGCTGCCTGTCCAGTTTGAGACAATGTACTCAGCTGCCTGCTTTGCTAAACTGAGGTTGTAATTGATAATCTTGTCCTCGCCGCCACATTGATTTTGGCGGAAAGCAAAAGCGTCTGGGATAGTGAGGATAGCAGAATAATCTAAAGTACTCACGTAGGCAAACTGTCTAGCAAGAGTCGTATCACCAGCGTTAACACTGTTGCCAGAAAATTGGGTAGAGACAAGATTACTAGCGTTTATATCATTGTTTGCATTATTATCAGGTAGGTAGGTTGCGCTTATGGGTAATGAATGTACTTTGGAATGATACTGTGGGGCAACATAGAGTAAAGCTGCCGAGTTGGGTAAAAAGAACCATTTGTGCAAGTTGGACGTAAGAAAGTCTGGACTGGACTCTGTATCATGCAAGTCTAAGGGCAAGAGGCCAATGTAATGTGCAGCATCAACGAACGAAACAACATTCTGCTTTCGACAGTGGGAGACAACGTCTTGCCATGGTAAGAGAGCAGCTGGAGTTGAGGATACTGCATCAACAAAGGCCATGATGGTGCGCTTGTCATTCTCTTTTTTGAGAGAGAAGATTGTATGCTTAAACCTTTTTAGAATTTCGTCATTACTGATAGGGTACACAATGTCAATAACTGTTAGTTGGATACCCACACTGCGCTCAAGGAACCTCAAAGTGTTAAGACAGGCTCCATACACAGTGGAGAAACACACCACCGCGTCGCCATGTTGAAATGGGAATGAACGGAGAACGGTATTGGCGGCAGTGGTGGCGTTAGCGACAAGCACAATGTTATTTAGATGGGCGTTCACAAGCTCAGCAACTAGTCGTCGAGCTTTGAGACTATGGTCAAAGAGACCATAGCGAAAGAACTCATCAGGAAACCCCTGGATCTCTAACGAATGTTTAGCTTTGGCCTCAAGTAACGCAGGGGTGGTGGCCCCATATGCTCCGTGGTTGAGATTAGTGACATTGTTGAAAAAGCCGTAGAAGTGCTCTTTGCGGAATTGGCAACCGAAGGGTGTGGTCATGGAGGATATTGGCGTCCTTTGAAGATAAAGCTTTTATGGATTAGCATAGTATGTTAATATTGTGGTTGCAAGCATACCTACAAAACGCAGTGCCTTTAAAGCCCCCCCTGAGCAATGCTCATCGAGTTGCGAGCCCTGTGCCTGTCAAAAACCTTCAAGAAGTATTCATTAAACATGGAGACGTCTTTAATACCGCTACCTGATACGCCACTCGAGAAACAGCAATTCACCACCAAAAGACCATCAACAATGGCTAGATATGCCCCTATTCCAGCGTGTCTCGAGTACCACAATCCTCTCGAACACACGAACAATAGCATAGCCGCCACAAGTGCAGAAGCGAACCACGACTATGCTCATTATTTTGGGAGCGTTGACGTCTTTAGCTCCAGCCACCGCTTGCCATTTGTCAAAGACCATCAAATATGGAAGCCCTCAGTGGGTCTGAATAGTTGGGCTCCACAGAAAAAGCCGAAACCAAATAGCGATATGGTAAATGGGTTGCGCCGTGCTCAGCTCGAAAATGGTGGTGATACCAGGTCATCTTCGCCGCATCCGTACAAGACCTTTGCGGAGTCAAGCAGTGCATCTCAGACGCAAGAGAGCCTTGATCAACCCTTAGAAAGACCTTTAGATGGTGCTGACTCTCTTGGATGGGAAGTTGAGAGAATGCAAGATGGCTTTTCCAGCTATTGCCAGCTACCTGTTCTCCATAGCAAACTGCCATTGCCTTCTCTCGTCTATGCTGCCTCTGAAGCAGTAGGCCGCCGTGTTTTTATCTTGGGTGGATTGACACCAGCAAAGTCCGAAATTAAAACCGAGAACATAAAAGTAACGTCAGACCAGAAGTTTCCACCACCACTAGCGGATTGGATAATAAAGAACCCACAGCTTGTGACAAATAGGAAGTTGTATGTATGGGACACATCTACAGACATTGTTCGGGAGGTTACAGTGACAGGAAACGAAAAGAGCAATAATTATAGTGACGATGATAACAAGGACGATAATACACCGCTTGGACTATGCTGCTGCTCGGCAACAAAGATTACCAAACGGTATATCTTTTACTATGGAGGCTTTCGCCTTCACACTACAAAACGCAAAAGCAACGGTAAGTTTTGTATTTGGAATAGGTCAATCACGTTGAACAACCGCTGCTATATGCTCGATACCTTTACTGCTCGTTTCAAAGAGCTTAAGTTGACAGCACATCCAACCACCAGCTCTTTGTATCCAGTCACTATTGCAAGATTTGGTCATTCTGCTATTGGACCAGATGTTGAATCAGTGTTGTTGGACCATTTCCCTGACTTTGCTGTTGCGGTCAAAGAAAAACAAAAAAAGAACGCCAAAGGTGACATTATTTGTGATAATGATAGTGAGAATGATAACGGCAGAGGTAATAACAACAGCAGTGATGAAGATCCAACATCGACAGCTAACACTCCAATTAATGTAACACCGATTGATAACACCACCACTACCACAGCTGCAATGTCGACAGATAAACTGTACATGACACTATTTGTGTTTGGTGGCTTTAAGCATTCTTTATCACCACATAAAAAAAATTCATTTACTTCTCTTAATGATCTTTGGAAAGCAGATATTGTGATCTCGGATGACGGTCCAAATCATTACTTGTTATTCAGCGAAGTCTTAGCAGGACCGATTGTGGCACCGGCCGACCCAGATTCTCCTGCTATTGCCGTTTCTGTAACTGGTAATCCAATGCCTAATTTTGAAGCTGCAAAGTCAGGGCCAGACACTAGGGCTTTCCAAGCAGCTATAATTTGCCACGATGGCAACTTGCAAAGCGGTATATTGGAGGAGGATGTTGAAGATGAAGCGGCAGGTGGTCAAACTTATATCAATGTTACACATAGCGACATTTATGCTCGGCGTGATATTGAAGGCAAAAATTCCGCTACCTATGCTAACGACAACAACCAAGACAAGCAGACTAATAAAGGTAATACTAGAAATTTTCAAGTGAGCGATAGTGATGACATTAACACAGACTCGAGCAATAATTATGACAGCAATGACAGTATTATTAACGATAGGAAAAAAGATGCTGATTATGCTTCTACATTTGTTGCCCAAAACCCTAGTTTTAAAAACAAATCATTATTAGTACACGGCGGTAACAATGAATATGGAAAAGTTTTTCTGGACTTGTGGCGGTGGTCTTTTAATAAAGAAAAGTGGGAAAAGATTTCGTCGTATTTCAGGCCTGACACCCCAATGGTTGGTGGACATGATATTGGTGGTGGCGGCATTGGTAGCGTTTCTGACTACGAGGCCAGTAATGCTAATCCCAAGAATACCAAATCCAATTATAATGATTTTAGTAACAATTTCAATGGTGGCGCTAACTTTCGCTCTGCAGCTAGTTCCAATACAAATGATGATCCACGTAACAACATTGCTACTGCTAACGAGGAAAGCATTTCTGTCAACTACGATAGAAATCTCATGACCGCCACCAATGCTATCAGCAACACTAGTAAGTTTGAAGTGCAACATGACCGTACTAATCATCAAATGGTTCAGTTGGGCCACTATGTGCTATTTGCTGGCGGGATTTCGCAGAGTGACGTTGATTTGTTGGGTGCAAATACTGATTTCCAGCAAAATAGTAATCTCAATTCTGGCAGTACATCATCAATGCTTGGTTCCAATAACGCCGTTGACAGCATCAATGCAAGCAATATAGATAATAGTGACACTAATACAGATACAAGCAGTAATACCGACAGCAGAGTACCAACTTTGCTTGAAGTACTCCCTGACTTGCTCATAAATGCTAGCGCCCCAAACCGCCAGCTGCTCTCCGTCGATCAGCGTCAACATCCAAAATCGTTTCGGCTTACATCACTTGACTTACGTTCCAAGAATTGGGTGTTTAGTTGCTTTAATCACCAAACTGTTACTTCACTGAAACTTGATCAAATGCTTGGGGGCAACGTTGGCACAGGTGTTGTTAATGATTATGCAAATGGAGAATTGGGAAATGCTAAATTTAAGCACAAGTTTAAAGCATTGTTGGAAAAATGTGTTCTGGAGGACCAACTTGTTCAGAGAGTGACTCCGTTGTTGAAAAGCCATCTTAGTTTGCAAAAAATGAATAACATCAGTCGTGCTGCTGCTGTATATAACGATGACATAAGTGATGATGTTGATGTTCATTTTAATGGCAATGATGATGATGCGTACGGGAACCTGTTTAATGAAGCTGGTGGCAAATTTGGTGACAATGGCGATATTGATACCCAGGTAAAAGAGCTTATTCCACTAATAAGACATATTAAACAAGTAAACGATACATATGCAAGTAACACCGTGGCCAACGTGGGATGCTCAATGGTTTATTCCAACAAGAGAGTCTTTAAAGTTGGTGGTATCTTGTTGCATGATTTCCCATTGTTTAAAGGCGCTCAAGAGAATCAGCAACAGCAAGTTAGAAAAAGGGAGGAAAAGAGATATAAGGAACGCAGGCAGGAGCAGCCAAAACAGAGAGAAGTTGAGTATGAGTCGCAAGATTTATCACCAGTTCTTAGGGAACCTAGCTACGACAATAGCGCCAACTATAATAACGGCGCACAAATCACCGAACCGCAAACTGAACAGGCCTCTCGTTTGAAGAATGACAGCACCTATCGTGCTGGTCAAGATGTATATGACATTGATTCCGACAGTGACAGTTGCCAGAATAACGACGATAAAATAGTGGGTAGCAAGGGCTGTTTTTTGACCGTCCAGACGTTGGAAATTCCGGTGCTTTCTCAAGATGGGGTAATTGTCGATGAACCACACAAAGAGTTTGTGTTGAGTAAGTGTCAGTAAGCCATATTATCGTACTGACATTTTGTAGTCTATATCTTTTGTGTCGTTCATCAAGTTTGTATAGCTTGACTTTTTTTTAACGACTTTATTCTGAGGACTTTTTTCTTAACTATATGCTAAGAACTGCTTTGATAGCTTTGAATGTACATTAGTATTCTATTGATAATTAATGTAAAAATTGCTTATCTTAAGACTTTTAATAAAATTGGGAGAAAGAGAGAGAGAGAGAGAGAGAGAGAGCACTTGATATAAACATTATTTCACAAACGCTTATTGATGGGCACTAAACCACAATTAGCTTGATCGCAATAAAAATTTGCGAAGCTTTAAAGGGTTGCCACCCCCAGAGGAACTACAATAGAAAACCAATCAATCAAAACAATAAGAATAAACAGACTTTTCATGAGACACATTTCTTTATTAGATGCAAAAAGGGTATAAATTCACAACATTAAATTCAAACGCGATTAACATTTTCAAAAGTAGTAATACATAAAACGAAATTGAAATGGGAAGATATAAGAATGGAACAAGTTATGACTGTTTATCTTTAAAAAAAAAAAAATAGAAAAATAAAAAAAGTAATAACAGAAAAAAAAACATCTCGCTAAAATACATTTTGTGATCCACTAAAGCCCTTTGAGTTGCTTTAATAGCTTCCAAAAATTCAAGTTTTTCTTCAATATTATCAAAGTGAAGCCTAGCCATGGTAAGATTTCGTTAATTTTTTCAAACAACCTATAACTGATCTTTTCAATGAAGAAGCTTTGCGAAAGACATAATTTCGGATTATTCTCAAGTAATGCTCGCAAAGTTCTCATATCTCCAGTCTCCTCAACCGAGTTTGCAATGTCAATTTCTGTAATCTGTTCTGAATCATTGTGACTTTTCAATAAGACGCTATCCCTCAAAAATCCGTTAAACAATTCCAACTCAATCTTATCATCTTCTTCGTAAGCCTCCACATGGTCAATAAACTTAGGGTCTTGCAAAAGATCAGCAAAATCTGAAGTGTTAACTTTATTAAGTTTTTGATTGTATTCAAACATTTGTGATAACGTAGTAATTTTGTGGATTTCTTTACCTAAAATCAATCCCCATCTAGCACTGAGCTTCAATGGTCTAGTAATGTTGGATATATCAGCACATTTCAATAGTAGTTGGCACAATAACTCTGGTGATAGCTCTAAAAATGGCATTTCCTCACCATCAAGCGGAGGCGTTTCTGAAGCATCACGTTCCAAATTTTTGATTTTATCAATGAAGGTGAAATGTTTTTCCATATCAGTTGCCAATATACTTTTTGAAATAATTTTTTTGACATCAACTACTGGTTGGCCAGGCAAAGTAACTGTTTTGATGATTTCTTGGTCAAACAAAGCAGGCCAAAATCTTTTTAGAAGCTCGTAGAAGACAACAAAATGATAGTTTTCTAAAACCGATTCGTCGCTGAAAATCGTAGACAACGGAGAATTATTAGAGGTAATAAAAACATTCGTTAAGCCAGGATGACCACTATCATGACCCAATGCGGCAATCAAAAGAGCCAAAACTTCAACAGAAGAAAGAAGCTGCGATTTAGGCTTCAGTTTAAAATCTCCGTACTCAGTCTTCAAGGTTTCAAGTTGGTTAGATGACTTTGTTGGCTCAGTTGGCCAATATTGATCAATAACCAGCTGATAAGTTTTTAACTGATTGAGATACAACTTTGGAGATTTTAAGTATACCAAATACTCAATCAATGGATCCACTTCTTGCGGTATCTTCTTCAAATTGTCGTTGTTGTCAATTGTTTGTTCATTTTGATCAATAATGTCGTTTAATACAGTTTCTTGAGTGGAAAATGAGCTTGATGATGGTGCTTGAGCTGAAGGTGCTGAAACTGTCAATAGGGCATTCAGCTCATGCTGCTGAAGGTTTTTATTTCGACGATGCTTATGTACAATCATCTTTTTGGAGATTATGGAGTGTTTAGGCAATAAATTTAGCTGAAGTAGATAAAAGAAAATTGCCTGAACAACATCCACGGCATGCCTAAAGTTGTGGAAGTCATTTCCGCCATTGTACAAATCCCGAACTTTGAATAAAAATGCCAATAGGGTATTATCATCTAAAAGAAGGCCAGAACCAGTGTCAAACAAAGAAAATGCTCTTTTGAGTATCAAATAGCAAACATAAACCAACTCATTATAGTTCAAATTATGCGCCGGAAAATTCCAACTTTCTATAAGAAACTCTTCAATAAAAAATTGAGTAGCCGGAGATAACTGAAGAATGTCTGTGGCAAAATTTATATTCTTTAAAGTGAGTGTCAAAAAGTCATCAAACGTTTGTGGAGATGAAGATGACGGCTTCAGTGGGAATGGTGATATTGTGCTCAAGCTACCACTAGATTGGCTGTAGAAACTTGCAAAATTCTGGTTGCTATTTAAAATTATGGATAAATCTCTATTCATTGAACTGATATGTGGCGGCAAAAGTGGGAAGTGAGCCTCACCAAGATGGCCGTTGCTTGTGCCATTGCTGGCGGCAATTATAAAATTAATGGACGACAATTCATTGCTTAGCCTAGAAGTCTCTAAACTGTTGCTGTTGCTATGCAGTAGACAGTTGTGAAGAGACACGGACAAGTCATTGCTGCAACTGTTCAAGCCAATCCACGACTTCATTCTCTTGAATCTGTTCTTTAAAAAAAAGTGGTGGTCAAGAAGTATCTGGGTCACTAATATAGTATTGCTGTTGTTAGACTTTGTGTGTTTGGCAAGCGCGCCATACTCAATTATGAAGGGATTCAAGTGAGCAAAGAACATTGTTAGGAGATCTTTAATCTGGAAAAAAGAGAGGCTCTCCAAGGAATCGTGAGGCGAAGTGCCAGCATTGATGACTATTACGAGGGGATATGATAAATCGTACTCATTCTGGGTTATATTTATCAAAGTAATCAATAATCTTCTGAAGCTTGTGTAGCAAAAGATTGCGGTGGAAGGTAGGCTTTTAGCGATGACATTGGGGCCGTTCTTGTGTTTTGAGGATGAGCTTGCGAAGTATAGTACAGGAAAGGAGTATTGACTCATTTGCGGCGGTAGCAGAGGCGATCGATGCGAATGAAAGAAGGTTGGAATGAATGTAATTGCGGTAGTAATTGAGGGTTGGAAAGTATGAATCGAGGAGCAGAGCAGGGCAGAACAGAGTTGATATTGATAGTTTAACGGCGTTTGTCTTTCTTTTTTTTTTATTTTGCCTGTTTCCTGATCATCGAACAAACGGTTGGTTTTTCTGTTTTTCTGTTACTTTTCTGTTAGCGCTTTCTACTGGGGCGCCAAAAGAAACAAGCGCAAAAGACAAAAAGAAAGAAAAGTTTACGTAAGCACTGACACAGAAAAATTAGATGCAAATAAACGTACTATCATGCATCTCTCACGACATGAACACACTGGATGGATATCCGGGTAGCACTCCTCCCCAAGCACCAGCAGATCTCGCGAAACACAGGAAAGGAAGAAAAGAAATACAAGAAAAAAATTTAAAACCAGGGCAAGACACCATGGCAGCCCCAGAAACCATCCACCGCCCTTATTGTCTTTAATCAGGATACTTCAGCTCACTCGCACCGCTGCCAGAAACCTCCTACTACCGGCCTCAGCGAAGAGTGTATTCCTTATTTCTTGTCAAACAGCTTTCACCCGCTGGTACTGTGTGTCTGTGTTTGTCCTTCCCTTCCTGCTTTTTTCTTCTCTTTTTCGTCTTTGCAATATTGCGACACGATGTCCACTTTCAATTCAAATGACTACTCGTCGCACGCCAGAAGTAACATCCAGCTGCTTACAAGAAACTTGAATTTTCTCTCTAAGGACTTTGAGTCTCCTACTGCTCCTGTTTCCCAGTCCCCCGTATCTACAGCTCAACAACACAACAGTCCAAACTCCCAAATGAATCTTCATAATAAAGCTTCTTCTGTGTCATTCTTGGACTTCAACAATAACTCTCCTGGTCAGTTCGGCAGAGCCCCTAGTCACAACCCTCACAACCACCTGCCTTTTCAACAGAACCTTTCTCTTTCTAATCACGGTTCGTCCACATTTAGTAATATCAAACCTCAAACAGTCAATGCTAGTCCTTCTACGGCAATGGCTATCCTCTCTCCTCCAGCATCAAGATATGCTTTTGATAAGTCATCTGTTGCTCCTTTGAATACTTCTGCCACAGCTGGTCCTACTGGTATTAATCAAGCATCTGGTAATGCGAACCCTTCTTTTTTCAATCCAAACTCAAAGTCAAACTATTCAAACTTGGGTAATGATTGGTCATTGAACTTGAATTTTTCCTTGTCCAACAACTTGAATTCTTCCAACCCAGAGTTGTCTTCTTTGTCTTCTGGTGCTGGCGCTATTAATAATCTTAATAATAACAATAATACTGGTGGTGATGTAACCGCATTATCTAGCGCCTCTGGTCATTCCCAATCAAACACTGTTAGTGGCAGATCTACCGCCAATAATTCTTCTTCAGCTAATCTCAATTCCAGCCCGGAAGTCGAAAGCACAACTTTCGAAAATAACGTGAGTTTTTTGAAAAAATGGTTGGATGATTCAAAACTTGAAGAAAAACACATGTTTATTGACGAGTTGATAGACTATTTTCTTTTTACACCAAACCATTCATCTGACTTAATCAATTACTTGAAATTAAAAATTGATAGAATTAGTTTCAATGATGATTTAGACTCTCCAACTACTGCTAATATGAACAACAATAACACATCTGCTGCAGTTCTTGGTCTTGGCTCAGCTGCTACCTCGGTTGTCGGAACTCAGAATCCAATTCACAGTCTTCATTCTCAACAACAGTCGATGAATAATTTGGATACAATTCTTTCCAACACTTCGCTTGATTATAACAATGCTACCGGGGCTGGGCTTGGTAAGCCTGCTGACTTTAGAATGCCTCAAAAAAATTTTGGCCATTCAAAGTCAAACTCCGTAAGCACTCATAATATTGCATTATCAAATGAGAACAACAACAATAATAATAACAATAACGGCGCAAACACCAATAGTGGTGTATCCAATGGTCAATTAAAGCAAACCGTTTTGTCTGTTCCTGCATCTTCTAAAGATCTTAACCACCAACCCCAAGTTTTCTCACCTTTATTAACGGAGTCTGGCTTTTTGCAAAACCAAGCAATTAGATATGCTAACGGCAACCGCAATCATCATTCTCATTCTCGTTCTCATTCAAAATCTGCTTCTATTAGTAATATGTCTGTGAATACAAACAATCCCTCAAATGTTGGTTCTAATAACGAAATGTTGAACGGTAACTTGATGTCGCCAATTCACAATTCATCTTTTGGATCTAAGAGAGGTAACAATAGTTTATCTATTAATACTAGTGGTAACGGTTCATCTGTTAACGGCCCTTCTAGCGCTACGGTTTCAGGTTCAGCAGCTTCGGCAGCTTTGTCCCCTTCAACAAATCCTGCTCAAACGGCTGGCAACGGTGCTTCAAACATAACATCTCCAACATCTCCAATTACCCCTGGTGGCTATAATTTAGATGCTTTGGACCCACAAACAAGATTGAAGTTGCAGGCATTGAGTACTATCAATTCAAGATCGAAATTAGATGCTCTTAAAAAGACAATTTATAGTGACCAGTCAAGAGGAAACAATGTATCTGGCTCTAATAATTCAAATTCTGGTCCGAAAAACTACAAGGCTAACGGTTTCAACTTAAACAAAAACGGAGCTACTAGAAATATGCCAAATTCTAATAGTAGCGGTGTTAACAAGTATGATGATAGCATTTCCAACTCGCCTTCGGTGAACAGAAAAAAGTATGAAAAAGTCAATGGCAGTGGCAATTTGAATCACAACGCCAGTAACAGTATTAGCATTAATAGCAATACAAAAAAAGTTCTTGAAAATGGAAGCGGCAATAACAGTACTGATTCATTGTCTAAAACTGGAAATGTTAAGAAATTTGATGAGGGGATCAGTACACCTGTTGGATCAAAGATTAACTCAAGTCTTCAGGCTAATGGAAATGCGAACAAAAATTTGGCTAATGCGTTAATGTCCTTGCAGACCGCATCTAATGAGACAGCGGCGGTTTTGAATAAAGCACAAAACACTAATTCGGAAATCAGTGCCACTGGATCAGGATCCATTGGCACCCCCTCAAAACAGTTGTCAACTTCTACCTTATCGTTACTTTCACCAAAATCTCCAGGCTTAAACAGCCTTGAGCTCATTGAATTGAAAAATTTGAATGACTTACCTGTGTGGTTGAAAAATCTTCGTTTGCACAAATACACAAAGATTTTGGAAAATTACAGCTGGAAACAATTGATTTATTTATCGGATGATGAATTGGAGTCAGTTGGAGTGACTGCTTTAGGCGCTAGAAGAAAATTGTTGA
>JXWR01000437.1_pt1 | contig 20489 bp, 7 predicted proteins | sample 315541 | NCBI WGS metagenome assembly JXWR01 (sample SAMN03273951, study PRJNA271842) | soil metagenome | isolation source: rice field ambient CO2 | place: India: CRRI Experimental farm Cuttack,Odisha-753006 | collected 2013-12-17
AACATATTGTTGTTGCAACAACTCTGCTTTTTGAAGTTCGCTAGTTGATTCTTTTTCTTTACCGGCATTACCAGAAGAAACATGTTCATTGGAAGTTTCCCCAGTAGATTTGACAGCGGTTTTGGCCTTATATTCTTGTGCTTTCCATTCTTCTTCAGTGTATTGTGGCACCGACGAAATTTCAAATGGAGTTTCAAAGCCAGCTTTGTCAGTGGCAGAAATATATTGGGTCAATTTTTGTTCCAAAATTGGCAAAGAGTACTTTTTAGTTGGTTTAATAAAGTCAACCAAAATAACGTCAGTAGTTCCTTGTTTGCCAGCATCAACGGTTGATGTTTCTTTTTCGCTGCTAGTCAATAATCTCAATGAAACAGCAGCTCTGTCTCTAACTTCATCATCAGGGTCAGTCAAAGAACGAGTCAACAACACTTCAATAGATTTCTTGAGTATTTCGTCTTTAGTTAAACCAAATTTCGCCAATGCCACAACCGCGCTTGCTCTAACAATGGAGTTTTCCAATGCAATTCTGTTGTAGATATGTCTGATGTATAAAGTAGGATTCTTAGTTTTAGGACCTTCATCACCAAGCAAATGCAAAATTCTGACGGTTAATTCAGGGAATTCACAATCCTCAATAAATTCACACAAGTTTTCTAAAGCAGAATCTCTTGATTCTGGAATGAAATATATCATATCAAACAAAGATTGAACCACAGTGTTTTTAAATTTAAATCCACCATCATCTCTCAACACATCAGACAAGAAAGTCAACATTGGCTTGAATTTTTCTGGGAATTTAAGAGTCAAGTTTCTGATAGCATCAATGACAACAATCTTGAATTCGTCGGAAATATCATTCATGAAGCTAGAAATGTTCTTGATTAATCTATCAACAGTATCAGCTGATCCGGTTTTCAATAAAGTTGTAATTGCATATGTAGCCACGGATCTGTTTGCATGATTAATTAAAACTTCTAATTCGTAGTTGCACACCACAACTTTTTCAGGAGTAGCCATAGCTATTCTATTTAACAATCTAACGGCGGCAAAGACTGTAACAACTCTTGGAGCAGATAACAAACCTCTCAAAGTGCTGATTGCTTCTGCATGTTGTTCTGGTGCAAATTTTTTAAAATTCAAAATGATTTTAGCAGCTTCCAAGTTGACCATTTCAGATTTATGTTGAGTCCAAGCAGACAAGAATGGATACAAATGATCAGCCAAATTTTCGTCTTCTTCAACCAACTGGCTAATATATCTTATAACTTGAATAATGGCCAATGGATTGGTCAATGGACTGTTTGATCCGCTCAATTGATTCACCATTTTAACAAGAGCCATTTTGTCGTGATTTCTCAAGACATACAATAAACCCAATGCATGGTATTGAGTAAAATTGGTACTTGAAGGAAATCTAGTGTAAAATTCTTGGTGACCGTTTTGAAATTGTGTTTCTGGGAAAAATTTTTGAGCAAAAACAGCCTCTTGAGTTTCATTAGCCCAACGTTTAACAACGTCTTTAGATTCTGGAGATAAATGATAAGAAGAAACTAATGCTGCGGAACTGATATTTGGATTTCTGTCAACAATACAATTTTTGAACAATCTTTCAGTGGCTTGAACAGTTGAGCTATCCAAGACTCTTGCCAAAGTTCTAATAGCGTTTGGCTTATAAACAATATCGCCATTTTGAATGTCTTTCATGATTGATGAAGTGACCATCAACACATCATCACTAATAGCGCATAATTTCTTGATTGCTAAGTAAACGATTTGACGTAACTCAACGGACTTGTGTTGGAACAATTTGGAAATAGAGAAGAACAAGCTGGTAGCCTCATTGGAAGGGAAGGTTTCACCAATGCTTAACAATCTAATCAATTTGGCCAATAATGATCTACATTTTTTGGCGTTGACGGGCGAAGCATTGAAGGCCAGAATACAGTCCTGGTAGACCGTCATCTTGTCCGGCAAAGCCCCTTCACCTTCGTCATACTTTTTGTAGGTTAAAGTGCTCATTATTTCCTTTCGACTTTGACTTTGAGTTGAGTCTGTGCTTGATTGAGCCTTTTTGTGAATAGGTGGGAGGATGGTGTTGTGTTGCTTCTGATCACTTGGTGTGTTCGATTTTTCGAATATTGACAAGTTGCAATAATATTTGGAGGCCCCGTATGCTTTTTTTCCTGGACGGTATTCCAGGGGTCACCCTGCTCAGAGCCCACTGGCAAATCGCAGACAGCCGCAAACATAGACACGAATAAACAGACCTTATCTCTTCAACATGACATACCAGTGTATTCATACGAGGAAACTTTACGGCTTAAAAAAGCTACGTTTAAGGATACTATTACTGTCTGCTACCGACAAGTGCATTTCAGTTTGATGAAGGGTACATATATGTAGTATTGCTAATATACACGAGTTTCCCACTCCGTCTGCCTCTCATAGCTGAAAAGATCACAAATGTAAGTAATTAATTAATCAGTGCTTTTGAGGAACTCTTCGTATTCCTTGAGCCGCTGCTCGCTATTAGCATCCTGCTCATTGTTCTTTTTAGACTTCTTGTAGGGCTTTCCGTCATAAATAAACGCGTTCAATTGCTGTCCGCCGAAAAACCTTCCACCAAGCTTTAGTACACACAAGTCAGCAGCTGATTTATCTGCAAATTTCACCAGCACAATGCCTTCTGGCTCCTCGTCATAAACAATCACTTTTACAATCTGTCCAAACTTACTGCATTCGTCAAACATGTCCTGCTCAATATCCTCCACCACTTCTGGGTCCTCTGCAATCTCATCAAGAGTAAAACAATGCTGCAATACCACTGTCTTTTCGTACCTTTTTAAATACTTTTGGCGTTTTTCATGTCTCAACTGATCAGTTTCTTCCCAGTTATTTATCATGTCATTTAGTCTTTTATTCAATTTTTGCTTCCTTTTCTTATATTCTTCAGCATCTCCTTGATTTTCTGTCTTGTTTTTGCTGGGACTGGTACTATTACCATTACCATTATTATTACTGTTGTTGTTATTGTTGTTGCCGTATTTTTCAAAATTTGCCTTCTGAACTCGTAGCTTTGCAGTATCATCATCATCTTGACGTATCTTAGTATCATCCAACATATCAATGGCCAAAGCCACACTCTCGCTTCTATAATAAACTATTAACGCATCACCCTTAGGTTCTCCCGTTTCCGCATCTTTATATATCTTAACTCTTTTTTCCCCGCTATTTAAATCCTCAGCCAAAATACCATATTTCTCAAATACGCTTTCTAATTCCTCTTTGGTAACATCTTTCGGAATATTGGAAACATATACCGCCGTCCCTTGTCTAGCTTTCTGACGCGCATGCTTTTCTTGTTCTTTAATATCCCTTATCTTTTGCTTTTTCTTCAAGCGAAGTTCTTTCACAGTTCGTTTTTCTTCATCTTCTGCAGTCTCTTGAGACTCATCATCGGCTTTTCTTTTAACACCTGGAATCGCTTCGTCTGTATTTTGATGATGTTCGTCATTTTCAGCTAGAGGAGATCTTTGTTCAGCTGGCCTCACCCAGGTACGGCTATTATTATCGAATAAAAGCTCGATTCCCGTTTCCGGATCTTCAAAAAGCCATTTCTGTGATACTTGGTCAAAATATATGGTGTCAACCATGGTGAATTGCGACACATCTCGCGGTAGTTTTGCAATCAAGCCTTTGAGTGGGTCAGACATTATATTTCAACTTTGACAAAAAGCAGAAAATTTTATTGGGAATGGGAAAACAAATCAAACACGCCGCACGCCTTCCAGTATCCTATTAGCAAAATTCACTTTACTGCTTTACAGCTCGAGTTATTTCTAAACTAAGCAGTCAAAGAAGTGAAATTCATCCAACAAGATGACGATGACATTCACTTTTGGTAATTATTTTTTTTTTTTTTTTTTACTAAAAAACTATTCTCGAGTCGCCTGCATATAACCACCGCGCTGGTATTTGAATTCCTATTATAGCATATGGAGAGTCTACAAAGAACAACAACAAAGTTACGAGACCTTCTTATTTTCTTTCTTATTTTTTTGTTTTTAATTTTTTTTATTGTTATATATTGAATTTGGTATTCATTCTATATCCTTAGTTCTGAAGGAACATAAGAAGGAATAATACAAAAAAAGGATTGAGCTAGCAAGCAAAATAGAGCACTCTTAGTTCTTACCAGCACCAGCTCTGAAGTAGATAATGTCACCATCTTCAACAACGTAATCTTTACCCTTCTGTTGAACCTTACCTTGTGCCTTAACGGTAGCTTCATCTCCGAGCTCAATAAGGTCATTGTATTTAGTAATGTTAGCCAAGATGAAAGTGTTCATCAAATCATTGTGAATGACACCGGCGGCTTGAGGTGCTTTAGTGCCTCTTCTAATAGTCCATTCACGAACTTCTTGCGGACCACCAGTGAAATAAGAAATCAAATCCAATTTTTCTCTCATGGTAACAATGATCTTTGGCAAAGCACTAACAGCGCCGATTTTCTTCAATTCTTCTTCTCTCTCTTCATCAGTTTCCATGTGAGATAATCTTTCTTCCAAAGAAACAGAGAATGGAATGATAAGATCACCAGGAGAGTATTGGTCAACCCAGTCCTTAATAAGTTTCAAGTGCTTGTTCTTCTTTCTAATGTAGTCTCTTTCGGACAAGTTAATCAAGTAGATGGATGGCTTAGCAGTCAACAATTGCATTCTGTTGATGACTTCAACTTCTTTGAAAGACCAGTTTTGGTTAGCAATTCTTTGACCACTTTCCAACAATTCAATGATTCTGTTAACTAATACAGTTTCATCTTTTTTTTGTTTAACTTCTAAAGATTGACCACCTCTCTTGGTAATTTTTTCAATACTTTCCAAATGTTTTTTGGCAAATTCGATATCTTTTAATCTCAATTCGGTGTTAATGATATCCAAATCTCTAACTGGATTAACGTCACCTTCAATATGGATAATTTCAGCATCATCAAAACATCTGACGACTTGGTAAATAGCATCAACTGCTCTAATGTGAGACAAGAAAGCGTTACCTAAACCTTCACCAGCAGAAGCACCTTTAGTCAAACCAGCAATATCATAAACGGTGATGTGAGCTGGAATCTTGGCTTTTGGTTTGTAAATTTCGTTCAATTTGTCCAAACGTGGGGATGGAACAATAACTCTAGCTTCTTCCGGATCAATAGTAGCGAATGGGTAGTTGGCTGGGTTACCCAATGGACATCTAGTGATGGCTTGGAAAAAAGTGGATTTACCGACGTTAGCTAAACCAACGATACCAGACTGGGAACATGGTTAGTATTGCAGATACCAGAGTAGGATAAAAATAGAGATAGGTACAAGTGTCTTTCAAGTTACGGTGTAATAAATGACAATTCCTCTTGAACAAGCAAAGAGTAGCAGACAGGCAGGTACCTACACATGGGTTAACAACCTCTGAAGGACAATGGAATTTCTTTAGCTAAGAGGCCAATGCAATGCTGCACAAGCAGACCAGGCTCAACAGAAGATCAGACAAACTAACTGATGTCCTCAAAATACAAAAAAGTACAATAATTGTCATTTTGGCATAATACTATCAATACCAATAGTAATAATCATAATAACATACCTTCAAGTTGTTACCTGGACGACCCAAAAGGATCTTTTTTTCTTCGACTTGCTTCTTTGGTGGCATTTTTTAACTTATTTAATAGTATAAAATATTCCGACTTTCAAGTGACTTGTGCTTTACCGTAAGTGGGACGCAGTAGTATATGTTTTTAGAATTCTCCCCAGTACAAGAATCAGCGATTCCAAAAACGTAGAATCGCTTCCAAACTTCGATTCGTTCGCTCGACACTGGAAAAAAAAAAAAAGTAAAACAGCGAAAAAAAAAAAAAAAATTGAGCTGCTGAGTTGGTTACCCGCTCCTATATATGTATTATGTAATATATATGGTCAGCGGAATAGTTCACCATCATGAAACAATTCTTAATGGGTCATCATCTTGAGGATTCCCAAAGCCATCCTTTTGGAAATGCAAAAAGTTAACTAAAGAAAACGGGGGAATTCCGTTTGCTCATAAGTGGGAACAAGCCATTATATAAATACTTGTAGCTTATACCAGAGCGAACCTTTGTCATTTAGCTATGGGATCCTCAAAATGAAGAAGCGTTTGGCAACTTATAAAGCAAAAAAAGAGTGAGCACACAACTACATGTTAGCAGACGCATGATGCCACAATTATACGGAGGCGAGCAGCAAACTCATATATCATTGCAGGATGTAGAGCAGCCATAAAACTACTGTAAACACCGATCAAGATAATCTATAAAACAGTTTAGCACACAATTTTCCTTATGAGTTCCAAAGCAACTGTATTTTTAACGGGTAGCAAAAAATCAGCCTTTAATTCTTCATCTCTGAGCCTCTTCACCATATCACGATCTCCAGCAGCAATAGCCTCAATAACTTTTAGTTCTCTTTGCTCATTTATAGCAATGACTTCTCTTATATAGTCAAAATCAAACCATCTAGCATCTCTTAACTCATTATCATGGCCCAAATGAATAATTTCATTGTTATTGTTGAATTCGGTAATTCCACAACATCCAACCATTAAAGTTCCTGGATATGGCCACGGCTGAGAAAGCACCATCCTCACTTGTTCTGTTAGCACGTTTGTTTCTTCCCAAATTTCTCTAGTAACACAAGTTTCAATGGTTTCACCGGGATCCATGAACCCAGCTACACACGTGTATAAGTTTTCCAAGGGCAGCTTTTTACTGTTGGTTAGAAGAATTTTGTCATTTGCAGCATTAGTGACTGACGATATTATGGCAACGTCTGTTCTTGGATGAGAAACATTGACGCTGGGGGTACTTGACACAATACAGTTTTGATCGGCGGTAGAGGTACATTTTAGCTGTGCGCCGCCATTGATTACCAAGTTTCTGGAACCACAACCCGAACAGTACTTGTTTTTTGCGAGCCACTCTAAAAACATTTTGCCCTGTGAAAATACTGATGCGTCTCGTTTATCAAGCCATTGTAAATGTTCAACAAAAGTGGTGAAGTTGGCTTGACCAAAATTCACTACATCACGTTTGACTTCTGGACGGGCATCCAAGTATTGGCTGATTTCATCCTGTATGAATTTGTTTGTAGATATGTCTATTGCAAGGTAAGGTACTCCGACATAGTCTTGTTTGTAGCGGAAAAGTTCTTTATCATTATTTAAATCATCTTCAATCAGAGACTGTATTACTTTCTGCACACCATTGATATCGTAATCAAAGACATGGCTATTCAATTCAATGCCATTAGATTTTCTATCCATTCCTAGAAATGTTATTGATGGATAATCAAAAAGTTCATGACTGCGTTGCTCGTTGGCTTTACTCCATCTGACTAGGTACTTTTGAAAATCCTCGGAGAGCTCCTGGATCAGAATTCGGAGAAGTTTTAAAACAGAATGGTTGTTCTCAAACCGGCAAAGAGGCTGTGATTTGTTGAAGAACACTAGCCTTGTTGATGGAAATCTGGTGATTTGCTTAATGTATTCGGCATCTGATCTGAGAAAAGAGTATCTGTTTATTGCGTTAACTCCGAAGAATATTGATTCGTTAATATCTCCATTGTTGGTTAGGGTCTTATCGTTGATGTGCAATTTGGTAAAACTGGAAACAAACGTTCTTTTTTGCACAACTGATTTGAGTAACCAATTAATTTTCATTCTAATGCTATTCTTTTTATTGATTATGGCTTTAAAAGGGAAATCGGGATGATCGGGCTTTGATTTTGGAGTGCTGTTTCGGCTTTATGGTCTGGTCTATCTACGGTACTTTGTCCCTTGTATTGCCGCTTATTTTTTTTCTAGATTTTGGAACTTCCGGAACAAAAAAACACAACATAAACAAAAGCAATTAATTTTTTTTTCTTTCTTAAAAAAAAAAAAGTGCAAAGTGGAAACAAATGAATGACTGAATGGTTACCACGCAGCTAAGTGGTTGATTAAAATGTAACACTGCAAAATGATAGCCATTTGAGAATCATGAAACCCCAAAAAAAGGGAGGAAAAATAGAAACAGAAAATCAGAAAAAGGAGAGCAGCAGCCAGTTTTTTTTTTTTTTTTTTTGATACATGCACGGCTGTGCCTAATTGTGCTTAGTAGTTAACATCATCGAGCGACCACCATGTATGCATCACGATGCGTGTAAAAGCAGCCTGTAACGTGCTTCCGCTCGCTGGTCTTTACACAACAGTTGCACCCATATGCTGACTTGAGTCAGATACAACACTTAGTTGGCCACCTTCAAGCTGAATTCTTTGGATATTCTTCAATCAACAAAGCTTAAACCAAAAAAATTAAGAGTCTTCTAACAAGTTAGGAAGAAGAAACAAAAAGAAATGGACGAGACAGGAATCGAACCAGTGACCTTCTGCTTGCAAGGCAGACGCGCTACCAACTACGCCACACGCCCATTATTGATATTAGATTTTTGGCGCAAATCGGAAAATTCTGGGACAACATTTTGAAAGCCGTCGGCTTTTTTTCTTGTCTATTTTTGCCGTCATTAAAATTTCACAATGCCTCGTTCGAAAAGCAAAGAAGTGTCTAAAATAATTCAACCAACTTAGACAAAGCTTTGAGCATGAAACAAGAAGGCCCCATGCGAAAATAGGGGATATAGCAGATAGACAAAAAATCACTTTGAGATTGTTACTAAAGGGTGAAGAAAAGTATACATCAGGATAATTAAACCTCAATGTCATTGGTGAGCAAGGAAAATATTATACTAATTTCGAGCACTGTTGCTGCGCTTTGAATAAAAGTACAACTTTTTCTGCCGGTATGTCTTAACATAATGCTGTTGAGTGATTTGTATATACTAATAGTTCAAGATGATTCTAAAAAATTATCTACGCCTTGTCTTTGTTCTGCTTTGTTTAGACTCGATACATCAGTGTCTACTTATTCCCATGCTCAATTCATCATCTAATTTTGTCTTTGAAGGATGGGGTATTGTGCCAAAGGCTTGGAAAAGCGCTATGTAGATGGCTTGAATTGTAGGCGCTTTGCAAAGCCTGAACAGTAGTTGGAAAGCCAACTGGTTTCTGAGAAACAGCGATTGCTTACTTTGTAGATATGACTGTAGGCTTACGCTTTTTGTAAACGACTTTTATCCTTCTTTCCATCTTGCCTACACTGCATGGTGTGGGGCATGATGTTTCTCACAGCCAGGTACTATCAAAATTTTCATTGGCTTGTCAGTCAGTGGAAATGTGTCAGGGCATTTCACCCGCACTGGACTCTAGCAAAAGTGAAAAATTGACTGCGCACTAGTGCTTTTAGTGCTGTAATGGAAAATAAACGGTCCTTGAAGCTTTCTCCCACAATCTAGATAATCTAGAGATTACATATATGGGCTCGGGCAACTTTAAATTTAGCTTGTGCGGCTGGTACGACCCAAACGGCTGGAGCACTCGTTTTTTGTTAGTCTCACTTTAGAGTTTGTCATGAGCTAATGTTATCACAGAGTACAAGACCCAATAGTTTTTTCACCGGGAACATCTCCGTTGGCCAGAAGAACTTTATAGTATACTCTTATAAAATATGCTCGAGCCAAACAAAGGAGTTAGATGTGTTTCGATTGTTTAGAAGCAGAGGGAATAGAATGTCAAAGCAAAGGAATTCCAGGAAACAGCTAATTGTTGCCAATGCTCAAGGTAACACAAGCTTTAAAGTGATGCAGCGAAATCTCAAGATTTCCATCCATCCTGACAGAGACTTTCACGCAGAGAGTGTCACTTCTTTTTTCTATTTTTCTGCACAAACGCTAGTGGTAATGCTATTTTCAGTACCGGATTGCGATAGAAGTTATCTGTAGATAACAACATCCCTTACAGTCCTCCTTATATTGTGCCATGGCAAAACCTACAATACCATAGCAAAGGATAGGCAACGGCTTCCGGCAGCATCCTAGCAGTGACCACCACTGGACGGTGGTCCGCCCACCACGCTGACGCCCGTGACCCCAGGAATCCCTTGCCCCGAAGCTCCCAAGCTTGACCAGCAGCAGCAGCAGCAGCAGCAGCGCTCGGTCGCCGCCAACACACCAATTGAACTCAGCTATTTGTAATCTTGCATTATTTTAGCGAAAAGACAACATACACGACAGTACGTTAATATAACGTTAAAACCAATCATTCTTTCTCTACCAGGAGCACCAGCGCCATGTTAACCAACATGTATTGTTTTTATTATCCAGACAATTGTTTTGTACCGCCCATCGAGCCGAGGCCCGCTGTCCCGCGAACGAGCGCTCAGCTTTCTTCCTTCGACGCAGCGGGTACCCGACCTGCCATACAAGCGATTACATGCAACTGCATGCAGAGCGTGCATTGACATTTTTGTGGTTAGCCGAACACTGTCCCACAAGATTATGCGTGACTACAGCATGGCGCATATGCACGCATGGATGGGCAACTGTGGGGGGCTTCCGGCAACATGCAGACCTGTAAACACCGTTTCGAATTTTTTTTCTCTTCTGGCGTATATTTAGTTATAAATACAAAGGCGCTTCCTTTCAAGGCACTCAAGAACCAACGGAGGCTTTAGCATCTTTCTCTCTGACACAGCCTACATCTCCTCCTGCATATTATCTACTATATCCTTTTCACCAACTCAAACATGAACCCGTATCCAGAAAGCACATTCAAGTACCAGGACCAGATTCAAAAGTTGCCAATTCCTGATCTTGAAGCAAGTTGCAACAAATACTTGGAAGTGCTAGAGCCACTTCAGAATGAGAAAGAGCATGCACAAACCGTTAAAGCTGTCAAAAAGTTTCTCAATAGCAAAATAAGTAAGCATTTGGATTCTCAGTTGCGCGAATATGCAAAGTACAGACCTTCATATATTGAGGAATTTTGGTACGATTCTTACTTGAATTATGATTCTCCGGTTGTATTAAATTTAAATCCATTCTTTTTAATTGAAGATGACCCAAATCCCGTGAGACCATCTCAAATTAAAAGAGCCGCAGCTATCACTATTTCTGCATTGCGCTTTGTTCGCGCTCTCAGAAAAAATGAATTGCCTCCTGACAAAGTAAAGGGCAAACCTTTGGACATGTATCAGTATACCAAATTATTTGCTTCTGCTAGAATTCCAACTCCTTCTGGATGCGTTATGCAAAGCGATCCAAACTCGAGCCATATTGTGGTATTATCAAGATCACAATTTTACTGGTTTAATGTCTTGGACAAGAAAAACGACTTAATCCTCACGGAAAATGATTTGAAACTCAATTTCAAAGAAATCATCCACGATAGTTACAGAGCTTCAATTAGTGACCTTGCCAAATCTTCATTTGGATTGCTTACCACTGAAAACAGAAGAGTATGGGCATCCATTAGATCAAACTTGTCAAACGAGAAAGACGATAGTCAAGCAACTAACAATGAGATTTTAAAAATCATTGACTCTGCATTGTTTGTTGTGTGTCTTGATGATGTTGAAGTTGAATCACTTGAAGAAATCTCAACTAATATGCTTTGCGGTATTTCCAAAATTGATAATGGCGTACAAACCGGAACTTGTACTAACAGATGGTATGACAAGTTGCAAATCATTGTCACCAAAAACTCTAAGGTGGGCGTGAATTTCGAACATACGGGCGTTGACGGTCATACAGTTTTGAGATTTGTATCAGATATTTACACTGATTCGATTTTAAGATTTGCAAAATCCATTAACCAGAATGCCCCATCAATATGGATAACACAATCACCAGACCCATTAAAACGCAATCCAGAAGAGTTAAAAGAGTATGTAACTACCCCAAGAAAATTAGAATGGGATTTGACCCCAGACTTGTCGCTTTCTTTACGTTTTGCCGAGACTAGGCTCTCTGACTTGATTTCGCAAACTGAATTCGCAGTGCTTGAGTTCAAGGGGTACGGCTCTGATCAAATAAAAAAATTTGGCTGTTCACCGGATGCATTTGTCCAAATGTCATTTCAAGCTGCTTATTATGCATTATACGGCAGAGTAGAGTGTACTTACGAGCCAGCAATGACTAAACAGTTTCTTCATGGACGAACAGAAGCCATCAGAACTGTTTCTAATGAATCCAACTTGTTTGTTCGAAAATTTTTCGAGAATATTCCTGCTCAAGAAAAATTCGATTTGTTGAAAAAAGCATGCCTGAAACATACTCAAAGAACTAGAGAATCGTCCTCTGGTCTTGGGGTTGACAGATACTTGTATGCTTTGTTTTGCATTTGGCAAAAATACGTGGCCAGCAACAACAATGAAGATGACGATGAAGAAGATTTTAATGACGGCGATTCAGAAAAGACACTTTACAACAGTAGCCATGGCAAGACTTCTGAAATTGGAGATTTAGATGACCTACCTAGAGAGCTTCCATCAATATTTGCCAATTCTGGCTGGGACAAGTTGAATTCCTCTGTCTTATCCACTTCAAACTGCGGTAACCCAGCATTAAGACTTTTTGGCTTTGGACCCACCGCATCTAATGGGTTTGGATTTGCATACATTATTAAGAGTGATTCAGTGACAATTGCGGCATGTTCCAAGCACCGTCAAACCAGAAGAGTCATTAATGCATTAAATTCATATTATGTCGAAGTGGAAAACTTGTATCAGGAGATCAATGCACCAAAGATTAATGTTAACCTTCCAAGTATTAGTAGTCTTACTAGTACGGCCAATGACTTGTCTGAGCACGTCAGAGATAAGTTGGCTCATTTGCACTGGCCTGTTGGTACTAGTGACAGTAATGGCATCAATGGTGGCAATGCTGTTAACACGACTGATACTGAGAAAGCTGGGCAGTATGCTTCCACTAGAAACAGTAGTAGTAATGAAGAAGGCGCTACTGCCGACATTGCGCAACAATTAAGGGGGAAAGTTTTCAATAAAACCGATTCAAAAGCATTGAATTATTTGCTTGGCGGATATGGGTATTTCGACGTTGGTGAAGATGAAATCAAGTCTCGTGGTACTAGTCCAGAACCACCATATAGAGAAACTAAAAATAAGTTGTTTTCAAATCGTGATATTGTGAAAAAGTTGCGTCTTGCAGAATACTAATAGTAAAATGACTTTTGCGGTTTATAAGCTTTGTTTGTTTTATCCTTTTTGCTTTTTAATTTTTTTTTTTTTTTTTTTAAGTTGGTTTACGACTTTTGGCTGATTGGTGTTGCTGGTTTTATTTCTTGTTATTTGTTCTGTCCTAGGTGTGTATTAAACTCTTTTTTTCTTCTATTCTTATTTCACTTTAGTCTCGATATTTGGTTAATTTTTCTAGTAGTTCGTTGGTATTTTTTTTATTCGTTTCTTTTTTTTTGATTCGCCATATTTCATTCCTTTATTGTGCTTTTGAACTATTGTCAATATTTCTACTTATCATTAAATACACATCATAAACCTCGAATCTAGTGACCTATGTAGTAGAGAATAATTCACCTTTCCACTACAGCTTAAAGTAAACGATAAAAAAAAGAAAAACATGGATAATAAAAGCTATTATACAAAACAGTAAGCCTATTTGGAATCTAAACTCTTAATAGCCAACTGCAACACTGCATCTTTGGTCTTTGCTCCACCAATAAACCCAGCAGCATGAACAAAAACACAACCTTCAACCTCAGCAACCTTGGACAATTCTTCATCCCTAAGGCCTCTCCATTGTTCAGGCAATGGCTTTCTATTATCAAAAGAAGCAGAAGTGATTGGCACAGTAGATACTCTCCAGTTGTTACTGGTGTCGGAAAACAAAACGTACAAAGTTTCACCTTGAGCCTTGTTGTCTTTTTCAATTTCGTACAAGTGTTCCTTCCATGGGCAAAATTGGTCCAAGATTAAAATCTTGCCGGATTCGTGAACTTGAAATCTTTCATCAAAAGCTTTCTTGACTACGGCTTTTGCTGGAAGCCAGCTGTTGCCGAATCCTTTCAAGTAGCGCAAAAACACTGACCCAATGTAGTCACTAGCTTTCAAGAACTGAGAATAGTAGTCTTCATCAGTGGCACTTTCATTCCATGGTGGGTTGAAAGTAGCAATGATGGACGGTAAAGTGATATTCTTAGTGTGAAACTTGGCAGAAATATCTTTAGGATAGGCATCAATACCATTATCATTGGCATCCAAAGCTTCAACAAATTCCTTATAAAGCTTCAAGTACAAGAAGTGGATATCTTCCTTATTGTTGATCTTGAGCACTTCTGAAATAATCTCCTCACCAAAGTGCTTATACACAAGCCCGGCACTAGACAATTTAGTTTCGAAATTTTCACTAAACGTCTCATAGAAGCCTCGTTGATGATGGTCGAAAAATTTCACTCCGTCGTATTTCCCACTAACGTCAATAACAATGTCACTCTCTTCCCACTTGGCAGGGTCTCTGGATCTGATCAATGTTGCATTTTGGAATCTTGGAAGCAACTTGAGCAAGTAGTAGCCGAGGGCCTCGTCAGCATGGAATGAGCCAGAATGCACACAAATCTTGAGGGCTTTTGCAGCAGCAGTAGCAGCTGCGGTGGTGGTGGTTGGAGATGCCATGGTTTTTTGTTTTTTGGATGCTTGTTCTGAGTTGTCTGACATAGCAATTGTGGTTGTGTATGTTCACCAGTTTTTTTTTTGTCTTGTACTTATTTACAAGCAATAGATTATAATTTTTATTTTTTATTTTTTCCAGCGATGAGTTTCTGTCAAATGAAAAACTTTCCTTTGCAGCTTACTAAGCCCGATGGGCATCGCCTACTGTGTCTTCTGCATGCTCTGGCTGAAGATAAGATGAGGTTTTAATTGAAACACTTTGGACCAGTAGGTCTACCCAAAACTCTATAATATTAGAGTTTGTTATCTCAAGAGAAGGTAATGCTTTATGGTTACATTTCCAATAGCTGTAGGCAGCCCCGCTGTTTCAATCATCAAGTGTATCCAACGGCTCCACGTTAGGAAATCTCATTTCAATACGGAGCTAGAATTATTTTTTACACATTTCGGCATGAGAAGCAGTTAAACGAGGGTCTTTCAATTACAGAATTAGAAAATCTTCTTTCAATTCAGCCTGGCAAGTGCACATTGCGCTTTGAAACAGGTCTCAACTCCTTCTCGTTTATGGTTGTAAATATAGCTATAGTCTTACTACAACAATACAGACACCCCGTTTTTACTTGCGGCACATAAGACGCGAAAAGTAAACAAAAACATTAATATTAACATTAACATTAACATCATCTTTCCAACAGTTGAGGAGTGTAAGCTTGAAAAAACACAACAGCAATCCAAAGGCAGAATGAACAATACAGAACAGATAGCCAAAGAAGTCAATGACTTGAATCAGCAAAACATTTCCCTTCTAGAAAAACTACAAACATATAGTCAGCATCAATCCATTGCTGATTTATATCTCAAGCTATACGATGATGCGCATCATGATAATGGCCAGCTTACCACACAGCAAAAAGAGTATATTGAAGAGTGCCAAAACAACAACAGTGGCTTAACATCTAATAATCACAAAAATAGTACTAACAATAGTAATGTTAATGCTAATCTGTTGAGGCAATTCAACAACCGCGATCTATTAGCCAACATAAGCATTCCTGAACCGGCACCTCTTTCCCAAAATGCACAGCAACAACAACAACAGCAACAACTTCAGCAATTTGATCCATCAATTGCCAAATTCTTTGACTCCCACAGATTAAAACTGAGAAAAGTGCAAACCCGTACCCGTACCAGAAATGGCAAAAGACAAACCCAATCAATTGTCGAGTCTCAGAAAAAAATTATTTTAGCTAAACTAAAAGAACAACAGTTAGTCAATAATATAGTGCTTGAGAACTTGTTTCGGATTGGTGGTGGCGGGATCACTGCATTTTCTGTGAATGATCCAGAGGCGAAGAGTCACAGTGGAGATAAAGGCGAAAATAGGGCAATGGTGTTTGAGGAGAATGGGGTTGAGGTTATAGATATTGAGATGGATAACGATAATGATAATAGCAGCACCGCCACCAACATCAACAACAACAATAGTAAGATAAAGAAAAGCAACAGCAATAATTCCAATGAAAATTACATGCTTGGAATCAGATTTGACAACTATAATCATCACACCAACAGTTTTGAATCACCTCACTACATCATTTTGAAAAAAAATCTCAAGAATGGTAATTTGATGATTTTTAAGCATACTGTACCACAGTATATCAATTTGGCAGATTTGGAACACCGATATTTGAACTCGGACATTTTTCAATTCGTGAAACAGGTACAGAATAGGATATCCTTGAGTTTGAAGAAAGTTATTGAGTTTGAGAAATTGGTGGATCGATTCGGCTCGCTGGATGCTAGCACCACTACTGTTACTAACACCAATAATGATAATCATAGTAACAATGATAGAAATAATGGTGATGTCAAAAAAGTGGAACTAATCGACTGCAACTTATCATACACCAGAGTTGTCCTTCAGCTCACTTCAAAAACAAAAAAACCTACCCAAGCCAACTCCAATGCTAATTCTGGTCCTCTTCAAGTCGCTAATGAATTTAAAATTAAAATTCAGTTAATGTTGAACTTCACCAACTTGACTAATGTAACGGTATTAGATTATACAGGGAAGTTGAGTGGTGTGAAAAAACTTCAAATTGAGCATTTGCTAAGAGGTGATTATACAGGTTTGGTTGGCAAGCTTGAAAAAGTTTTTAAGTTGCTTGATGAGGCTGATTTTAACGATAATAATATTGTTACTGATAAATGATAATGTGGTGGTGATATGGGAATTAATGACGTCGCGTGTAAAATAGATGTATATGAATACCTAAAAACTAGCTGTGCTTTTTTTTGCATTCCAAAATTTCTAAAACATATATTGCGTAAAATCATAAATCTCCAGATGTACGTAAATAGATATACTGGCTGAGATGTAAATTGAAAAATAGTATAAAAACAAAGTTTGGTAACTCAAATATAAATGGAATGAATAAAAAAAAAAAATACTATTATCATCTATATTTACATGCTTTCAAGATCATGTAAAATATCTAGGAGCAATTTAATAACGTAAAGCTTTAAAATTTGGTAATAAAATTTCTCACGAGCTTCCCTCATTGATTCGCATTTTCCTTTACTCTTTCACTTTCTTGGGCTTTTTCCTTTTCCTTTGCTTTGTTATCTTCATTATCTTTATTTCCCTGAGAATCATTCAAAACATTCGCTTCTGCTCGATTAAGCAAATCGATATCAGCAGTCTTGACTTCGGAACTACTGAAATCGTCATCATCTTCTTCTTCAGCAGCAGTAGCAGAATGTGCTCCACTATTATGACTGCCACCTTTGCTTGATTCGTCCAGACTGGTATTGTTACCGCTTCCTTGCTGTTGTGCTGCATCATCAATACGACGTCTAACCTCATGTGCCACTTTTCTTCCATCAGCAACTAAAGTATCAAATATACTCCTCAAATTGAAGTTTTGTTTACTTTTTTTAATTTCTTTGTTAACGTCAATTGTGTTTGCAAGAATTTCGCCAAAAAACAATTCAAAGGATTCGTCTGCTAAAATTACCATTCTAAATGTCGGAAGATCCATTTGTAAAGGATGATTTGGATCTAAAGCAACATTAGCCTTAAGCTTTTCAGCTTTCTTTTTATCTTTATCATCAATATATTCTTCTTGTGCAAGATTATTAGCATCCTCATGATCACCATCTTTATCTTCATTATCATCATCGTCAATATTGATCAAATTCTTTTCTTTTTCAATATCTTCTGCCGGTCTTGCATAATTGAAGCAATTTTGAATGAATTTACTAGCAGCTGACAAGTATCTTTCAGATTGTTTATGCTTGTAATATTCTCCATCAATAGAAAGATTTGGTGGAGGAATAGCTTCTTCAAGATCTGGATTTTTTTCAATTTCAGACTTGTATTCTTCCATTCTCTTAGCAATGACCCGATCAATTTCTTTTTGAGTTATTGAATCAAAAATCCATCCTTCTCTCCATGGCCTGGTCAAATATATCAACCCTTCAGACATTTGCAACATACCTTCCTTGTCAATGTATCCTGAACCGGTGGTGTCATACAAGTCAAAAAAGGTTTTGATCAGATACATTAAGTCATTATAAATCCATTTGTTAAGACCTTTGCAAACATCAGCTAATGTTAACCCGCCTTGAAACTCAGAATCCCAAGAAACAAACATACGATGCAAGAATTCTTCTTGATTCTTCACATCTGTAACATTGGGTAGAATCACCCATGTACAAATTTGTGACATGAATTTTTCAAATTGCCCAAAATTCATTAATCCTGAACCTGTACCTTTTTGAACATTGTCAGTTTCCAAGACTTGATAAAATCTGTCATAAATATTGGATATGTTCACTGGGTCCAAGTTTGACAATTTTGGCAAATTTCTGATTTGAGTTCGTTTGATAAAACTTTCAATGTTCAGGAAAACTGAGTTCTTGTGCTTTTTACGATAGCTCTTGACCGTGTCATCAGTGATTTCTTGAAATTCTTTGAATGCAACAACTAGAAGCTCTTGGAAATTGGTTATTTGTCTATAAGTCTCGTTTTTGGAGTTTGGATGTGCTGATTCATCTAGTCTACTAAAATATTCCTTGATGATTTGGATAAAAGACCCATCGTCTTCAGATTGCAATAGTTTTTCTCCATTAACTCTCAATATAGCCAAAGCAACCTGGAACAATGTTCGAGGACCTTGTAAAAACAATATATCAATGATTCTGGAAGAAAATACTAAAGGCATTGAATTGATAAAGAGTGACAAAAACCAAGGTAGTGATATAATCGATAGTTGAATATCATTGTTGGAGATGTGCTCCCATAATATAGGCATTGTCTTCTCTACTAACGCTTCAAACACTCTTTGATCAAGCAATGTGCCATACATGGTTTTAGAATAATATCCTGGGGTGTACTTCTCACACAAAGTGCACAAGCACCAGAAAGCTTGCTCTTCGGACATAAAAATCAACAACTCAGCGACAACAATATTCATAGCTTGACAGTACCCAACTTCTGGATTTCTCCAAGAATAAGCAGTTAGCACTCTTCTCAACCTGGAAATACCTTCTTCTGATTGATATGCAGCATATTCTGGTAATGATCTATTCAAGTCTTTTTCAATTTCTTCAATAGCAACAGATGACTTGCCCTCGTTGGAGGCAAGAATTTCTTGATATACATTAATATTTTCATATCTGGAATAAATGGAACCAGAACAAAGTTCCCATATTTCACCTCTCAATCTATTGGGCAAGCCAACCCTTATAAGCTTATAGAACATCTCTTGTTTGACGATATTCAAGTTACGACCATTAGTTTTCATGAATTCAAACCATAATCTCATTTTGGATTTATCTCTTAGCTTTTTTGGATTGCCTGGATACTTGAAAATTAATCCAAGGCCGCCATCAGGAATTTTCAAATCCAAATCTTTTCCCTTTGGTGAGTTTTTAAGCATCAAATATTCTGAATATAAAGTTCTCAAAAAGGGCTTCAATTGCTTAACCACGGATAAATTTACATCCAAAGATTTTTTGAGCAAAAGTGAAAACTTTTCTGAGTTGGACCTTATGCCAATAAATTGAATAGTTAATCTTAGGCCCGCATATGTGGTAATGATTAAACCAAAAACGTAAGACTTTGAAGGCAATCTTTCGACTTTTCTAATAGTTGATAAGTGAACGGCGAAATTAAAACTTTTACCATTAAACCCATCTTTGAAAATAAGATATTGTTGAGTCAAGTATAATCTTCCAGACCAAAATAGATCGCCGGGACTCATGTATCCATCTGGGCCGATCTGGGGGCTAGTAGTTGATGCTCCTGCAATATTTGGATGAGAACCAGGATCACTGGAATGCAATGCCACCTCTGCCACCGAATCAATCTGAATGTTTTGGGTGTCAGGTAAGTGAAATTCGTATCTAAAAAGCTCATCTCTCGATGGTCTCTTTTCAGCGTTTGCCTGGTCAAATAATCCTAGCTCGGACACTTTAGACTTTAAAGCCTGAATCAATGACATCTTCTCAAGACACAAGGGCGCAGCGATAAAAAAAATATAGTTGTTTTTCTTGCTATGAATGAGTTTTGTGTGTAATTTTAAATAAATTTGACAATTAAAATGTCCAATTCGTGCAAAATATTGTAATTGAGAGCAACCAGAAGTAGAAATAATTGTCCTTCTCTGTCAATTAGCGATTGAGCAGCAGCTGTCTTTCTGCCACAATATTGTGGGTTCCTGCCCTGTAATCTGTCTAGAAAAAAAGAGGAGCAGATGGCGGGCACTACCGGTGCTCGCAACCCTATTTATTGACTTTACTAATTATGTCAGTGTAGACAGGGTAATAACTAAAAATACTGTCTATTTGGTTACATATCAAAAATACTATAATTGTAAGAGATGGGGTTAAA
>JXWR01002987.1_pt1 | contig 20417 bp, 8 predicted proteins | sample 315541 | NCBI WGS metagenome assembly JXWR01 (sample SAMN03273951, study PRJNA271842) | soil metagenome | isolation source: rice field ambient CO2 | place: India: CRRI Experimental farm Cuttack,Odisha-753006 | collected 2013-12-17
AAGTCCAAATCCAAATTGCTTTCATTCTTGATGAAATTTCTGTAACCAGTGATGCTTTCTGTGTATTTGTTGGTAATTAGTCCTTGGGAACTCCCGGAAGAATCAACGTGAAGAAGCTCATTGCATCCAATAAGCAAACATCCATTTAATGGTGTCTTTAGCGGTTTGATCTTGTATAAATCATATGGTAGACCAGCAAGAGATATGATGGTCGTAGACGTCTTTTTATTCAAGTCCAACGATAGCACAACAAATTGTACCACGTCTTTGCGTTTTTTCAAGTTACCTGCCCAAGTATGGGTTGGAGCATAAAGAATAGCCAAAGTGGGCTCACGGTAATTATACAAGAACTTGCAGTCAATGATGTTGGCTATAGAGGTATCAAGCTTGTTGGCCGGGACAATGAATGTAGGTTTGTATATCACTGAACGGTCATCATCCATATCTTCCTCACCATCATCGTCTTCTTCCTCTTCTTCTTCTTCTTCAATGTCCTCATCATTCATATCCTCATCGCTGTCGTTTTTCGCTCTCTTTGTCGATACTTCCTCATCTGAATCTTTTCTGAAAGGCAAAAATGCAAGCATGTCATTGAAAACCATGCAAGCACAGTCATTATTGGGGTCAGTGATCAAATTTGCATCGGATAAGCTCTTTACTGGCGAATTGTTTTCAAAGAAATTCTCGTAGTAATGCAATGACACGGTCTCGATATTATGAGTGGTGAAATTCCATTTGATTACACTAAGCTTCGCAAACTTGGTAGCCACAAGCAAATAGTCCAATTTGGACGACTCCATAGTTCGAATTGGTTTTATATCAGTGATAAGACCATGAAGTTTGTATTGAGCGACTAATGACAATTTGTTGTTAGTGGAGCTGTCATGTTGTTGTTGGTGTTGAGCCACGGAAAAGATCTGGAGAAGAGTGCCCTTAGAGACCACAAGATTGCGTGCACCGGGAGCCGTGAAGTTGCAGGTAACGGAGTACAAAACCCTTGTGGGTTCAATGATCTGATTGAATAGGTCCATGGTCGCCAATGGGTGGGGAAAGTATTGGGCGCAGTGCTTGTCTCTGTAGCGCTTATACTCTATCTCTGTCTCTGTATATATTCCTCGCTTATTCTGTATTAAGCTGATGTTAGATTATATTTTCTTTTCTGTTGCAATCAATAGTCGATGCGTGCAGCAGAAACAGTTACCCGCAACAATAAGACATATACGCCTGGGCCTCAACATGCGCTTTGTATTCCTCTTCATTTACATACTGGAATGATACTATGGGCAAGAATTACCATTGATATTATTATACAGAAAGAGAGCTCTATCTTCTATGTATATGTCAGATGTCATATTATTTAGATGATATACTAGTGCTACAAGTACTAAAAAGCAAATGAAAGGGTATCAGACTGATACTATGTGCAAGATTGATCATTTACGTAGACACAATTTTGGCTCCTTTTGAATATTCTAAAAATTAAGTGAAACCAATTTTTTGGCAAACTCAAGTACTCTTTTATCATCGCCATACTGACCAATTACTTGCACCCCAACAATTTTATCGTTGTCTGCATTTTCAATAGCACCATCACCACCAGCAATGTTCCAAGGCACCGCAATAGATGGCAATCCAGCCAATGACGAGGGCACAAGTAACGCGTCATTAATGTATGAGTTCACCGGATTTTCATCCACTTTAGCGGCGTAACTTTGCAAACTAGGGGCTTGTGATGTTGATACTGGGGCAAGAATGAAATCAATTCCGTCGTTATTGATTGCTCCAAATTTTTCGTCTTCTTCAATCGCTGTTTCGGCAGTATGTTTTAAAAGGATATTAGGCAATTTGAAAATAGCATTGAATTCCTCAGTCAACTCTTTACGCATTGCTTCTGCTTTAAGAAAATTGTTGCGAAATTTTTGCGAGCTTAAATTGTAGTTACCAACAAGAATTCTTCTTTTTACTTCTGCGCCAAACCCAACAGAGCGAGTATTGCTAATGTATTGCTTGTAGTCGTCAGATTGATCGTTTGGATCTTCGATCGCTGAATAGCCGTATCTAACACCATCGTAACGTGCGAGGTTGGAAGCCGCTTCAGAGTAGGCTATGGTAAAATAAGTTGGTAATGAGTATGGAAGCAATGGCAAATCGAATGGTTTGAATGAAAACTTAGCATTGAAGAGAGCCTTAGTTATTTGTTTGATGGCAATGGTGGTGTTTTCACTCATTGACTCAGCAAGATATTCTTTGGAAACACCAACATTTATCTTTTCATGCAGGCTGGCTAAATGGTCACTTAATCCTTCTCTCTCATCAATAAGATCAAACTTGGCTCTAAGTTCATTTGACAAACTAGTAGGATCCTTGACGTCATATTTATCCAACACATTGAACACTTTCTTCACCACGTCGATGTCATTAGCAAGAATACCTACAGTATCCAAAGATTGAGCATAAGGCACAACACCCCATCGGCTAATACGCCCGTAACTTGGCTTGAACCCAACAATCCCACAAAATGCTGCCGGTAGTCTCGTTGAGCCACCAGTGTCTGTTCCAAGAGCAAAATCGCATACCCCAGCACTAACCGCAGCGGCAGAACCGCCTGAGCTACCACCGGGCACGTATTGGTGTTCTTGTTTCAATTCTTCTTCGAGCAAATGTTTCTGCTTATCATGCAATGGGTTGAAAGTTTGGCCGAAATGAGAATTTGCGTTGGCATCACCCATGCCAAACTCGTCCAAATTGGTCTTCCCCACCACCACGGCACCTTGATTTTCGAGAAGTTCAACAACAGTACTGTTAAATGGAGAGTAATAGTCACTAAGGATACGAGATGCGCATGTTGTGGGTTCTGCAGTGGTGGCTATATTGTCTTTGATGGCACAAAGGTGATTTTGTAATGATTGCTGCTGATGTTTATCTTTGTTGGTTTTGTTATCAGTTAGTTTGCTTTTGATGTCGTCAAGAGGCCTTAGAGAGGTGAAGATGTTGTACTTTTTGTTAGCTGCAGCAAGACGGCCAAGCTTTACAAGAGCATTTGCTGGGGCCATGGCTGATATTGCAGTAGAGTTCAAACGGTGAACAACTGAGTCAGTCCCACTGATGGTAGTGGTGGATTCAAGCGAGGTTTTGGCGATAGATATGATGGTTTATCAGTTGTGTTTCAATTTTTTGTCTCTGTTTTTCACCACGATTATGTAATCACAGAGCAAAATAGCAGGCTGTCGCTGATCTAGTAATGCTACTATTATACTGCTACTATCATACTATCACTAGTTACTGTTATTCTACAATCACCCATACCTAAGATCTTAATATCAGCCACTTGCTGCTGCTGCTGCTGCTATTGCTGCTGCTGCTGCTGCTGTTATAAAAAATGGCATATAGGCACCAACTCTCTCGGTGGCTTGCACTTCTGCATCAATCACAGCTCCAAGCTACACACCACAGCATATCAACAAGAATAAGGATAACAGCAGTCCTGACAATCATCAAGACACAGCAACGTAGAGACCAGCACTATTCGTCGACCAATCTCATTTCCAAGTTTCAGCGGAATGTCAAGAAACGTCAGTGGATCCTTGAAGACGATGTGTCAACAACTCAGGCAAACTATCTCAACACCACTTTGGCCTCCTTAGCTCCAGGTAATGTTTTCAATGCTAACAGACTTGCCAATTGTAACAACGACACAACAGCAGATAATCCAAGCCGACTAAATGCTAAAAATGGTATTGCTAATGACAAAGTTTTGCTTTTGTCTGGGCAGAACGTCCCATTAGGATATCATTTCATTTACTTCAATCCTATGAACGACGAGCTGCTTCTTGGTAGTGATGGCTACGATAATCATCAGGCACCAACGACAACGGGCTCAGACAGTAATGAGAACAGTAATGGCATTGACAAGGCAAAAAAGGAAAGCGAGTTGTTTGATAGAAGACTCTGGGTTGGTGGGAAATTGCTATTCAATAATGATAACAAGCTACGGCTTAGCGAGCCTGCTAGCTGTATTGAAATAGTGGACAAAGTGAGGGCCATCACTAGAGCTGACAACACAACAAACAAAGATAAACATAATGATATCAATGATTCCAATAATAACAGCAACGGAATCAAAATTAAAAATGTTACCACTAAGGATAACATCTTCGTCTCCATCGACCGCAAAGTTTTCAACGGAACTGACCTCAGTATTCGCGAGTCACGAACATTACTCTATACCAATGAACCGTTCTCTCTTGCAAAACTTCAACAATCGGCCACCTTCGCCCAAGAGAATCCAAAGTACAGCAAATGGGACCATAATATTAGTGTCAAAGTCAGCCAATTGTTAGCATTCCGGTACTCTGCATTGACATTTAATGCTCACCGTATCCATTATGACCCACAATACGCTAAAATGGTGGAGCAGTATCCTGGGACCCTAGTTCAAGGGCCATTGACAGTGACTTTGCTTCTTCAGTGGTTTGAAAGCTTGTTGGTGGGAGAAGAAGAGCAAAAATGGGTGCTGGGGTTCAGTTATAAGAATAAGTATCCGTTGTTTGTTGGAGACGAGATGAAGCTAAAGTGTGGGAGACGCGGAAATCAGGAAGAAGGGGAAATCCTGGAATATAATGTATGGATTGAGAATGGTGATGGTGTAGTTTGTGTGGAAGGGGTTATCTCTACCGAGCTAGAATTTTGAATCATTGGTTTACAGAATCAATTGTATGAATTTATAGTTGGACAGGTTGAACCATTAGCGAGGAACAATTTTAACCTGTTCAAGTTTTTTGATCATTTCATATATTGGAAAGCACTTCAGTTGGCATCAATTATACACTGAACATCCCAAAGAACGTTAAGGAATTGTAATTTTTATCTCTTTACTATCAAGAAATATCTGATTATGTTCAATCATACAGAGTTTGAAGTTCGTTGGTCAAATACTCAATTCTTTCGATTTACTTTTGAGCCGACTTTCGGTAATTTGGCATTTAATTCAGTAATTTGTTTAGCATAGTATTATATATACGTTGTATTGGCACAACTTCTTGTTTTAATTATACAGTAACCCAAATTCATGAGAAGAAAGTGGTTTGAAAAAGTTTAGAAATGTAATTGAAAGGCACTTGATAGTGGCTATAAGAGCTGGTACTTGAGTTGACTCTTGCATAAGTGTATTTGAACCCATAGGCTTTGTTTCTGCCTTCCTTCCTTCCTTACGTGATAAAAATATATAGTTAGTCGGTTATTATGATAAGCACATCTACATACTAAGCTGACACCGTCAAATCCGCTCAACAATCTATGACAGTCAGTTATACATTACTGTGTCTCGGGTGAATTTATTGCCTAGATAATATTGTGAGACTGTAGTGCCTAGCGAGGCTTTTTAGCGTGCTGCAATTAACCAGTCGCTGTGATGTGTTGCAACGAAGAACAAATAAAATAATATATTTGCAGTGTGGTTGCCGATCGCCGATCTTCGCGCGGATCTTCTTCGTCCACACAGTCTAGACAGTAGTCAACATCAGATTACTCAGACAACCAGACTATTCTCCCTAATGACCCCCACTGGCTTGCTCGCTGGCTAACAATAACAATACATTTGCTTCTCTGCTTCTCATTACATCAATTTTTTAAGTATCCACATCTATGGCCCGCCTTTCTACCGCAAGTCTCATTGACGCTGACGCTGCGGAATGGCATTATTTTGCCCAGGGCAAAGCCAATGTGCTTCTTGCTAGTGACAATCCACAATATCTGGGTAAACTACTACGACTTAGGCTAGCTACTACTACAAGAAAAAAAAATAGCAAACCAAAAAGCAACAAAGTTCCTACCAAGAGCAATAACAATACCAATCATATCAACATCAATAAAAAGGGACCTACACATCATCCTACAACCGCGGTATACCAGTTTGTCGAAAGCAAGATTAGACCACTTCTAGGAGACTTCGTGGTGCCAATGGAGCTCGTCCCATTGAGTAGAGCTTTTCTTGAAAATGTCAACAGTATGATACTTGGTAAATTGCAGTCGCACTTTGATAGTAATGACAAGGAGTTGAAGGTAGCTTTGGACGAACAGTTTGGACTTCTTGTGGTGTGCTGTTTGCCGGTGGGATCTCTGGCCTTATCCACCGAGAACAAATTCGCAAAGTTATATGGAAAACCAAAGACGGCGGATAGTGCTAATAATAATAATAATGATAATGCGAAAAACAATATGGAAGAATATATTCTCGAATTGAAGCCCAAGTGGTTGTACAAAGACCTCAATACCGCATACTGTCGCAACTGTGCCAGTGTTAAGCATCACCGCAAGATCAAAAATCATCAGCAGCGGGTTTTCTGTCCATTAGGATTAGTTAGTAACAAACAAGACATTTTGAAAACAAGCGTTAGTGACATAATGCGCTCATTTCCAGTGGCTGAACTGTTAAAAATCGAGCTTGGTATGGTATTGTTTCATTATTTGAAGGATGCCGAGCTAAAGGACAATGTATTGCAATTATTGGAAAAGTATCAAAACTTGGGCAACAACAAAAAAGCAATTAGGTCTTTGTCGAGTATCAGAGATGTCAATGAAGAGTTGTTGCTTGGGATGGCTTTACGTGATGTGTCAATCTTTTTCAGCTTTACTAAGGTTCCTGTAATTTATAATTGTCTACAAGAAGGCGAAGAAGACCAGCAAGCGCCGGTGACAAAAATCGGGGATCTGACGTTTATCGTCAACATTGGAGACAACAAACACTACCAGCTTCACATCCGAGTAGTCGACATTGACTTGAAGGCTAGAGATAAGTGGCAATACTGGAGGGATTCTGAGTTGGAATTGCTCAATAGCGGGTCATACAACAACATTGACAGCGCGTTTGGCCAGCGGTGTGCCACCTGAGATTTTAACAATGCTGCCACAAACACGCAAAATGCTACCTTGCCAGCAAAGACAAGTGATACAGAAATTGCCATCAGAAATCTGTGATAAAGAGAATCTTAAAAGATATCTCTACCAAACAAATGAAAAGAGGACGCACCCTTACTGCCCACAACAATGAGACTAGCAATCGTTCTGTTGTTGTCGGTATGGTCGCTTTTCGCTACTGCATCCACAATCACCAGCATATCCAGCACCATCCTTAATAACAACAACAACAACAATGTTAACAACTCAGTGTTACTACAAAAGCGTAACCCGCTAACTAGTATGCGCTCCAAAAACAGAGGCTGCTTCCAGATAACTTTGCGCCGACACTTAAACAGTCAACTTTACTACGCCAGTATTGAAGTTGGGGCGTTTCGCAAGCGCTTAGATCTCTTGGTTGACCTTGCTGTGACTGATCTGGTCATACCAGCAACGTTATCGGCACTACCAAATCCACTCAAGTTTCAAAGAACATTATCGCCCACTTACTTGCAGCTCGGCGATGATTTCAGCACGAATTATCCTTCAGAAAGCCGGTTGGCTAAAGTCTTTGGGGAATATGGACTAGACAGCATTGACCTCAATGGAAATGATATAAGTTACACAAGGATGGCATTAGATTTGTCAGGGACTTTAAGATACGGCATACTGGGGTTAGGAGGTGGGAGTACTAATGGGAATAGTGGCAGTACCGTTATTAGAGTTGGTGGCACTGATCAAATAGTTCCTGAAAGCTTGTTAGCCAGATTGAAGAACAGCGGGTACATTCGCAAAATGGCGTACTCGATACATTTAGGAGAGTATTTGACAGGAACACTAGTTTTTGGTGGCGTTGATAAAAACAGCTTCTCTGGGAGTTTGCGGTATGTTGATATGTTGAGCTACGAAGATATTAACGAAAACGATTATATTGGTGGTGACTTCAATGTTGAGTTGGCAAAAGCTAGGAAAAAAGACAGAACTATTGGGATTCAGAAAAGATCACAACATGATGATGAGTTTTACTCTGAAGCTGACATTACTGCCATTCTAGAGTCTGAGGATGGCACTGAACATGAACTTCAAGGCGAAAGTTTCAAAACGTATCAAGACGCTCCAATTAACATTCAAGCGGTACCACCTAGACCCCAATCAGCATCAAAAAATTCAGTACAAACTCAAGCAGAAAACCAGGCACAAATAGCTCGAACTCTTGATTATACAAACAATCTATTTGTGTCCCTTGAAAGTATGTCGGTTGGTGATGTAAAAATCACTATTTGCAGTCGTCCTGCTACTATCAATTCAAGGATTGACTACACTACTATTCCTGTTGATGTTTTCAATGAACTTGGATTGCACTTTGGCAATTATGCTCCCGATTTGGGTGAATATGAGGTTGATTGCAAAGCCAATAATGGACAGGATTTCAAATTCACATTCAGTGGCCAAAATATCACTATCAAATATAAAAACATGGTAACCAAAGTACCCGGTACCGAGGGCCATGAAAGGTGCGTTTTAAGTATCAAACCAACTACTGAGACGTTTTTCACTTTAGGTACTAATTTTTTAAGTGGTGCCTATATCGTTGTGAATTATGAGGATCGAACTTTGGGCATTGCTCAAGGGAAATATGCATATATAAGCAATATGCAGCCAATTATGTGAAATTTTTGTTTCTTTGTCGTTTCCTTTTTGTTTGTTTTTTTGTTTTTTCTTTTTTATCTTTTCAGTTTGTGTAATAGATTGACTTTTATATTTAGACAGACAAATGATAGAGTTTTGCTGTACATACATGAATTTATTAGGTGTAATATAGTTAACTTGCATGTTCCAAGTATAGCAGATATTCCAATGCCTTCGGAGCAGAAAGGCACTGTTTTGAACATTGTTTTTTAAGGAGTAACTGCTGACGTCTTTACTTAATGTTAAGGACACGAGGAACGCTCGTTGATTGTTTGTCTTTTTTGATAAAAAAAAAATGTTCAAGACAAAACTTTTACTAGATGTAAAGATTAGGGCGGCAAAACTTTTACAAAGTCACAAAGCAACATATATCGAGATATCTAAATGAAACAAATAAAACAGAACAAAAAGTAAAAAAATTTCGAAAGAAAAGTAAAAAAGTGTTGCAGAGAACAAATAGTGTTAGCAAAACTAATATATTTTAAATGGCATATCTGAAGTTTGGATTTTCCTTATCCGTCAAATCAGCAAACTCAATATTTTCAATATTAGTAACCACTGGGTTCTTATCTCTTTTTTTATTTTCCCATTCGAGATGGATCCAAAGCACAATTAAAGTAACTAAAGAAATGGCCCCGCAAATAACAATAGCAAGCTTAGCAGAAGGATATGAAGGTTGTTCAGAAGATTTGAAAGTTTGAGGACCTATTAAGTTCCCAACGCAGTATGAAATCAAATACAATGCCGCAGTGGTTTGCTTCTTGGTGGTCCCCAACACATTGGAACCAACCGAGGCCAAGACGCAAGTGAATCCAATTGGGCCCAAATTATACAAGGTATAACCGGCCAATTTGACTTTACTTGACTTACCGAAGGCCAACATGCATTGTGCAGCTAATGTAATCGAGGTACCCAATACAGCCCAAAACATTCTTTTCTTGTAGAATTTGTAAGCGTAAGCGAACAAGGTACATCCAATAAATTCCACCGCACCGGATGGCATTTGCATTAAGAGAGCTTTACCGGTAGGATAATTCAAGTCTTCATTCAACAATATTGAACCAAAATTCGTTATTCCCCCGTTAGGAATATTATTAGCAAAGGCGAAAATTACAAACAACCAAGTCTTAATATCAAGCAATGCTTCTTTAAATTGATGCATTTTGAAATGTTTGTTACCGTAGCCTTGATTAGTTTCTCTAATTCTTTCAACGCACATTCTTTTCTCTTCTTCAGTTAAGAACCAAGCTTTAGCTGGAGTATTTGGAAGATAAAAAAACATAGCGATGCCTAAAGCAATGGTAAGTACTCCAGTTATGATAAACACCAATTTCCATGGACTGAGTGAGTATTCATCTTGATGTTGATAAACGGAATGAGCAATGGCGCCACTTCCAAGAATCGTGCCGAGCCCATTAGAAGCAAACCATAAATTTGTGATTAGAAAAACTTCATCCTTCTTATACCAAAATGAAGTGTATAAAGTGAAAGCAGGAGTAATGATACTCTCCAATGCACCTTGAATGGTACGAATAGCAATAAATCCAGAATAGTTGGAAACGCTAGCTAAGGTTAACACTACCCCCCACACGATAATGAAAAGGGAAGTGGTGGTAATAACAGGGAATTTTTGCAAAAGCATAGAAGTTGGGAATTCAAAGGCAAGATAACCAATGTAGAAAGCAGAACCTGTCCAAGAATATTGGTCACCTTTCATATTCATACTTGTTCGTAATCCCAATATACTGGCATATGAATTAGAAAGTTTGTCCATGAATTGGAAACAATAAAGTAGACAAATCAAAGGTAAGATGTACATGTTGATTTTGTAAAATAGTTTTTTAGAAAATTTTGGGTCTAATTGAACATGTTCTTCAGTGTTTTTGATGGCATATTTCATGGCTTCGTCAACATCCCCGGTGATCTTTACTTCTTTGCCAGTGTTTGGTGATACTATGGAGGTGATGAGTTCACCAACACCATGGCTTTCGATATCATGTTGAGTAAATGATATTACTGTCTTCAAAGTTTCTTCATTAGGGTTTTCTTCGTTGGGATTTTTTTCATCTATGTGCAGCATTTTTAATCTAAAATAAAAACCTAGTGCGGTGAAATTTATTCAGAAAGCAGGCAAGGATAAAGTCCAAAGTGAAGTTTTTATCTTATTTATATATATACAAGTTTTTTGATATTGGTTCTGTCCGATCTACATGTCAATGTCCAATCTTGAAAAAGAAACAACAGCCCAGCAGTTTGGCCTCTGCATTTTGTGGAGCGCCCGTATAGTTGTGATTGTAGATATATATAGTGTGGCTATCGGTAATGAACCTTATTTTTTGAGTATCCCTTATCTGAGCCAACAGGTTGAGGAGATGATGGTGATCAAGATCGTATCAACATTCCGCAATAACAATAGAATTTTCGCATCAACCAATTAATGGATAATTAGAAGTATACTTCTTATCGGGGCGCATAATTGTACTCGGGAAATAAAGGGGCCTTTTCCGCGGGAATCCAAGTAAGCAGCCTCGCCGAATATTATCAGCAATCTGCAATCTGCAATCTGCAATCTGCCATGAGAAATGATTCGCAAAACACTAGTAATCCAACTGCATTTAAGCTCGCCCTTGCCAGTCCAGATAAGCGGACCGGTTGTGAGCGCCGCCATGGAAAGACACAGATTTACAAGTGCAGATATCCTTGACGCACTCAACATGGCAGGGATGCAGGGGCGCAAGAGATAACAGCCGTGCATAAGCTATATGGCATCAATAGCTTCGGTTGTCAAAGGCTATCTTGCACCAATCCACCAGCGAGCGCCCTACATAGAAGCAACATAAATGTATACAGCAAGTGACTGTGTAGTACGGTGGTCCCGACCTGGTATAGCAGTGCCACCACAGTATCGCTAGCTGATTTTGTGGGGTTTGATCGTATGTGTTTATTGTCGGTATTGTATCTGCTTTATCAAGGTTTGATCGTCTGTATTGCTATTAGAAATAGGTTTTGACAATACTCAAGGCAATTTCAGCCGGGAAAAGATCAACTTTACAAATCATTTGAAATCCCAATACGCTTTAAACTGATAGGTCCTATCATATTAAGCCGGCAGATAATATTTAGTAAGGGATAAGATACGATGTAGAGAAGAATAACAAGAAGAAAAAAAAATAGCATGAGGCCCTGTTGTATTTGCTCTGCTTACAAGTCAATGCATTTTGGAAAATAAACCTCCAAGCTCAAAAATATAAAAACTTTACTTCACATGATTATTGGGTTCTAGCTTAAGATCGGCGTATCACCCTCTCACACATTCAAACTTTAGGTCTTTTACTAGCTCATAGTAAAGCTTTTTATTTCTAGAGCTCTCTGCTGCTACTTTTGTACTCATATTCGAAATGTGTCAACAAAATTATGTGCATATACAATCACTTATCCGGAACTCTGATGACTTAAGCCACGCGTCGTAAATCTCTACAGGTTTTTAAATATCTTTAAAAATCCTACTTTTATAATCCTTTTATTATACTAGTACATTATTATATATATATATCAACTCGCTATTTCAAATGAATAACAATAAATGGAACTTCAACATCTTCTCCATTCTTGTCATCTGCACAGATTTCTAAAATCATGGTCTTTTTGTCACTTGGCACCTCTTTATTAGAAACAACTTTATAAACTTCTGGTAATGTCAAATTCAATCTTTCCTTCAATTTCTTTGGAGGGAAAAACGAGGCATACAATAATGAAGTCTCATATGAAATCATGGAAATTTCCAACCCTTCTTTCTCTTCAAAATGATCAATCAATTGTTGAAGAGTGATGCTCATGTCTGGAATATCAAATCTGTCCCAAATCTTATCAAATTCTTTATCATTGTATTTACCCTTTGGTGATTGGATTGGTTCAGAGAATCCAAAGAATGGCAATGCCAAATTAACAAACCCATTTTTGTAATCTTCAATCTTTTTGTTGGTAATGACTTTGTATAATTCCAACTGAACCAATCCAGTAACCAATGCAGTGGTAGTGGCAATAGCGGGAATGATTCGTCCAGCAATGAATTTGGTTCTGGTTCTATCAACTGGTTGGATTTGATAATTCAAAGCTCTACAATTAGAGCAAGCACTGATAAATTCAATATGATGGTTGCTGTCATCATCTTTTTCAAAATCAACTGGATTCAATCTAAAACCAGCCAAACTCGATGGTGGTGGTAAGCTATCAGAAAGTTTTTTCAATTCATCCTTGTCAGTGTCACCGGAATCCAACTGACTCAATTCTTCATCATTGGCAGCAATTTTTACATTTGTCTTTGGAGAAAATGGTTTGATGCTTTTCTCAGCTTCAGTGATTGCTTTAGCATATTTTTCCTTATCAGGAGTATTATTTTGGTCACCATTAAGACCAAAGTTGAATGCTCTCAAATTAGCACCGCCAACAATGAAGTGGAAATGCTCTTCGTTGTTAATATCAAACTTCAAAGGATGAGGAACTCTTTTAGTGCCAGACCAAAATGGTTCACCATTTGAAGTCAACGAATCCGCTGGAAAGTTATACAATAATTGGTTTATTTCGTGATTGAATTTTTCCTCAAATTGAATTCTTGCCCACTTAATACAATCGTCAAATGAAACGGGTCTATTATTCAAGTTGTCACTGATGGATTCCAAGATTCCTCTAATGTCACCACTCTGCTTCAATGTCGCTTCAACAAAATTTGGTTGACTCAAATACAAATTCACATTATCTGGGTTTTCAGTAAAGTAACCTTGGAACAAACTCTTAGCCCAAGCAATTGTATGATCAATTTTACTTGGGAAGGATCTTAAAGTACACAATGGAATACCTTTTTCTGGGGGATCCTGAGATGATGAATAACTTTCTGTTAATCTTGGTACCACAACTTGAGTGTTACCCTTGGTACCCAAAGTACCACTTTCCAACAATGGTTTGTTGTAGAATACACATTTTCTATCAACATAGGTTCTGGCTTCCACATTATCTAAGGCATTAGTGACTAAGTCCAAATTGTTCCAGAAATCGTCATTGAAAATATGTTCAGTGTCAGCTCCAACCTTATCAGTTAAGCTGGTAATTTTGTTTTCCAAGTCTGGGTTCATAGCAATAACTGCTTTAGCAGCAACCTCTGATTTATCACCTCCAACATCTTTTGGTCTGAACAAAAATTGTCTATTCAAGTTTGACTTTTCAATGGAGTCATTATCGGTAACAAATATCTTGCCTTCTGGGCCTGAACCCAAGCCTTGCAAAGCCCAGTTCTTTAGCACTTCACAGCCAATGGCACCAGCCCCAACAAGAAAGACTTTTAAATTGGCAACTTTTTGTTGGAATTTCAAGCCAAAAACTGCAATTTGTGGATCGTATCTGGAATTGATTGGCCTAGTGGTTTCTTCAGTTCTTGGATATTCTTTTTCATCAGGCAAAGATTCCAAAGAGTCAAAGTAAAGGAACTGTTTAAGAGGGGTGAATTTACCAGAAATAGCTTTCAATGCTTCTTGAGCAACCAACCCTCCAAAGAATGCATTAACGCCTGGAAGATCACCGGTAGCTTGATATGCAAGCTCAGTAATCAACTTTTCATCAACTCCCACTCCTTCTCCTAAAATATCCGGGTTTTGAACAGCTAAATCTTTGGTGAAACTGACCAATTGTGCAGCATCTTCTTTATTTAAAGGTCTTGGTAATTGACCTTGGTGTTTTTCTTGGAATTGGTATAATGCTTGAAAACCCAAGTGTAATTGACCTGGTCTATCAAATTTGGCAAAATCAGAATATAAGAATTCCGGTTTGGACAATTGTAAGGCCAATTTCTCAAATTTAATCTCAGTAGGCACTTTCACCTGAGTGAAAATACCACCAGACTTGTATCCAGAGATTTTTCTTGTAGGTTTTATTTTGAAGGCATATGGACCTAAAACTTCAACTTTGTATGGGGTACCATCATTTAAGAAAGTAACATCCTCTGAACCTTTAATTTCAGAAAATTTAACAAACTGTCCATCTTCTAAACCATGTCTTTCATCACCCAAAGTAGTGATGGTACCGTCGGTTTCCACATCGGTAATCATGCTACTCAATGGCTCTTCGCCGGTAGGATCAATAACAGTAAAACTATCGCCAAGGTCAACAAAAGTTTGACCAAACAAACCTTTAGTGTCAACAGAAATAAACTTAATATTATTTTCATGAGTGAAGTTGTTGATTAACACTTGTTTTTCTAGAGAGATCAAGCCACTGGTGACAATGACAACTTGAAATTGTTTCAATACAGATTCCTCCAAGCTATCAACGACAGAAATTGGCACGTAAGAGTTCAATTGGGAAAGTGGTTCTTTGGAAGCTTCGGCTCTTGATTTACCAATGTCATCTTTAGTCAAAAAGAATTGACTTGACAAATCACTTAATTGCACCTCATTTGGGTCATATAAGGCTAAGGATTTGACCCCTGCCAAAGCAATGTTTTTGGCAATTTCGATACCCAAACCTTTCAAGCCAACAATCAAAACGCTTGAGGTTTGCATTCTGAGCATTGCCTCCTTACCCAAGACGTATAATTGACGGGAATAAAGACTTTCATCAATCTGAGGTTGATCAATTTGCATTTTAACATCCTATTTTATGTTAGTTTTTATCTGAGTGACACCACAAATATGTAGTTTGGCTATATTTAAATTCTGGCAACTACTTCATAGATATGGAAGCCGTAAAAAAAGAAAGTAAAAAAAAACATACCGATGACATTTTGATTATGATATTCTCTATACTAAATGATACGCAATTGAGTCAATGTAGATAGGGCGCCAGTGAGAAGGGAAGTGTAAGTAAAAGAAATGAGATACTGAATAACGAAGGCGATGGTGCTCAACCGACGGTGGCGAGTGGCTTTTGTATGAACTAAATCACGTGTGTCAATTTGAAGTGTTTTTTCTTTGAAGAGACGCCTTCCGCCTTAGGGTGCCAATGGTATTAATAAGCTTTTCCTGGAAAATATAACTATGAATCGATTGAAGCTTGAATGTTGGCTGCGGAGCAGTCATTGGAAGCAACATCAGCAAACCACATAAATTAGAACTTACCGCCGAATGCATTACTAGACCTAAGCTAAGTGATTGTTCCACAAAGTAACTAACCCATGATTATAATCTGGAAAATGCCAAATGCGATAGCCCGATCATGAACTGAGCCCCGCTAGCGGTATTGAAAAAGATTACAGAGTTAGCGATTTTAATCGCCTAAATGCTATCAACCTTTTAAGTCGTTGACATAGTATGCTTTGTTTGAGCGTAGTATTTTGAAAGACCTGTTTTGATTATTTTTTTTTGATCTGCTGACTAACACAAAATAAACACAACTTTTCTTTCGTATAAATGCTTGCTTTGGAACATTGTATTAACGAATGAGTGCATTGCAAAATATAAATATGTATTCAAAACAAAAATCTATTAAAATTTTGTATTATATCAGAAAAAAAAAAAAATTAACGAAACCGACAAATATATACCCTTACTTTTTCCCTCGTTTTGTTGTCCACTTATTATATTCTAATGTACATCGAATTTGAACTTAAAATTCACGTATAATCACCGTCTCCCTTTGCCTCTTTTACCAGATAACCAGTGCAAATGTTTCGTATTTTTTAATTTGATCTTTGCTAACTGTTTGGTGGTTGCTCTTTGAACTCAGTCTCCAATATATCCTGAAATTTTCCAAATACCAATCCAGGAACAAATGTGTTATGAAAAGGCAGTGAGTTCATAAAGTCAAGTCTTCTATCAATCCACGATTTTGATCTATCCCGTGTCATTTGACCCTCTGTTGACATCATAAACAGACATGAACCTTGCCCTTCAAATTCTTCAAATCCTTCATTGGTAGTCACATTATTGCATACGGTATCCCTAGCATTTTGATGAATACTGTTTTGCGTGCCAGTTTTACTACTATTGCCATTGCAATCATGATTATTAGCATTGCTGTTAGTATTGTTGACCTCACTTGGTACATCGACAAGCTCGCTTAAAATGTTGCAAAGTTCTTGAACCTCTTTTGTGCTAATACTCATACATATAACTTCATTTGGGGCAGTTTGCATTGGATAAAACGAAGCAATTGCCTTGTCGGGGCGCGGCTTCACGTAGTTCACAAAATGGAAAGCAATCAAGCTAAAAGGAATGCCTTTTTCAACGTCTAAAGAATGCTGCTTTAGCTTGTACAACACATCCTGATAAAGTCCAAGACACTTTAGGACTTGACTGTAAAATTTGCAGACTTTTTCAAAATATGTCTTACATACAAACTCAAACATTTTTAAGCAAATATTTTTTAACTTGATTAGAATTGAAAGTCGTTCTCTGTCCTCGGAAAGAATATTATGGGCAACATTATTGGCATTGATCTTGCTAGCTAGTAGGAAAACAGTATTGTAAATACGATAAGTGAGCCCCATGAAGAAATACAAGATAATGCTGTTGAGCTCACCAACAATGGGCATAAGCCGGTGATTAAAATTTTTGTAATTGCGTTGATAACTGGTATTTAAAAATTTCATATTATGCAAAAGAAACAAATCATTGACAACTTTGAAAACCTGCTTTACTGACTTAAAAACTTGCTTGAGAAAAAAAAACCAGTTTGGGAAATTTTTATTGGTTTCATAATGGTGTACAATTAGTATATTGACCTTGATTTTAATGATTTGCAAAGCCAAATATTTTTCAAACTTGAAGACCTTATTAAGCACTCTGAAATAGACCTGCTTGGAGTAATCTTCTCTATTACTTTTTTCAAATTTAAAGTTTTCATCATTTTGAAAGTAAGCTTCAGGATTCTCACCATATTCCTTGACAATCATGTTCTCCACTTTGATCATTTTGGCATAATACTCTTTAGCCTTGGGTTGTTTGGTGTTGTATGTGTAATTAACGACCTCCTCAAAAAGATCATTAGCATCATCAAATAACAAATATGTACTATCGGTAAACACCGACATCAAGTCCGGCGGGTGGATCCAGTCCTCCCTAATCTTTGTTGCTGGTAATTTAACCGTCTGACTAGTAAAAATATTGCTTTGAATTTGTGAGCCTGACATGATCGCTTCCTGAGCACCAAAACGTCTAAGTAAATGCCATATTTTTCTTGATACATACACCAAGTTTTCCTTGCAAATGTTTAGTCCAGAACAATGCGTGGCGATGTATCGGACAATCACATCTCCCCAGTCTCTATATAAACCAATGCTTGTGGCCTGCGCAAACATATTACCAAACAAAATCTGCCTTTGCTCTCCAAGAAAACTATTGGAACTCTCTTCACAAGTCAATAAGTAATAATATATGTATACAATAGTAGTTAACACTGTAATACTACTTTTTCGCAACGCTTTACATGGGGACAAGCAATGTGAGGCCATATCAAAAAACTCCACCCCAATATACTCTAGCGAGCTAGCATTAATAATTTCTTTCTCCAAAGGATGGTCCGATTCTAAAAAGTCGGGATTAAGCTTCATTGATAAGTAACTGATGCGCAAAATAACCAAGAATGAAGATAATAACGCGAGATCAATAAATGTGGTAATGCAGACCTTGTAGCTGTCGTTTTTTAGATACTCCTCTTCTTCGACATTAAATTTTAGCCCAACGAGAATGAGCTCAATGTCCTTTTTAAACGCCTTTAAATCAAGAATGGGCACGAAGGGATAAATATATTTTTCAAAGTTATCCCATAATAACAAAATTATTTCTAATCTGGGGAGAATAGGTTCTATTTCTTTGATTATTATTTCACGATCATGCTCTGAACTGGTGCTAAAATTCAAGTAGCACGGCTGAGCAGTCTTGGCGCTAGAAATTGAACTGATCAAATTCAAATTCAGTTCATAATATAAATTTGTTTTGTCCAAGGTGTTATGGAAAAGCATCATAAATATATTTGGTTGGAAATGTTCATTCAAGGCTGCAGGCAAGTAGTGCGTTAGGAGTCTAACGTCCGAATTAAGCTTGATTTCTTTAACTTTATCCTTGAGCGCTCGGTAAAAAGAATTTAAATGGGCAAATGTGGCAGAAACGTAAATATCACTATCAAAAATTTGAAAAAGGTTTAATGGTTTGATGTCAAGGATACAATTGGTCCTGAAAATGATGGCAGGAGTATTAGGAAAAAAATTCATGTAATCCAGATCACTGATATTGGGAGCAGCATTGGTGCTATTATTTCCTTTTTGACTGTTTCCCTTGTCTTTCCCATGTCCTTTACTCTCAGTATTTGGGTTTCTTCTCTTGATAAGGGCGTTGGACTCAAGAACACTAAGTCTATTCTGGTACTCTTCAATTTTGGTCTTAAGATATTCTATGCTGTTGTTGTATTCTGGGTCATCGGATGCCGATATGATCTTGGTTACATCATATTCAATAAAAGAATCATTACGAATTTTTGGGTAACTCTGGTTCTGATTCTTATGCAGATTCTGGCTTGTATTCTGGTTTTGGTTCCTATTCGTTTGAGTTGGCATTGTAGTTGTTGATGGTGATGATGGTGATCGAGCCTGCTGCTGAAATTGCGAAGAGTATTGAGGATGGTTTCCCGGGACAAACAGTTGTGGTGTAGATGGCAGTGAATTCTGATTGGTTTCAATTAACCCAAACCCTTTGTCTCCAGTGATACCATAGACATATGTCGTGCTACTATAGTCACAGTTCAGAAAGTTGTTATGTTTAATACAGTACGAACAGGCCGGTTTCTTCTGATCGCACTTCTTCTTTTTGCGGCGGCAAAAGGAGCAAGAGAAGGTCTTCCTTGCTCTCTTCCGAAGCGGCTGCTGCTGCTGCTGTTCCATGATATATGGTTCGTTGAGAAGCCTAATAAAAGAAGTTGAATTCGTGTTTATTGGCAAGAGGTGCAGTTTATTCAAAGTCACTGGCGATGAGATGAGTTTGCTGGATTTCCAATTTTCTTTAAGTCTCAGTTTTTCCGCGGTTTTTCGTCATAGCAGGAATAAAACGGCGTGCTCGGTCCCCGCGGGGCGGAAATCGCCCTTCTCAGGCGCGTCGACGCCAGTGGCATTTAAATCGCTGACGGCTGTTTAAGTTAAATGTCCCTTTATTGTCTATCTCGTATACACGGTGTTCATCAATGAAATGCTGCTTTGTATACTTGTGGTTGGCAAGATTTATACTGGGTACCAACCAGCACTGTGTACATAAATGTATGGTTTGTGTGACATATATAAAAATAGGGATTATTTTTGTAAGAAAATTGAATATCGAAAGGGGAAACAGTGTAATTATAAAGCGACGATCCTAAGTAGAAAGGAGCAAAAAGCAAAGCGAGCCTGTATATTTACCAAAAGTTATAGTAAGCAAAACTCTAATCCATTTCAAAATTTGTCAACATTGAGCTTTCTCCGATGTGACGCACTTCACGGCTTTCATATATCTCGTTGTTGGTCTCATGTACTGGCCAATTGTAACAAATCGCAACCAATAATCATCAGTTCCTGTATGGTCTGTTGAGCTGTTTACAACATTTTGTGAAACTTGAAATTAATGGAGTTGTAGTCAAAATATTTTGGCTACTTAAATGACATGCTCTAATACCAACAAACTGTATAAGTACTTAGCTTTTCTGTCTTCAACAATTTGTATCTTTTCCAGTCCCCAATTTAGAAACTCCTTCCACCTCCTTTGTCTCAGATTCAACTCCTTCTGAGAAAACAAGTACTTCAAACTTTTGTGGTCCGTGAAGACTTCAAACGTCACTCCATATAAATAATGTCTCAACGTCTTAAGAGCAAACACCACAGCTGC
>JXWR01000021.1_pt1 | contig 20313 bp, 10 predicted proteins | sample 315541 | NCBI WGS metagenome assembly JXWR01 (sample SAMN03273951, study PRJNA271842) | soil metagenome | isolation source: rice field ambient CO2 | place: India: CRRI Experimental farm Cuttack,Odisha-753006 | collected 2013-12-17
AATAGCAAAATAGATAGCGACTTGCTGAAAATACATTTTACCTACAAACCCAATAGAAATAAATCCTAATATTTTAAATTGATTGGGAAATAATTTATGGCTCAATAGGTAAAATTAGAAAAGGTAGTAAACATGTTCAGAATGAAAATATGAGACAAACAAAAAAGAGAAATACAAAAAAAAAGAAAAAAAAAAAACTAAGTCATGGAACCAAACAAAAATAACATAAAATAAAAGAGAAAACGAATTGTACAATAATAGACAAAAAATCATAAAAATGTTGGATCCAATCAACTTATATATATCTACTTTCCTGTTTAAAAATCATCCCATTTGTCATTGTTCCAGTTCTTGTCACTTTTGGCCGGTTTGTTTCCAAGTCCTTGCAAGTTGCTTTTTTGTTTTGGCTTAGCTAACCCAAACGCTGGCTCAATTTTATCATTGTCACCAAATCCAAACCCTGGTTCATTATTTATACCATCAAACAACCTACTGTATTGCGAGTTTGAAGTGTTTCTAGTGGCGCTAGCACTACCACCGGCATTTTGTTGAAATTTACTGCCGAATTGAGAAACTGCTCTTTTAGTTTCATTGGCCAAATCACGTTCTTGCAAAGTCTGAAGGTTTGGTCTAATAACACTTTCATTAACTTCATTTAAAGACTTGGTCACTGAGGAAGCAAAAAGTCCCCAACCTTTACTAAAAGTACCCAATGGATCTTTTTGGAAATTGTCCACTGACAATGCAGCTAGAGATGACTGATTTTGCTTTTGTGGAGCTGGAGTGTTACCAAATCCAGAAAACTTACCACCTTGAGATGGGGGTAAATGTTCTGGTCTGGATTCATTCTTAGCTCCCAACTCGGCAAAGTATGCTTCATTTTTAGCTTTTTTTTGATTGATCATTTGAGTTGGGACTGGAGTGCCTCGGCGAGATCCAAGAGGAGTTTGACCAGCAGAATTGTTGGTGCTGTTGGTGTTGCTTGCAGCAGCATTTGAACGTTCTCTTTTCACAAATGGTTTGCCTTCAACTTCAGCAGTAAGCATATCCTTGTAATCTTCAGCAGCTTCATTGTCATACTTAACTGACTGTTCAGCATTATTATCTATCCCGTGTTCTTCAAAGTAATTGGCTAATCTTTCATTACCGCCTTTTTCCATTCTCAAGAGTTCTTCTTTTTTGAATTGATCCATAGTGATGGATCTCACAAACGAAATATGAACCCCTAAACCTCTATGTATTCCGGCACATTCCAAGCAAATAAAAATCCCAAATTTTGGAGAGGCCCATTGCGGGTTAGGTGCAGCACAATCAAAACACTTTTTGTTGGCTCCAACTTTTTGCAATGCAAGAAGTTTTCTCTTGTTGTCCGGATCGACACTCCAGTCTGACATTGTTTGTGTATTGTATTAAAATGAGTTGTCTTTAGTGTTAAACAAAAAATAGTTGTAAAATACCAAATGTTGTGATAAAATAGAGAAAACCACCAACTTGGAAATTGTAGATTTTTAATTTTTTTTAGCAGAAAAACCGCTGATAAAATATGCAAAAACAATAATCAATGAATACTTGGCAACTAACAAAAATGCGTTGCTAAGCCAATTTTTGAAATCGGAGTTTGCACTTGAAGAGGTAACAGTTTGTAAGTCTATCACGATATATTAATACCTTTGAGCAGTTAATGCACTGGTTAAAAGTTTTTTTGAAGAAAAATTTTGAAACTTTTCTGTCAGTTTGATAACAAATGCAAATCAATATGATATAAGCTGTCCTTTTTGCACACACACACACACACACACACCAGCCGGTGGCTGATTTCATTTTTCGCACTCATCTAGTTTTTGTTTTTTTCTGTTTTGTTAACAATTACGACCCAGTTGCCCACTTACCTGAGGTATTATGTAATATATAGTCATGTGACGTGTGTTTTTGGGTTGCTAGTCGCACATAATGCTTTACGCTATGGAAGTCAAGTTGACTAACTATAGTCTTGGATCTAATTGGTTGATTAATAAAAGACTTGAATTAGAATCCTCCTTTGCTTCATTTTCAATCAAATATTTACTTGAATCTTGCAGCGGGTAAGCTTAAGGGTCGTTTGGTTTAAGGGAAATCCCAGGTTTATCTTTAATGAAGCTTATTCGATTGATGTGAGTAGCTGGAATTGTAACACAATAAATTTTAGCAACTTAATCACGAACCCGCGAACTCAATTTGATGATAATAATGGAAGTTCCTGACAGTTTTTAGCAATATCTGTGCACGTCTAGCATATTTGGATCAAGAATGTACTCAGGGTAGTTGTCGGAAGACAGCCTGCAATAGAATACAAATTCAAATCAAAATTCCAATCTTCTTCCAGTCTATAACGATTTGTTGTTCTCTTAATATTCTGTATCTTTATTCAGTTTTTATTCATTTGCATAACACTATCCGAAAACGCGGCTCAATACGGCTTCGCATGCCATGTTGGTTCCCGCTGCGTGTTACTGCACTAACCAAGGCTCCGGCAAAACAGCAAAAATCATTAGGTGTAAAATAAGCCAGTAGTATAACACATGTGCAGTAGTCGCCAGCTAGTAGCAGCTGGTATTGTAGTTTGAGTAGAAAAAGATAAAAGAAAAAAAAATTATTTGGGGGTCCTGAGACATGGCGTATCGTTTGAGGACTATGCAGTAGGCTGGTGGCTGGCACTTGTAGATGAACAGATGATGGATGGTAGATGTGCAAAACTTCAAAGATTTTGGTGATCTTCCAAAAGGGGAAATGAAAATTGCTGATTACTACTCAAGCACAGTAATCTGCGGGCTTCTTCGAAGAAAACCAACAATGCATTCGGATTACACATCAAAATAGAACTGTCTCATTGCTTGCGGGGATTACTTTTAGACTTTTTGTGTAAAATTTTTGTTTATTACGGATTAGCATCAATGGCTTCAGCTGAATTGATGGTTGTCGTATTCTCAAATATTGTATCATTTAATTACTACTCAATTTTTTTTATTACTTTTTTTTAATTCACTGTTTTCCGATGTTGTTAGCATATGGCTCTGGTTGCAAAAACTAAACCTTAAATAGGATCCCCAGGCAATAGCAGTGGAACTAGCAGTATTAAACATACATCTAGTTAACAACTAACTGGGCGGTGGAATCTCAGATCGCCCGAGGGAAGCGTTTTTGCTATAGATATCTAAAAATAAGCGAACCAAGAAAAGCGCCAATTTTGGATGTGTGCCCCCATCGCCCCCGGAAACTATTATCTTCTAGTTATAACCGGTTGCATCTTACCCCGGTGTCTGGGTCTCCGGTGCAGCTCAGTGCAGTATGGGCTTCTCTCAGTGCTGGTTTCGTCGCCTGAGACAGCGATCAATTCCTCCATTGACATCGATATGTGTGCTGGGCGACAGCATCAATCAAGCGATCGTTCGGGACAGCACAGCTCAGCATAACTCAGTATGGCATGGCTGGCTGGCTGGCTAGCAGAGACACATCTAATTGCTGCTTTCTCTGTTTCTCTGCTTTTTCTACGTTTTCCAAGATAGCACTGATGCAGTTGCAACGCAGTGGTTTCCTTCACAATAGATTGAAATACTGCCCTTTCCTACTCGCTGTTTTCAGGACTTCCACTAATGGTGACTTGTGCGGTCCAGTTCTGTCCATTTTAAACTTCCGCTGCTGCCATTCTCGGTGGTATTCCCTAATAGTGCACAATCCGCACCAGTCTGGAAAAATTTTTCTAGCCATTTGTAAACCTCTGCATGCGTTACCTATCGCTCTGCTTCCTGGTAAACCAGGCAAATCACGCAAATGCTGAACATAAGCAATGAAGTCGTCTGAAATGTTGCCGTTGAGCACCATGATAAGCACAACGGCAACATGCCTTTTTTTTTTTTAAAAAAAAAAAAAAACCACCAGTTTATCAAGTCCTCGCTCTCTGCAAACCCGCTTCGCTTGATTTTATCACACTTGAGCCACACTAGCTCGGAACTACGAGTTCCGGGATCCCACACATGCATTAGCTCTGCGTCCGGGCACATCTTTTTGCGTGAGGCCGTATTTCCTCCTTGAAAATATTTATAAGCCATCCCATTCTTTTCTTTTTCTTTCTTTGGGTCTTTTTATCCCGCTCTTTTTTTAAAATTTTGTTTCTTTTCAAGCCCTTTATACACATACAAACCATCTTTTGCCATCTATATAGCCCAGTGATGTCTAATATCTCATTTGACACCAATGGCCCTATATGGGACCCGGTCAGTTTTGACCTTACTCCCTATGGTAGACACCGGTTCTTTGACACTGCCTTGCCTTTGGTCATCGTTGCTTTATCGGTTTTATATCTATCTTCGTTTTATTTATCCAATCTCAGTCATTTCAAAAACCCTCAAAACTCAATCATCAAGAGAAACGTCGAAACCCAACCTTTGTTGGGCGAAAATTCCAGTAATCAAGAAACTGAATATTATGACGATGATGATGAAGATAATGACAATGCTTTGGAAGATTCCGTTCTGGAAGGTTACGGGGCCACCAATAAGAAAGATGACCCTTCCACTATCGGGGAAATCCTTAAGAAGCAACATTTTGATATTCGCAGCTTGAAGCACGTTAGCGAAGATGGGAAATCTCCTCACGGTAAATCACTTGTTGTGTATAGAAACTTGAATGAAAGATTGAAAGTTGCATTGGAAGTTTTACTTTTAGTTGTCCAATTATTTATCCATTCTGCTTTAATCTTCAATCCAACATTTTCTGAAGAATGGAGTGTTCCCGACGCATATGGATCAGTGGCTGCCAGATTTGTTCTTTGGGCTTACTTGTTTGTAATTGGTACTTTACGTATTTTCAACATCAACAACAACTGGCTCTTTTACCACAAGTACTTCCCAAATTTATGGGCTAATTCCACCATTGCATACACTGTTTTATTTGTTCCTTACATTTTGTTAACTCGTTCCACTTTTATTGTTGGTTACGAAAGCTCCTATACTAAAAACTACTACGCTTCTCAAACTTTCATCATTACTGCTTTGTTTTTTTTGACATGGACTGCTAAAGTTGGTGACAAGCCAGTGAAGTTGTACAAAGTTCAAGACTTATTTCCTTCCCCGGAAAGAAATGTTTCTCTTTTCAGCTTTGTCTTGTATGACTGGATTGATCCAATGATTATGAAAGCTTACAAAGATGGTATTGAAATGAAGGACATTTGGAGTTTGAGAGATGACGATTACGCATACGTTGTCTTGCGTAAATTCGAAGAGTACAAAACTAGATCCAGATTTGCATTGAAACTTTTCAAATTTTTCAAAAAGCTATTCTTTATTCAAGCTATCCTTACCGTTATTGAATCCTTCTTGATGTTTGCTCCAACTTACTTTTTGAAGAAAATTTTAGAGTACGTTCAAGCTCCAGAATTGACCCCATCTAACTTAGCCTGGTTTTACTTGTTTTTGATGTTCTTCTTGAGACTTATCAACACATTAAGTTTTGGTGTTGCTTTGTACACTGGTAGAAGAGTTTGTATCAGAATGAAAGCTATCATCATTGGTGAAATTTATGCTAAAGGTTTGAGAAGAAAAATGGCCGTTAACTCTAAATCCGACAGTGATGATGAAGCTTCCACTAAAAACGGTGAGGAAGGTGATAGTGAAAAGGGTAATGAGGAAATTAGAGACATTGGTGGTATCATCAACTTGATGTCTGTCGATGCGTTCAAAGTTTCTGAAATCTGTGGTTACTTACATTACTTTATTAGTGGAGCTTTGGCTGCTTGTATTGCTATTATTTTCCTTTACAAATTGTTGGGATGGAGTGCTTTGGTTGGTGCTATTGCTATTGTGGCCTTGATGCCTGTTAATTACAAACTTTCCTTGAAAGTTGGTGATTTACAAAAACAGATTCTTGCCATTACTGATAAGAGAATCCAAAAATTGAATGAATCTTTGCAATCTATCAGAATTATCAAATTTTTCACTTGGGAAAGCAAATTTTACGAACAAATTTTGAAAGTTAGAGCTGATGAATTGAACGCTTTGAAAACTAGATGCTTTATTTCTGTCAGTGCTTCCTTTTTGTCGTTTTTGATTCCAACTTTTGTCACCATTTTGTCCTTTGGTTGTTTTGTTTTTATTCAAAAAAGAGTCTTGACCACCCCAGTAGCCTTTACCGCTCTTTCTTTATTCAACTTACTTAGAATCCCATTGGATGACTTGGCTTACATGCTTTCTTTTGTCATTCAATCCAAGGTTTCTTTGGATAGAGTTAACGACTTTTTAGAAGAACCAGAAACTAGCAAATACGAACAGTTATCTGAACCAAGAGATGCTAATTCTCCAGTTGTTGGGTTCCAAAATGCTTCTTTTGCATGGGACGTCAATTCTGAATCTGACTTCAAATTGAGAGATTTGAACATTGCTTTCAAAGAAGGTCAATTGAATGTTGTTATTGGTTCTACTGGTGCTGGTAAAACTTCTTTATTGTTGGCTCTTTTGGGTGAAATGGAAAAAATCAAAGGTAAAGTTTTCTTGCCAGGTGCTGTTCCAAGAAGTAGATTGACTCCTGATAGAGAAAGCGGTTTAACTGACTCGGTTGCTTACTGTGCACAATCCGCATGGTTATTGAATGATACCATCAAGAACAACATTCTTTTTGCTTCTCCATACAACTCCAAACGTTATCATGCTGTTGTCGAAGCTTGCGGTTTGGCTAGAGATTTTGAAATTTTGGAATATGGTGATCAAACTGAAGTCGGTGAAAAAGGTATTACTTTATCTGGTGGCCAAAAGCAAAGAGTTTCATTGGCTAGAGCTTTGTACTCGTCTTCCAAAAACATCTTGTTGGATGACTGTTTGAGTGCTGTCGACTCCCATACTGCTTTGTGGATTTATGAAAACTGTATCACCGGTCCATTAATGAAAGGTAGAACTTGTATTTTGGTTTCTCATAATGTTGCATTGACTGTCAAGAATGCTAAATTGATTGTTCTTTTGGATAACGGTCGTGTCAAATCTCAAGGTACTCCTTCTGAATTGTTGGCTCAAGGGTTTTTGGGTGATGATGAATTGATTAAGGCTTCTATCTTGAACAATAATAGCCAAGAGGATGCTGAAGAAGTTAGTGTTTCTCTCAACCTTGTTCCAAACAGAAGAGCTTCTCGTTCTGCTGCTCCAATGCACCGCAAAATGTCTACTTTGGCCTTTGATTTAGACGAGCCTAATAATGAACTTCAATTGGAAAGAGTTGTTTCTAGAGTGAGTACTGTCAATGATCGTGGAAATGGTAATGCTGCTACTGAGGAAGCCCAACATAATTTAATTAAAGAAGAAGCTAAGGCTGAAGGTACCGTTAGCAAAGAAGTTTACTTGTTTTACGCTAAAAGATACGGCGGCTGGATCTCTTGGATTGCGTTGCTTATTTTGTTCATTGGTTCTCAAGTTATTAACATCGGTCAGTCTTGGTGGATGAGAAGATGGGCTTATGATTCTGAATCTGGACATATCTCAATCAAGATGTTTGGTTACCAACAATCATTTGAATCTGATATGTTCTCCACTAGCTCATTCGTTAGTAACGAAAAATTATGGAAATCTCCAATGGCACACGTCTTTGGCCAGCAAGCTGAACATGATACTTGGTTCTACATGGGTATTTACACTTTGATTGGTTTCATATTTGCCCTCGTTTGTTCTGTTCGTGATTTCATGGTTTTCTTGCAAGGTATCAAAGCTTCAAACAGTATTTTCATTGACTTGTTGGACAAGATCTTCAGAGCTAAATTGAGATTCTTTGATGCTACTCCAGTTGGACGTATCATGAACCGTTTTTCTAGAGATATGGAACAAATTGATCAACAATTGGCTCCGATGGCTCAGGGTTCTTTTATCTCTTTAATTATCACCGCTTCTACTCTTGTTTTGATTATTTCTATTACTCCAGCTTTCTTGATTTTTGCCATTTTTATCATGGGAATGTTTTACTTAATCGCTTACTTTTACTTGACTTTGTCCAGAGAATTGAAACGTTATGAATCTATTAGCAGATCTCCAATCCATCAACATTTCTCTGAAACTTTGATTGGGGTTACTACTATTAGAGCTTATGGTGACGAACATCGTTTCATGCGTCAAAACTTAGAAAAAATTGATAACAATAACAGACCGTTCTTTTACTTGTGGGTTGCTAACAGATGGTTGCATTTGAGAGTTGACACTGCTGGTAGTTTTGTGAGTTTCTTTGCTGGTGCTTTTGTAATTTTGAGTGTTCAATACTTAGATGCTGGTTTGGCTGGTTTGTCCTTGTCTTATGCCATTTCTTTTACTGAAAGTGCATTGTGGATTGTTAGACTTTATGCTGAAGTGGAAATGACCATGAATTCTGTTGAAAGATTGCAAGAATATTTGAGTATTGATCAAGAACCACCACAGTTGATTCCAGAGACTCAGCCACCTGCTTCATGGCCTGATAAAGGTTACATCGAAGTTAAAGATCTTTCGTTGCGTTATGCTCCAGAATTGCCACAAGTTATCAAGAATGTTTCTTTCAATGTTGACCCTGTTTCTAAAGTTGGTATTGTTGGTAGAACAGGTGCTGGTAAATCTACAATCATTACTGCATTGTTTAGATTTTTGGATCCTGAAACAGGTTACATCAAGATTGACGGGGTTGATATTACTGAAATCGGTTTGGACACCTTACGTCAAGCCATCACTATTATTCCACAAGATCCAACTTTGTTCACTGGTACTATAAGAAGCAACCTTGATCCATTTGAAGAAAAAACTGACGTTGAAATTTTTGAAGCTTTAAGAAGAGTCAATTTGATTAATCAAGATGATTTCAATGCATTGAGCACTATTGCTGAATCTTCTGTCTCTGCTAGCTCCAATGAAGAAAACAAGAACAAGTTTTTGGACTTGGATAGCGTTGTGGAAGAAGGTGGTAAGAACTTGTCCCAGGGTCAAAGACAATTAATGTGTTTGGCAAGATCTTTACTTAGAGCACCAAAGGTTATCCTTTTGGATGAAGCTACTGCTTCCATTGACTACAACTCTGATGCCAAGATTCAGCAAACTATTAGAAGTGAATTCAGCACCAGCACCATTTTGACAATTGCTCATAGATTAAGATCCATTATTGACTACGATAAGATTTTGGTGATGGATGCAGGTCAAGTTGTTGAGTATGATGAACCATACAATTTGATTGCCAACAAGGAAGGTGTATTTTACGGTATGTGCAGTAATTCTGGTGAACTTGATTCGTTGGTGACTTTGGCCAAGGAAGCATACGAAGCTAAACATAACGTTAAGGTTTGATTCGTTTTTTTCCAGATTGCTTTTTTGTTTCCGCCTTGTCTCCTTTTAATTGTTTTGTTTTGTTTTGTGTTTTCTCTTTTTGCCTTTTTGAGTTTGATTTTATTATTAGTTTTTTGGTTTTTCTATTATTTTGAAGTGCCATTTACCTCATTCAAACCCGATAAAAAGATAAAGGCATACGGTGAAAAGTAATAGATAACAGTTTTGCTTTTTCTCCTCGCTTTTAATTCAGTTCAGTTTTTTTCTTTTTTTTTTAACTCTCTGTCTACAATTTCTAATTGATAATCATATCCTTTTCGTTTTTTCTTTTTTCCTCCTCTCAGCATCACAAAATTTTGTTCATCACATTATCAACCCCCGCTCTTTAATATTTTCCTATTCTATATTCTGTTTATTTTTTGCCATTTGTCATCAATTAAAATAGTTGTTACTTTCATTTACTGGTTTTGTTTGTTTTGTCAATCGGAGCTGGTTGTTACCACATCCTTTCTCCTCTCCATCCCATTCAACTACCTGCTATCTACTTAATTTTATACAATTAAATTATTTAATCTACAATTAAAAATTGATAATATTTAAATCAGATTAAAAAAAAAGAAAACGTAAAGCAATAAGTAAAAAAAAAAAAATAAAAAAAAAAAAATATGTGAACGAAAATTGTATCTGCATGGAAATAGTCTTGTTGCAATGAGATTGTATGAGAGCCTCTGGCGTAAATATCTTTGAGATTAAACTTGAAGAAAAATTAACATTGACACTGATACATACAAATGACAAAAAAAGGCACCATATAAGAACGGAAGAATATGAAAAGAATTGAAATTATTATTACATTAAATAAAGCCAAAACAGCAGGGGAAGAATAAAAAGCCATGGTATCGTGAATCGTAAAGGTAATAAGTTGGTGTGAGATAACGAAGCAACCAAAAAATTGCGTAAAAAATAGAAGTTTCACCTCGTTGAATCCAAAGTCACATTAACTGTGCCATCCAGTGACTGCAATATACCATTTACCATACTACTGCTTTCATTTCCTACTCCTTCTTGGCCATTATTTCTTTTCAGCTTTTTTCTCGCGTGACCACCTTTACCAACATCATCGTCATCTTCTTCTTCTTCTTCTTCTTCTTCTTCTTCTTCTTCTTCTTCTTCTTCTTCTTCTTCTTCTTCTTCTTCTTCTTCTTCTTCTTCTTCTTCTTCTTCTTCATTTCCATCTTCCATGTTAATATCTTGCTGATGCTTGACAATGAAACTGAAGGCAGAACTTTTGATCAAAGTAAACAATAGTCCAATTTTGTTTTCTAAAAATCTGAGGTTTTCTATTAGCTGCGGTGTGGGTGAGCGATTCAAATTTTCTAACCGAGTATTGATATTCTTTAGCTGAGCTAGAGTGAGCTGATATTGCATCAATATCTCATACTCTGGATCGGATAGCTGAGATCTGTCAATTGATTCGTCCATTTTTGTATAATACTTATGTTTCTCAAAGTTTGCGTTAAATTCACTGTTACTTTATTCTTTTCTCGCTTTTCTTTCAAGCTGTAAACCTCGATACTCATCCACTATCACTGCTCATCTTCCTCTTCCTCACTCAAACTGTCAATGTCAATGTTGTGATGTTTTTATCTTTTGTTTACATCATCTTCTGTAAGTGTTCATAACCATTTATACTCACATGACCATTTTTCTTTCTGCAAGATGGCTCAGCTGAAATTCCAAATTGCTTGCTGCGCTTTACGGAGAAGGAAAACGAAGCACAATTGTTGACTTCTTAACAGGCAGTTCCAGTTCAACTTGTCGAGGCAAAGTGCTACGCCATTTCAATTTCAATTGCAATTTTTTTTTTTTTACACCGCTTTCTGTTCCTTTAATTTCCAGCATCTACTAAACAACATCAATTCCTGGGGTTTTATACTTATCAAATAATTACTGGTTTGCTTATCATACCTCAACAAACATTATGTCTGCTGCTGCCCCTGCCCCTGGCTCGTCTCAATTCCCTCAGCAGTCCCATCCCGCAGGAAGCAATGCTCCAACTGCTAATGGCCATTCTGCTGCTGTGAATCCAAATCGTTTTGTTAGAGTTTCTGGCGGTCCGCAAGATCAGGAAACTTCGGTAACTTCCAGTGGTGCCGCAACTGCAGGACAACAAGAGGTTTCTTCAGGACCAAGAAAGCTATCTCCACAAGAACAACAACAACAGCAACAGGCGACTTTTGGTGCTAATGGCTCGCAACAAAAGACTCAAAGAGAAATACCTACCGGGAAGCGCAAAATATTGAGAAAAAAACAGCCAGCAAAGAAAAATTATACTAAAGGATTATGGTTGTTTGGTCATATCGTTACTTTTACTTTTGGCTTTGCATTTTTTGGACTCTATTTTTTGAACTTCCGTAACAGAAGAAGTCCAATATCGAGAATCACTTATAGAGTCTCGTTGCTTGGCGCTGTGCTTGCTTATACCATGTCCATCATTTCTAAATTCGGTTTGGCACTTCCTAGTGGATACACTTTGATCACTACCGAAAATTTTCAATACTTGCTTCTCGTTTACGTTTGGTTCTTCACTAGAGAATCCGTTTTCAAATTGTTGCCATATGTGATTATAAGTTTCTTGCACTTGAGCAAAAGGTTCAATCTTATTCACAAGTATCCAAACGGACTTGTTAGAAAGTTAGCGGAAATTATCTCATACAATGAATTGGCGTTGATTGTTGTTTTGTTCGTTAATACGTTGTTGTTTAGAGGTACTTCTGGTTATGCTCTTGTTGCCTTTTTATCATTCTACTGGCTTAGAATTGTTTACTCTGACTCCACCAAGGCATTTTTCAAACGTTTCACCAGAAACTTCAAAGCTAATGTCATTTCAAAAGCCCCTCCTAACGTTCAAGAATATTATGATAACTTCCTTAGAAGAATAGAGTTTAGAGAAAATGAAGTTGACAAAGTGTTTGTTAACATTCATCAAACCAACAAGAAGACCGAAGCAGCTGCTAAGGGAGAAATTGATACTAGCAAGGACAAGCAGGAAGACAAAGCATTTGCCACCGGTCCAAAGGTCACTGAGCCAGTCGATGTCAACATCTCTGCTGAAACTGAAGAGCCAGAAGATAACAAGAAATAAGCTTGCTAAACTAGCAGCACCTCAATGTTTGTACTACTACTATTAATACTGATAACTATACGTTTGCGTTCGTGTTTTGTTCTTACCGTTGCTGCAATAAATGTACTATCCCATCTGTATGTTTTTATTTGCTTTGAGGTGTCTTTAATTGTCTCGTAGTGTCTTGAAGTGCACATTTTTTTGTCCATCGTTACCAGGATAACGGTAATGACTGTTCCAAGCTCATCGCAGTAGTAACCAGCAGCCCGCCACAATCATCCTCAATTAGTGATATATTACTTAAGCGTACTCTTCAGCCACATAAATATATTTTTATGATGCAGAAGCCACATGGGAGCACCGCATCCTGCATTAGTTACGTAACCAGAAAAAAAATATAAAGCCGACTGGCGTCCTTTTTGAATTTAAGTTGTACCAGGACAATTTAACTTGGCCTGTAGAGCTCCATATGAGAACTTTATTTTTTGGAGCACCAGAGATGGAAAGTATATTCTTTCAGTAAATGTTGATTTCGGATGGGTGCACAGCTCTAAGGGCACTCCAAAGGGTGACATCTGGTGCTTCACCTGGTGCTTTCCCCGAGACGGTCATCGAGGATCTTGAGATTGGTTATAACAGTGTTTCAAAAGGCAAACAAGCACTCGCACTATACCGGTATGGCGGTAAAAGCCGCCTCAACTAAGGTCACTGCAATAGTATCAGCGCTTACAAGCTACTGCAAAGAATGCTCCATAATGGACGAGCGTGAGATTGTGTATGCACAAGCGAGGCCGATTGCTGCCGGTGACTATGTGCAGTGTTACTTGGTAATGCTCTATTCTGCCGAGTTCTGCGTTATAATGCTCAATTATGCGTAGTGTTGCAGGGGGAAATGAGGGAAAACGCACGTAATCGGATTCCAGCAATAAGAAAAACAAAAAGTAAAAAAAAAAAAAAATTTTTTGGGAAGAAAAACAAAGTGAGAATTCTTTACTGTGGGAAAGAGTGTAAGAAGTGCGTACTCGTCCTTCCCTGTTGCTGACTCTATTACTAGCATATCACTATTATTTTCATTGTTATTGTCATCCATTCATTCATTCAATCACTCATTCTTTCATTCCCTTTCCCCTGCTATAAATATTATTTTCACCCATTTTTTTCCCATCACTATAGCTGACTAAACTAGCTGGTCGACTGATCACTCTTTTAATTTCTAGCTATACGCTTATTTCGTTTTCCACTGTTTCGTCTCTCATTTACTCGGCCACTCGCATCCATCCTCTTGTGCCGTTTACTTTCTTCTCTTTCTTCCTTTTTCACTTTATCTGGTTGAAAGTATTGTTTATCCAAAGACGGGATAATTCTGTTATATAGTATCTACTTTTTACTTTTTAAGCTTTTTGGCCATTAATTTTGTATTTTTGCCTTCCTTGTCATGAGATGATCCTTCATTATGATATTTCAGGTATGTGTTGATTGATTACTGTTTTTGATTTTGGTTATTGATTTTCCTAAAATCCCCCCACCTTGCCTTTTGTTTTGATTCGTTGTATTGTGGTATTAGGGTTTTTCCTTCGTGCATCATCATCATCATTATCAAGATCAAGATCAAGATTAAGATTATCTTCGTCTAGACAAATTACTAACTTTCTCACTAATATAGAATATTAAAAAGCTCATAAAGAAGTCAAAGGACAAGGGCCATCCTCCCGGCAATAAGAATGCTCGCGCTCCTTCTCCTCACAGCGCCGACATTCGCATAAACAAAATTGATATCATTCATTCTGAAAACGTCAGTTCTTCTCAGGGTTCTTCTTCCAATACATCTAAGGAGAAACTTAACGGCAATCAAAAAGCCTTGGCAGACAACAACGCCAACGTGAAATCTGCCATTATTGAGGAACAAAATGATTCAAAACAAGGCCAAGTTCAAGGTAAAGTTCAAGTTCAAGATCATGCTGCTCCCACCAATGACGTTCCTGACAAAAGCATTAAACATTTCAAGGAATTAGAAGGTAAATACATTCTTATAGACGCCATTGGCGAAGGCGCTTTTTCTACTGTTTTTAAAGCCGTTGATTTACTACATGATAATCGACATGTTGCCATCAAGACAATTGCCAAAAAAGCCATCAATAAAGCTCAAGAAGATGGAATCCGTAAAGAAATATCTATTATGAAGAAACTCAAACATAAAAATATTGTCAAGTTATACGATTCCCTCGAATCATCGGACAATTTTTTCCTCGTTTTGGAATATTGTGCCGGTGGAGAAATTTTCAAGCAAATTATCAATTTCACTTACTTTAGTGAAGACTTATCTAGGCACATTATAGTTCAGGTCGCTGAAGCCATTAAGTACTTGCATGAAGAAATTGGAGTCGCACATAGAGATATCAAACCCGAGAATTTGTTATTTGTGCCATGTGAGTACAAGCCTCGTCCTGAAGAAGAATTTCACAAATCGAAAAGACAATCTGATGGCGAGGACAAGATTGATGAAGGATATTTCATCAAAAATGTTGGTGGTGGCGGTATTGGAGTTGTAAAAATTGCCGATTTTGGTCTTTCAAAAGTGTTGTGGAACACCACTACTCAAACGCCATGTGGTACTGCAGGTTATACTGCCCCAGAAATTGTCAAGGTGGAAAAATATAGTAAATCGGTAGATTTATGGGCTATTGGATGCGTGTTATATACGCTTCTTTGTGGGTTTCCTCCGTTTTTTGATGATAATAATGATCAATCTAAACTTTTGGATAAGAATCTAAAAGGGGAATATGAATTTTTAAGTCCATGGTGGGATGAAATTAGCTCCGGTGCCAAGAGATTGGTGAGCAATTTGCTTAATGTCAACCCATTACAAAGATTCAATATTGATCAATTATTGTATGATCTGTGGATAGTCGAAGGTTCCCAAGAGGGGAAAATACGAAAAAAGTTGCATTCGTATAACGAAAATCATAATGTTGACTATTTCCCTAGTTATCAGAGTCTAATTGTGGAAGAAGAGTGTTCATCTGACAAGAGCAGCACGGCACATCATCATTATCATCAGCATAATGCCAGCAGCGCCAGCGTCATTATCAATGGCGCCTCACCAGTCACGACGCCTAATAGGTTAGCTTCAAATCATGGTGAAGAAGATAGTTTGGCGCAGAAGGAAAAAAGATACAAAACCATTTTTAATAAAAATATTAAGTATCAGCGAGATAATTCTGATTATTTGACAGCTAAAGCTAATTATAATTTTGATTCATTGCCACAAACTCCAGTTTTGCAAGAACTTGCTGAGGAAGATGGCAGTTCATCGCCTTCTATTTCGTCAAACACATCATCGTCTGCTAAATATAAGATGAAGAATGTTGTTTTGGTTAGAAATTCAACCGAAAAGGTTGTGACGAAGAAAAGCAACGAAAAATTGTATGTTGCAAGTGCTAATAATAAAGGCGAAATTTCTTCATCGTCGTCTGCGCTTGAACCAATCTTGATCAAACATAAGTCTAATGTTGCAACTGGTGAGGTACGCAATAATGGTCATAAAGGTAATGCCGACAACCTCAATATTACCAAACCACATGGAAGTGCGGTCTCCATTGATGAAAAGTCATTAATGGATATCGAACATGCTCACTCCTGGGAAAATGCTAATAAAAAGACAATAAGCAATCTAGCTGTCCATTCTAACTTGAAAACAAACACCAACTCAAATTCTGATAGTCCTCCTGAAAGTGAAAAACAAAGTGAGGCTGGTTTCCCACTAATAGCAACAGCTACTCAGGCAGATACAAACATTTCAAGTTTAACCGATAGTTTATCAGCACTTAAATTTGTACCTAGACGTAAAAACACATTACCACGAACCCCGGTTCCTACGAACATGACGTTCGATGATTCATTTGACAGTGACATTGATAGTGACGATGATAAGTCTGATAATAATAATGGCAATGATAATGATAATGATAACGGCGACGATGATTACGACGATGATGGTGATGATTCTAGCATTGCGAGCAGCAATGATATAGGACAGGACCAGAATGACGCTGCTGCCAAAAGTTCCAGTTCCAAGTTGAAAAATATTCCCAAAAATGATGCAGATTTATCGAACTTATGCAGTGCATCGATGGATCTCGATAATGGTGGCAGCTCTGGCAATAACAGCACCAGTACTACTACTAGTACTAGTAATAATAATAACAATAACAATTTACTGAAAATTTTGAATGATAAGGCCACAAATTTTGCTAACAAAATTGAACAAATTAATCTTGAAAATCAATTGAATGATCCATCCAGCGATCCATTGAATAATTTCAGTTTAGACTTAAATAATTCAGTAATGTTGAAAAGAAGAAGGGGTTCTATTAGTGTTAATGGTACTGATACTGGTAGTGGAAATAATAATAGCAGTACTACGTCTACTTCAAAGGTAGCTGCTAACTAGCTAAACTAAGGTAATGCAGCAGATTTTGCTGCTTCAATGCCGTTGCTTTTTGATTTTGAAAAACGTTTAATTACCTTTTATTTTCTTTTCCCAGTTCATCATAATATTTGTTTTCACAAAAAGTCTATCTTTTAAAAAGTTTGCATCTTTTAAAGTCGGTTCTTTCTTTCTTCTCTATTTTTTTTTTTTTTTTTCAAATTTTTAAATTTTTGTTCTTTTTTCTTTACTTTTCTTTCTGGTTATTGTTTTTTGCTTTTGTCTACAATATTTTTCTGCTTTGATTCGGTTTTTGAGTTCATTTAGAGTTGCATTTTTTGTTTTTGTTTTTGTTTTTGTTTTTTTTTGTTTTTTTTTTTTGTTTTTTTTTCGCTTTCACAATCATCTTTGTGACGTTTACTTTTTCTTTTTGACACTTCATAAAGTAAACATCCTTTTGCTATATCGTCATGGTTCTCTTCAAATTCAATTGCTTTGCTTTCTTTTGTCATTTTTTGGGTTTTTCAGTCTTTTTCATCTTTTCGTTTTCGTTTCAAAGTCCTGTCTGGCATATTCTCTTATCTTTTTCTCGTTATTTTTTTCTTACTTTATATTCTCTCTTGCTTTTTAATCCTTATAGAACCAGTCAATGAAGTGCTTTTCGTATCCAGAATTAATAAGTTCATCAGGACCAAAAAACTGCTATGTATGCCCAGACAATTGAATCTGAATACCGGCCGCCGTTGCCAAGCGTAGTGCTCTTAGCAGCATGGACTCACGCTCTATAAACAATAAATCTATTTGCCGGATTCGAAAACCCACCTTGAGCGGCAGAAGTTGGAATTCGTCGGCAGTTTCTATGCGCTCGCCCCTATTGATTTAGGCCTTGAAAGTCCTGTGCGCGCGCTGACAGCGCAGACTTATTTTTAGCAGGCGCGCGGGGGCCAATAAAAGCTTCGGCCGCCCCTTTATTGCATTATTGCATTATTGCATTATTCCTGCGTCGGCACACTCTTCACAGTACTGTATATAGTGCGCTAATTGCAATATAAGAGCGCACTGCAGCCAAATCCAGGCCCTTTATGGAAAAAGGCACGCTACTTGAGGCGGTCCCAGGAGACCTCCTACAGACAACAACATACTAGACTACCCCTAATCATACAGCGTTAAAGTCATATTGACTAATCTTAATTAATCTTATAAATAGACGCCGAGTCCTGTTTTTCCAAGCTTAGTTTTGATTTTTGTAAATCTTTTTCTCTTTCTTTCTTTACCTACCAACAATCACTATTGTCTCTATTCATATCTTAGCTGTTTCCAGTTAACTACTAAATTTTACTAATTAATATCTTCACCAGCACATTCGTTCACAATGGCCAACTCTACTGCTTCTTCTGCTTCTTTGGTTCAAACTGCTAATGTTGCCGCTGCCAACAGCTCTTCTTCTTCTTCTTCTGCCTCTGCTGGTTTGGCCGTCAGACCAGTTAACGCTGAAAACTGGAAAATGGTCACTTTGTTTGCCGGTTTCCTCGGCTTAACCACTGTTTTGACCGCTGCTTTGTAAGAAGGTTGAATAATCACTTACATCTACAACAAAACATTTGTCAACACATTATCATGAGCTCTAAATTATAACTTATAACTCATTATTCACACAAAATTTATTACTTTTTTCATCTTCCGCTTCTTTATCATTCGCTCTTGGGTCTTCAGGTTAATGTCTTATTATATGATTTTTTTAATGCTTTCTTATATTTTTTTCCGTATATACTTGTAAAGATTTTTCTCTGCTATGCATTTATTTACTGCTTTTTAAGTAGATCAATTTAATAAGGAACACAATCTTCTCCTACTACCGTTACTCTGTCATCAAATTTTGTAAATTTTTGTTATGGAAAATCCCACTAAATATAAATGACTTTTTATCACTTCGTCTCAACTTGCATTCCTGCTAAGACTATGTATAGGTAACTTACTACTGCGCTTTACACGCCATGTTTTTCAATGTTTCAGATAAAAGCTAGTAAGCTTGGGTTGGTCTGCTAATATTGATGTTGCTGGCTTTTGGAAGTCAGTAACAAATAATATGGGCGTAAGTGTCATTAAGCCTTTCTTCCCAATTCAGTGTATACACAATATCATTACTGGACTCCATCATTTTGATGAACACTGATACAAAACCTACAAATTCTCCATCTGCACTAAATGTTCCACGAAGAAAAATGCTTATCATTTTCCTTTAATAATAATGAGTAGAGTGCTACAAGTCAAAAGTGCGAGGAAAAATTTTGCATAACCTCCTGTAAACATCTTGTGTGTGGGAGAAAAAAAAAAAAAGAAAAAAAAAGCGTCAGCAAGCAGCTCCTATATCTATTTCAGATCTAACATATAAGCGAAAACCCAGTTAGTATTAATTAGACTTTAATGGATTAGTTGGGTTAGTTGAATTAAAAATAAGTTATAAAAAAACTAATGCGAACTCTGTGGATCGAACACAGGACCTTCAGATATCTATAATCTTTGACTTCAGTCTGACGCTCTCCCAACTGAGCTAAGTCCGCTTGATAAAATTTTTGTTTCGAACATTTTTCTTCATTGTATTCGCATTCCTGATCAGTCTGTGCTCACAATATCAAGTCCGAAAATTTCTATATAAACGATAGAAAACACCATCTTTTAAACTTATCTATATACTATATTCTGGACTTGAGCATCTTTCTTTTCTTTAGAGTCCATTATTTGATTGTAAAAGCCTTGTGTTTCTCATATAACTAAATAGTAATTAATATGACGTATTCATACGTCGTTCTGTAGATCTACAACTCAATGCTCGTCAAATAATAAATCGATATTCTGTGTGAAAAGAATATATATATGTTTAAATGTTGCATTTCTCCTGTTTTGCTACCGGTAAAAATTTTTCGTTAGATATCTTATATTGTGCACCTCAGTAAGCATAGTATTTGGTTTGATTCAATTTAGAGTACAGTTTATACTATTGTCCATAATACTATAAGAACTTTTTTAATGCCATATTGTATAAATCTCAAAGAAAAAGTTGTAAAGGATAGCAGTAAAAAGAAAAATGAAAAAAAAAAACAGAAGATCGGACTAGTTAAGAAATGAAATGGCAAAGTAATGGGTCAACCATCACATTCCAGTATACATAAAAGCAAAGCAAAATATTCTTTGTGATCAGAGATGCATGCCACTCAATTTGTCTGCCAAGTTGTTACCTTTTTCGAGCATTTTATTTTTAGCAGCGGCTGCTTGTTCAGCAATTGCTGGGTGGTGTGCCTTTGAAGGCAAATGCTGCTTTGGAACAGAAAGAAGATTCGATCCACTGCTAGACCCAGAAACCGTTTGGTGTGCTTTTGCAGGCAAGTGCTCTTTAGGAACAGAAAGAAGGTTTGAGTTAGGCAAGCCTCTGGCTTCAAGTGGCTCCTCTTGTTTTATAGCGGCAGAGTCAGCAG